>Ga0209018_1000596_pt1 | contig 32864 bp, 16 predicted proteins | sample YNPBryBLVA2012_FD_185814 | JGI IMG/M metagenome (GOLD analysis project Ga0209018, IMG submission 185814) | Anoxygenic and chlorotrophic microbial mat microbial communities from Yellowstone National Park, USA - YNP Bryant BLVA 2012 (SPAdes)... ...
GGCGTCGCAAGGGTGTTTAGCCTTCTGGTTTCGCTGTGGGTCGCGGGTTGCGCGCCTGCCGTCGCCAAGCCCCACCCGGACGCGGACCGCGTCCTGGTGGTGGTGAACACGCTGAGTTCGGACAGCGTGGAGCTCGGGCGGTACTACTCGCTCCGACGCGGCGTGCCTGCGGAGCACACCCTCGGCGTGAGCTTGCCGGTGCGCGACGAGGTCGGATCGGACGAGTTTCGCACCAAGCTGCTGGACCCTGTGCGGGCGAAGATCAAGTCCCTGGACAAGCGGATCGACTTCATCGTGCTCACGCGGGGCGTGCCGATCCGAATCCGCGAGGGAGGCTACTCGGTCGACGGACGGCTGGCGGCGATGGACCTGCCCGTGCTGTCCATCACCAAGCCCGAGCCGGAGAACATCCAGCGCTCGATCAACCCGTACTTCGCCAAGAACGAGAGGTTCGACTCCTCGCGCTACGGCTTCTATCTGGTGACTCGGCTGGACGGCTGGGACCTGGCGACGTGCAAGAAGCTGGTGGACAACGCCGTGAACGCGCGCCCGTTGAAGGGTCTGTTCTTCTTCGACGAGGCGGACAACCGCCGGTCGGGCGGCTACGGGGCGCTCCAGGAGCTGATGGGCAAGGCCAAGGAGATTCTGGAGCAGAAGGGGTTCCGGGCCCAGCTCGAGACCACCGGCAAGTTCGTCGCGCCGAGCGAGCCGCTGATGGGCTATGTGAGCTGGGGAAGCAACGACGGCGCGTTCGACAAGGCCGCCTACCATCGGCTGCGGTTCCACCCCGGCGCGATCGCGGAAACGTTCGTCTCCACGAGCGGCTACACCTTCTCCAAGAAGGAAGACCACTGGCAGAGCCTGGTCACCGACCTGATCGCGCAGGGCGTGACTGGGATCAAGGGCTACGTGAGCGAGCCGTTCACCTTCGCGCTTGCGCGCCCGGACATCCTCTTCGATCGCTACACGTCCGGCTTCAACCTGGCCGAGAGCTTCTACATGGCGTCGCCGGTCCTCAAATGGAAGGACATCGTGATCGGCGACCCGCTGTGCGCCCCTTACCGCGAGCTGTGACCTACATCCGCTCGGGAGCGGAGACCCCCAGCAGACCCACCGCCCCCCGCAGGCCCAGGGCGGCCGCGGCGCACAGAGCCAGCCTGGCCCTTGTGAGCCGGGGTTCTTCGGGCTGGATCACGCGGCACGTGTCGTAGAACCCGTGGTACAGCCTCGCGAGCTCGACCGCGTACGTGGTGAGTCGATGCACGCCGAAGTCGTCGGCGCATCGCCGAACCTCGTAGGGAAGGTCGGCGATCTTCTTGACGAGAGCGAGCTCCTTCGGGTGGGTCAGCAGCTCCAGGTCCGTCATGTCCGGCTCGGTTGGCGCTCGGAACCCGGCCTCCTCGGCCTTCCGCAGCACCGAGCGGATCCGCGCGTGGGCGTACTGCACGTAGAACACCGGGTTTTCGTCGGACTTCTTCGTGGCCAAGTCGATGTCGAAGTCCATGTGGGTGTCGTGGCTGCGCATCAGGTAGAAGAAGCGCGCCACGTCCTTCCCGACCTCCTTCTGGCGCTCCGGCGGCTCCTCCGGGGCCATCGTTCGGCCCAGCTCCTCGATCAGGTCGATGAGCGCGTAGATGTTGCCGTCGCGCTTTCGCATGGGCGCGGGCTTGCCCTCCTTGACGAACCGGACGATCTGGAAGATCACGACCTGCAGGCGCCGCCTGGCCTCCTCTAGGGCCTGCCGGTCGGCGTCCTCGCCGTCGCTCTTGCGCAGGAGGGAGGCGACGACCGCCGTGAGCCGGCCGATGTATCCGTGGTGGTCCGGCCCGAGCACCGTGACCAGACGGTCGGCCTGCGGCGGCCGGTTGAACTTGTCCAGATGGTAGGCCAGATCGCTGGCGATGTAGGTCAGGCGACCGTCGCGGCGGCGCAGCACGCGGTCCTTGTCGTCGCCGAACCGGGTGGAGCGCAGCCAAAGCGTCGGTTGGACCGCCTCGCCCTGGGGGGCGCCGTCATCCTCTTCGTCTCCGGTCGCCTGCTCGACGCGCACCGCCTCCAGGACCTCGCCGTTCTTGCCGAGCTTCAGGACGGTCTGGTGCGGCTCGGTGTCGGCGATCCCGGCGTCGATCAGCCTCTGCAGGCACCGCTCGACCTCGCCCGCGTCGTGCAACGACTGCTCCGAGAACCACGTGTCGAACCGGACGCCGAAGTCCGCCAGGTCGCTGCGCTGGCGCTCGATCATCAGCGTCTCGCACAGGAGCTTCAGGTCCTCGGTGGACAGGGCCCTGACGCAGGCGACCGCGTCGGCCGACGAGGCCCGGCGCTCCTCCACCCGCCGGAGGGTCCCGAGGCGACGTTCCAGGGTGCGTCGCTCCCAAGGGTCGCTCTCCGCCGCCAGCGCGGACTCGAGCGCCGCGATCGCCTCCGCCAGCGGTCGGCCCAGCATCTCGGCGATGCGGTCGGCCACCGCCTGCACGTAGTCGCCCTTGTAGCCCCTTTCGGGCAGTGGCTCTCCGAGAACGAGCGAGCGGACCGACTCCGCGAACAGACGCATCTGCTCGGAGTTGACGCCGTCGTTGATGTAGTACTCGCGATGGACGGTGTGCCCGGCGGCCTCCAGCACGTTGCACAGCGCGGATCCGAACGCGGCTCCCCGCCCCGAACCGACGGTGATCGGGCCGTTCGGGTTGACGCTGACGAACTCCACGTTGATGCGCTGCGGGCTCTCGTGCGCGCTGCGCGGGAGGCCGGACCCGCGGCGCAGCGCCTCTCCGACGAAGCGAGCGATCGCCTCGGGCCTCAGCCGGAAGTTCAGGAATCCCGGGCCAGCGACGTCCACCGCCACGAACTCGGGGGCATCCGCCAGCGCCGAGGCGATCCGCTCCGCCAAAGCCCTGGGAGGCATTCCCGCCGCCTTGGCGTTGAGCAGGGCCACGTTGGAGGCGTAGTCCCCGTGCTCGGGTTGGCGGGTGTCCGAGACCTCCGGGGTCGGGAACGAGGCGGCCGCGGCGAGCCCTTCCTGGGCCAGCTTCGCGAGCGCCTCCTGGATGCGGGTGCGAACGAGATCTCGGATCAAGGGAGTTCCTCCTGGGATCGGCCGGGAACGCGTTTTACCCCAGCGGCCCCCCGGCCTTCCGCGAACCTTTCCGCCTCAGGCCCCGTCTGGATGATGTATCGGGGCGCGAGTAGGTAACATCGTGCGAGTCCGCCGGGGAGGGGTCCGTCCTCGCGCGCGTCGGACTGGCGCAACGGGAGAAACAGGATGGCTGCACAGCGATTGCCGATGGTTCAGTATCTCTTGAACCGAGGCTATCTGAAACCGGAACAGCTGGAGGAAGCCCAGAAGGTCGCCAAGCAGAGCAACAACCCAGACATCGGCCGGGTTTTGGTCGAGCTGGGCATCGTGGGCGAGCGGGAGGTGACCGAGGCCAGGGCCCAGGAGATGGGGCTCGGCTTCGTGGACTTGGACCGCATGCAGCAGATCGACTCGAGCGCCGTGAACGTCGTTCCGGAGCGCATCGCCAAGCTGCACGGCGTGTTGCCGGTCCGCAAGGAGGGCATGAACCTTTGGCTGGCGATGTCGAACCCGAACAACATCCAGGCGCTGGACGACGTCCGGATGGTCTCGGGGTGCCGCGTGATCCCCGTCCTTGCGGTGCCGGGGGCCATCGAGGACGCCATCCGCAGGGCCTACCCGTCGAGCACGGGCGGCGCGGCGACGCCCGAGCCGGCGCAGCCCGCTCCCGCCGCGGCGGCGGCCCAGACTCCGAACCTGAGCAACGACATCCGCTCGGCGATCGCGGGCGCCCAGGTGGCGCGCGGCCGCGACATCGCCGAGGAGGAGATGGCGGAGCAGGACGCCGAGAAGATGGCGGAGCAGGCTCCGATCATCCGCCTCGCGAACGCCCTGATCCAGCAGGCGATCTACGACCGGGCCAGCGACATCCACGTCGAGCCGATGCAGCGGTCGGTGCGCGTCCGGTACCGCATCGACGGCGTGCTCATGGAGGCCATGTCGGTTCCCAGGAACCTCATGGCCCCACTCATCAGCCGCCTGAAGATCATGGCGGACATGAACATCGCCGAGCGCCGCATCCCGCAGGACGGCCGCATCGAGGTCCGCGCTCAGGGCAAGGAGTACGACCTGCGCGTGAGCTCGATCCCGTGCCCGTTCGGCGAGAAGATCGTCATGCGCATCCTCGACAAGTCGAGCGTCATGATCGGTCTGAACAAGCTCGGCTTCACCGACGAGAACCTCGCCCAGATCGAGGAGCTGGTCAGCCAGCCCAACGGCATGTTCCTGAGCACCGGCCCGACGGGTTCCGGAAAGACCACGACGCAGTACTCCGTTCTGAACAAGCTGAACACGATCGGAGTGAACATCCTCACGGTCGAGGACCCGATCGAGTATCAGCTGCCGGGCATCAGCCAGGTGCAGGTGAACCGCAAGGCGGGCCTGTCGTTCGCGTCGGCCCTGCGCGCGTTCCTGCGTCAAGACCCGGACATCATCATGGTCGGCGAGATGCGCGACCTGGAGACGGCCGAGATCGCGATCGAGTCATCGCTCACCGGACACCTCGTTCTCTCCACGCTGCACACCAACGACGCGCCGTCGGCGACCATCCGCATGATCGATATGGGCGTCGAGCCCTACCTGATCTCCGCGACGGTCATCGGCGTCCTCGCCCAGCGTCTCGGCCGGCGCCTGTGCAACGAGTGCAAGGAGCCCTACGAGATCAAGGCGATCGAGCTGAGGCGCTTCGGCATGGTGATGTCGAACCCGGACGAGGTGGTGCGCCTCTATCGCGCCGTCGGATGCGACGCCTGCCGCCAGACCGGATACAAGGGCCGAATCGGCATCTACGAGCTGATGGTGATGAACGCCGAGATCGCCGAGCTGGTGGTGCGCCGGGCCCCGCTCGCCGATATCAAGGAGGCGGCCAAGGCCAACGGCATGAAGGAACTGAGGGAGGACGGCCTGCACAAGGCGCTGCTCGGCATCACCGACCCCGCCGAGGTCCGGCGCGTCGTCTTCACGGCCGGCTTCTAGCCCCACACCAGAGAGCGAAACCGAACATGAACCCGCTGGAACCAAGACCGTTCATCGCAGGCGCGCCGCAGGGCGCCCAGGCGGCTGCGCCTGCCGCGCCGAAGGAGCAGCAGGGCGACCCGATCCCGATCGAGGACCTCCACATCGACGAGCTGCTGCACATCGTCGTGGACCGGAACGCCTCCGACCTCCACGTGTGCACGGACTCCGAGCCCGTGGTGCGCGTCGACGGCTCGCTGATCCGCCTGAACTTCGAGAAGTTCACGCCGCACGTGCTGCAGCGGATGCTCTACGACATCCTCTCGGACGAGCAGATCCACAAGTTCGAGTCGACCCTCGAGCTGGACTTCTCCTACGCCCTTCCGAGGCGCGCGAGGTTCCGCGTCAACTACTATCGCGACCGTGGCGCGCTCGCGGCCGCGTTCCGACTGATCTCGGACCGCATCCCGACGGTCCGCGAGCTGAACCTGCCCCCGATCCTCGAGACGATCACCGAGCGGCCCAGGGGCCTCGTGCTCGTGACCGGCCCGACCGGATCGGGCAAGTCGACTTCGCTGGCGGCGATGATCGACTGCATCAACACTTCCCGGGCGGTGCACATCATCACGATCGAGGACCCGATCGAATACCTGCACCGGCACAAGCTGAGCCTGATCAACCAGCGCGAGCTGGGCGCGGATACGAAGTCGTTCGCCAACGCGCTGCGCGCCAGCCTGCGCGAGGACCCCGACGTGCTGCTGGTCGGCGAGATGCGCGACACCGAGACGATCGCCCTGGCGATCACGGCCGCCGAGACGGGGCACCTGGTGTTCGCCACGCTGCACACCAACAACGCCGCCGAGTCGATTGACCGCATCATCGACGTGTTCCCGCCGGGGCAGCAGGAGCAGATCCGCATCCAGCTGGCCAACAACATCCAGGCGATCATCTCGCAGCAGCTGCTGCCCAGGGCCTCCGGCCCCGGCCGCGTGCCGGCCACCGAGATCATGATCGCCACGCCGGCCATCCGGAACCTGATCCGCGAGAACAAGACGCACCAGATCCCGTCGGTCATCCAGACCAGCGGGCAGTACGGCATGATGACCATGGACCAGTGCCTGCGGGACCTCTACCTGCGGGGCTACGTCAAACTGGAGGACATCATGCAGCGCGCCCAGAACGTAGACGAGTTGAAGAAGATGATCAGCACGCCCCAGCAGTCCGGGATGCCGCCCGGACGCCGCTGAGGCGCTAGGAGCCCGCCATGCCCATTTACAGCTACGCCTACCGAGACGAGTCCGGAGCCATCCAGCGCGGGACGGCCGACGCCGAGAGCGAGGAGATCCTCCGCAAGCGGTTCGAAGAGCAGGGCCTGATCCTCACCGAGGTGACGATGATCAAGGCCAAGAGCGCGAAGTTCCGCAGCCCGGGGCGCGTGAAGCTCACCAACCTGTCGATCTTCTGCCGGCAGTTCTCCACGATGGTCGACGCGGGCGTGTCCCTGGTGCGATGTTTGGACGTGCTCGGCCAGCAGACGCAGGACGCCAAGCTCAGGAGGATCATCCAGGACCTGGGCCAGCGCGTCGAGTCGGGCGAGAGCCTCTCGCGAGCGATGCAGAGGCACCCCAAGGCGTTCAACAGCCTGTTCATCGGTCTGATCCGCGCCGGAGAGGTGGGCGGCGTGCTGGAGGAGTCGCTCCAGCGCCTGTCGCAGTTCTTGGAGAAGGACGTCGAGCTCCGCCGCAAGGTGAAGTCGGCGATGACCTATCCGGTGCTGGTCGCCACGATGGCCACCGGCATCACCGGCTTCCTGGTGGCCTGGTTCGTTCCGCAATGGGTGAACATCCTGGGCGACCTGGGAGTCGGCAAGGAGCTCCCGGCCCCCACGCAGTTTCTGATCGACCTGTCGAACCTCATCACGAAGAGGGGACCGGTCGTCGTGCTCTCGATCGTCGCGATCGTGATCGCCTGGCGGCTCTTCACGGGCACGCGGTTCGGTCGGCGCGTCGCGGACCGGCTGAAGCTGAAGGTGCCGGTGTTCGGCAAGCTGCACCACAAGATCTGCATGGCCCGGTTCAGCCGCACGATGGGCACGCTCCTCACCTCGGGCGTTCCGATCCTCCAGGCGATGGAGACGGTCGCCGGCACGGTCGGCAACTCGGTGATGTCCGACGCCGTGCTGGAGGCTCGCGCCCGAATCCGCGAGGGAGACCGCATCGGCGACCCGCTGGAGGCCTCCGGGCTGTTCCCGCCGATGGTCGTGCACATGATCGGCGTCGGCGAGGAGGCCGGCTCGCTGGACTACATGCTGCAGAAGATCGCGGACTTCTACGAGTCCGAGGTCGACTCGCAGATCGCCTCGCTGACGGCGGCGCTGGAGCCGATCATGATCGTGAGCCTCGGCTTCATCGTCGGCTTCATCGTCATCTCGATGTTCCTGCCGCTCGCGAGCGCCATCGAGAAGATGTCCGGCGGCGGAGCGGGCGGTGGCTTGGACGTCGGCGAGTAGGCCCGGCGATGAGCGGTCGGCCCGGGAGGGGAGCCCGGGCCGGCCGCATCAGGGGGAGCGATGGGGGTGGAGCAGGGAAGCGTCGTTGGATTTCCGGCATGGTCGTGGGTCTTCGGCTTTCTGATCGGCGCCTGCATCGGCAGCTTCCTGAACGTCGTCATCTACCGCGTCCCCCGCGGGATGTCGCTCTCCGAACCTAGGCAGAGCTTCTGCCCCGCCTGCAGGCACACCTTGGGCGTGCCGGACCTGTTCCCGATCCTCTCTTGGCTCGCGCTCAGGGGGCGGTGCAGGCATTGCGGCGCTCGGATTCACCCGCGGTACATGCTGGTGGAGGTGCTGACCGGCTCCCTCTTCTCGCTGCTGTGGCACCAGCACCTGGTGGCGGTCTTCGACCCGGCCAAGGCCCTGGCCTACGCCCTCGCCTCGGCGACGCTCGTCGCGATCGTGTTCATCGACTTCGAGCTGTACATCATCCCGGACTCCGTCAACGCCTTTCTCGCGCTGGTGGGCGTCGCCTGGAATGCGTGGCTGTACTGGGCGGGCAGGCCGGAGGCGACCACCTGGGGGATGCCGAGCGCGCTCGCCGGCTGGATCGTGGGAACGCTGGCGATCTGGCTCATCCTTCTGTTCGGCAGGGCGGTGTTCGGCAAGGACGCCATGGGCCACGGCGACATCAAGATGGCGCGAGGCATCGGGGCCGTCCTCTTTCCGGCCAGCGCGCTGCTGGGCTTCGGGCTCGCCATCGTGGCCGGCGCGGTGCTGGGGGCGGTTCAGGTTCTGGCGCGCGGCCGGTCGCAGCCGGACGGAGAGTCGGAGCCCGGCGACGAGCCGACGGTCGAGCCGGAGTCGTACGGCTCCATCCTGCGGTCGGGGCTGGGCTATCTGCTGGGGATCGACATCGTCGGCCTGTTCCTTCCGGCGGTGTACCGATGGTGGTTCGGCGAGGATCCCGAGGGCGCTCTGGATGAGGAGGAGTTTCAGGTAGAACCGACGATGATTCCGTTCGGCCCGTACCTGGCGCTGGGCGCCATTGCGGCCACGGTGTTCCAGGGCCCCCTGTGGAGGCTCGTGGAGCGCTACCAGGAGTGGGCGGGACTGAAGTGAACGGGGAACAAGAGGGAATTCGGCGTCGTCCAAATCGCCGAAGGTCGGAGTGTGCGCTTATGCTTCGGAGAACAGGTTTCACGCTGATCGAGCTGCTGACGGTGATCGCGATCATCGCCGTGCTGGCCGCCATCGCCTTTCCGGTCTACGCGAGGGCGAAGGATTCCGCCTACCGCAACTCGGACCTGAGCAACATGAACGCCCTTCGGACGGCGCTGCAGCTCTACCGGGTGGACCAGGGTGGGTACCCGCCCGCGATCCTCGGATACGCCACGCTGTACGACAGCGGGCCTCTTGCGGGGCAGATCGTTCCGGCCGACAAGCTCCGCGGCTTCCTGTACCCGCGTCGGGTGGACTCCATCCGCACCCTCCAGCCTTCGTACGACCGCGCCAGCCTCACGGCCACAGGGCCGGCCGTCTGGCCCAACCGCGACCCGCGAGCGGTCGGCTCCGCCCCGATTCTGGACCTGAACGGGGACGGATCGATCGACTCCGCCGACGACTTCGCCAACGCACGCCAGGCCTACGGCCCCGAGGACGGGTGGGCCACCCCCAACGGCGTCACGAACGACCCGGACGCCGCCCCGCACTACTACCTTGTGAGCGGCTACGACGCCGCGCTCACCGACGTGCCCGGCGGGGGCCAGAGGCTGGAGCTGCGCTACGCCCTCTTCTGGACGCAGTGGGGCCTCACCGGCGGCAGCCTCAACGACGACCCGAGGCAGCTGGGCTACGAGGACCCGCCCGAGTCCACCGTCGTCACCTGGAACAGCTTCTTCCGCGACCTGCAGAACGGGGTGCCGACCCACCAGAAGAGGGACCTCGTCCTGTTCCTGGGCGGTTCGGCCCGGCCGTACGACTCGAACGACGTGTTCAACCGCTCCTGGCGCGTGATGCCGTAGCCCGGAGGACGGCGGCACCGACCCTTCGGAGTTGACATGATGAAACGCTGGAATCGAACCGCGGGAACGACCCTCGTCGAGGTGCTCGTCGTGATGGTGGTGTTCCTGATCGGGATCCTCGCCATCCTGCAGACGTTCCCCGGCGGCCTGCGGATCCTGCGGAACACCCGCGACGAGTCGGTCGCCGCCTCGCTGGCCCGGAGCGAGAGCGAGCGGCTGAAGGGCCGTCCCGACCGCCTGCCCGAGATGATCCTGCCCGTCAACTACGTGTGGAGCGCCTCCGGCATCGCCATCGTGGCCGACAGCGCGCGCCGCGAGGGGGACTTGGGGCCGGTGGCGGCCGCGATCGATTCCGACGGCCAGGTCCTGGACGGCGACGGGAACGCCCTCGGCCACTGGTCGTACCTGAGCGGCCCGAACGTGGTGCGGCGGGTGATCGGCGAGGGAGGGCGCGTTCCCGCCCCCCGGCCGGTGGGCTCGCTGTACGGCGGGCTGATGGTGCTGCAGTTCGCTCCGGTGGTGTTCAGTCCGCAGTACACGGAGTTCTTCCAAGTCTACGGACCCGACCTGAGCAAGCGGGAGGGCGAGCCGTCGTTCCGCCCGAGGGACTACGAGTACTTCGTCGACGAGTGGGACTCCGAGTCGGCGACCCTGTACGTGCCGCGCGACACCGTCAAGCCGCGGACGTACCGCCTGGCGTTCACGGCCTGGATCCGCGACAGCTCCGGCGTGCGGGCCAGGGACATCGTGGACGTGAACGTGGGCCCCGTCGCGCCCGACTCCGGAGGCGGCTTCGTCTCCTTCCCCTTCTCCGACTTCGCCGGCCTTCAGAGCGGGGAGTCGCTGGTCGCGGTGGAGTGGGACACGATCCGTCTGTCCCGGCTCTTCGACCGCGTCGGCGCTTTCTCCGGCGATCCCTACGAGTACCAGCTGCTGGATACCACCCTGGGAGTCCTCCTGTTCAACCCCGCCGCCTACAACGCGACGGTGAGGGTGGGGCGCGGCCGGGTGGTGCCGCTGACCGCTCGGGTGAACTACGACGTCCTCGACTGGCGGATCCTCCGCGAGGAGTTTCGCCTTCCGCCCGCCAACGAGCCGTGGCACAAGCTGGTGGTCGGGAGCCTCGCGGTGCAAGGCATGAGCGGAGCGGACGGCAGGCCCAACCCCGGCTTCCCCGTTCCGTTCGGCAACGCCGTCGAAAATCGCGACTTCGGCTTGGTGGATCTGGAGACGGGCGGCACCGTGCATCCCGACTCCTACACGGTGGACAAGTCCCTCGGACTGGTGACGTTCCGCGACAAGGACGGAGATCCAGGGAACGGGATCCAGATCGATCTGATGCTGCCTGGCGCCGCGGCCCCCACGACGGTGGACGGCTCGGGCAGAGCGCTTCGGGCGCTGTACCAGGCCTCTGGCCAGTGGGCCGTGCAGGTGCTGACGGCGCCGGCGGTCTTCCGGCAATCGTGGGACAGGCCCGGCGTGGCGCAGTTCTACGTGGGCGGATCGAGCGGCTTCGGCGGCCTGCCGACGCGCATCTACTTCCCGTGGATGGACGCCGGCAAGAAGGTTCAGATCGGCGAGATCGTGTACCGCCGCGCCGGCGACGCGACAGGCCGGGTGCTCGAGGGGCTGGACCTCCTGATCCAAGGCGCGCCGGCCGACCCGCTGGGTCTGCCCTACGTGGACATCCGGTCGGTGGACCCGGAGGCCGTCGGGTTCGACCTCGCCACCTACGGCTACGCGGTGCGCCGCGTGAAGGGCGCCTCGGTTTCGGTGCGGGTCCTGTGGAACCCGGCGGCGTTCACCCTCGGTCCAAACGTAGCGGACAACCTGGACGCGTTCAACCGGTGGCTCGGAAACTGGCGCGTGGTCAAGACCGACACGTTCCTCCAGCGGAGTGGAGACTGATGGCTAACCGACGAAGGGCCTTCACGCTCGTTGAGCTTCTGACCGTGATGTTCATCACGGCCATCCTGATGGGCATCATCATCATCCCCCTGGTGCAGGGGTTCAACTTGGTGCGCTCGGCGCAGGCCTTCGCCGACGCCCAGGACAGCGCCCGGCTGGTGCTGGACCGGATCGCCGCCGAAATCTCGAACAGCGCGGGCGTGCGGGACAACAGCGGCGACCGCGGAGCGTTGGACCTCGCGGTCCCGGGCCGGGACCGGGTGACTCCGGTCGTCGTGCGCCTGCGGTACACGAAGCTCGACATCCTGAAGCCCGCCCAGGAGGGGCAGAGGGCCGGCGGCGGCTTCGTCAACCCGAACACCGGCAAGATCGACCCCACGCTCAAGGCGCCGAAGGGGCAGATCGTGCTGCCGGTCGCTCCCGGAGCCACGATCGTGCGCTACTGGATCGGCCTGAGGGATCCGTTCCGGCCGTACAACAACCCCTACGACGGCCTGCTGATGGACCGCAACGGCGAACGGGACAACCTGTACGTGCTCTACCGCGCCGAGGTGCAGCCGGTGCTGTTCCAGGCGGGAGGTTACGCGGCCAACACCGCGCTCTTCGACGTGGACTCCAGCGGCGCTCCGATCCTGGACGACCCGGCGTTCTTCGTGGCGGACGGGACCGCGGCCAAGGCCCAGCGCATCCGCAACTGGCTCGCGCGGGCCACGGTGGTCACCGAGGTCAGCCGCTACGACATGATCCGCCCCGTCTACGACAAGGCGAGCCGGGCCGTGGCCTACGACGGCGACCTCCCGCGGATCGTCCCGTTGATCGAGTTCCGGCCCGCCCGGGTGAGCAGCGAGCCGGCCGAGGGACAGTCCGCGGTGCGCCTCGGCGAGGAGTCCGAAAGCATCGGTCGGATCGCGAGCGACGTGTTCACCACGCGGCTCGGGGGCTGGTCGAGCGCGATCGTCCGGCTCTGGCCGAACGGCTGGACCCCCGGCGGGGCCTACAACGAGGCGTTCGTCGACCCCTCCGGCTCCGTGCTCTGGACCAGGACTCCGGGAGGCTCGGCGCCGACGTTCGACCTGGGCGTCTATCTGGCGGCCTCGAGCGCGGGCGCGAAGTACGCCTTCTCGCGAGCCCTGAACGCAGCCGCGCTCGGCGATCCGGACATCCGCGCCGCCTTCGCGCCGTTCTGGGTCGAGCCGGAGTCGGGCCGCGTCCTTGCGAGCTTCGACGTGCGCGAACTGGGCTCGGACGAGGGCGCGCCGTTCGACAACGCGCCGACCAAGGATTGCGGGCCTCAGGAGACCCCGGGCACCGCAGGGACGCTCTCAGGCCAGCTGTCGGACTACGGGGACATCAACAGCCTGTTCAACAAGGTCTGGCAGGAGAACCCGTCGCTTCGGCCCAACATCCACCGGTTCATCGACCTGAGGGTGACGCCCAACGCCGACGGGACGCCCAGCCCCCTGCACCCTGACCCCGCGATCGGCTTCCCGCGGGCGACGATCGTGCCCGGGTCCGAGGTGGTCATCGGTCCGGACCAGAACCCGGGTCCGCACTACGGCCAGCCGATCCGATACTCGCGGACCACCGGCGAGCCGGGACCGAACCAGTACCGGATCAACTACACCAACCTGCGCGAGCCGGACGACTACGGCCTGCTGGGCCTGCCGAACCCGCCGGCGACCTACGACCCGAACAACCTCGTCTCCGCGGTGATCCAGCCGCGGTACAAGGCCGGTTACATCCAGCTGAACTCGGATCCGAACGTGCCGCTGCCCACGGGGAACATTCGCGTCACGTACCGCTTCCAATTCACCGCACCGGGCGATTCGGTCACCGTCGACTACGACTCGCGCCGGATTGTGGAGATTCTGCTGACCATGCGCAACTTCCCGCAGACCGCGGAGCCGAACCCGCAGTCGGTCACGCTCAAGGCGACGGCGACGGTGCGCAACTTCCTGCGATAGGGGAACCATGAGACCGGGCAACGGAATGGCAAAGGCTGTGGAACGGAGAAGGGATGCTGGCCAGACGCTGGTCATGGCCATGATCATCCTGGGCGTGCTGCTGATCCTGGGCTTCGTGTTCGTGGGCATCGTCAACCGCGGCATCACCACCGCCTCCAGGAGCAGGACCAGGACCCTCGCGGCCGACCTCGCCGAGGCCGGCATCCGCTACGCCCACTCGAGGCTGCTGTACAGCGAGCTCGGCGCGGACTGGCGCGGCGTTCCCACCCCGCTGAACCAGGACGGCAGCGACTTCACCGCCGACCCCGACGCGCTCTACCTGCGGCCCGGCACCGGTCTCGGCCTCCGCTTCGACGGCGATCCGCAGATCGACCTGGGTGGTCCCGACGGCCTCGGCCCTTACACCAGGGTGAACTTCGAGAGCGGCCGGGCCCTCGTGCGGGTTCGGTTCGCCCCGAGCGACTTCAACGTCTTCTCCTCCGATCCCAGCGGCAGCCTCCGCAACCCCGGTCGCGCGCGCAACTACACGATCATCGAGAGCGTCGGCCGTCCTGGGCGCGTCAACCCGAACGACCCGACTACGCTCGCCTCCAGCCAGCCGATCCGGTTCCGGAACTTCGCATCGGGCGACGAGTTCCGCCGGACGCTCGGCGAGATGAAGAGCCGCGACAACCGGTTCGTCGGGTCCCGCAAGCTGATCGCCTTCGCATCCATCGGGATCATCGAGAGCGCGCTCTACATCACGAACCTGGACAACGTGAGTCGCCCTGCTGAGATCGGCGTTCCAAGCGAGCTCGGCGCCATGTACGAGGGGAACCCGGTGCGCGTGCCTGTGCAGCTCGGCGGGCTGGACACCGTGTACACCATCGGTCCCTCGCCGGCGCCTTTCCCCAACCCCGTCGGCGGCGGAGGATCGATCGTGAGCAACGCCGACCTGGTGGTGCACGGCGACGTCAACCTGTATCTCAACCCCAGGCTGGGGGACGGCGTGCTGGTGAACGGCATCCTGCGGGGTGCCGACGACGACAGTCGGCTGAACATCCAGGCCGCCGACTGGAACGGATCCTCGTGGGTCACCGGGAGCTTCTCGCTGGGCAACGGCACGGCGCCGAGCCTCTTCAGCCGCAACCCGTCGTTCTCGACCCTCGGGGGTCTGATCCGCGACCGCCTGCAGCAGGCCGACGCCGACGGCAACATCCGCGCGATGATCCGCAAGGATCCCCCGCGCGTGACCATGGTGGATCCGGACACCGGCATGAACCGCTATCTTGTCGCCACGCGGAACAGCGGCCGCAACGTCGGCAACGGCAACAGCGGGCGCTTCGGGCACGGCCGCGGCGTGTACGTCAACAACAGCTACGATGTGCAGGTCCGCTCGACGGCGGACGCCCGCGAGGACGTCGGCACCGAGGAGGCTCTGGTCGACGACTGGCTGAACCCCAACAACGGCAAGGCCGGCTCCGCTTGGAAGGGGCCCTTCTACGTTCCGCCAGGGGCCTTCGTGCAGCTGCTGCCAGACGGGTTCATCATCGTCCGAGACGGCACGAGGCGGCCCGCCGGAGCGCGGGACAACCAGCGCACGTGGCGCAACGAGGACGGCAGCGACTCCGGCCTGACCGGCATCCGCTTCCGCATCGGAGACGTGGGCGGAGTGCCTTACATCATCAACTCGCTCACGCCCGGTGCCAACTTCAACTCGGACACGCCGAACTACGCCGCCGGGTTCCCGTTCAACGGCCTGCTCTTCTTCGAGGGGAACGTGCGGATCCGCGGCGTCATCCCGACCGACCGGCAACTGACGATCGTGTCGATGGGCACGATCTACATCGAGGGCAGCATCACCAAGGGAGTCGTCACCCCGTCGGGCCGGCTGAACCGCCCGAGCCGCTCCGCCCTGATGCTGATGGCCAAGGACTACGTGGCTGTCAACACCACGCAGTTCTTCGGCCCGACCGTGGGTCAGGAACTGGAGGAAGTCAACGAGGCGGCGGCGGCCACCGCGCTGAACCCGGTCCGGCTTCGCGCCGAGGACGGCCAGCTCACCCTGCGCGCCGAGTTCCTCCTGTCGCCGGACACGCCGGGCGGCAACCGGCGCGATCCCGGCTCGTGGAGGCCGTTCGCCGAGCTGTACCGCGAGTTCGCCGGAACCTCCGGCAACACCGGCGACCCGATCCCGGTGAGCATGCTGCTGACGCACACGATGGATGACGGCCCCGCGCCGACGACCTACATCCGCGTGGACGTGAACTACGGCCTGAGCGACTCGGCGCTGCTGTTCCCGCTCACACCCACGAACGCCGCCACGAACGTCTTCGGCCCGAGCTACGTCACGCCCGGCTACACCACCCCCGGCTGGGCGCCCCTGTTCGGCCTCGGCGTGGAGAACTGGCAGCGCTACAGCAAGTTCGAGACCACGGACTTCCGCTTCCTGGACGGCACCGCGCTCACGGTCGGCGACGCGCAGATGACCGTGCAGGAGCCGATCGGGCGGTTCACGGCGTTCCTGCAGGGCACCAACGACGTGACGATCCGGACGGCGGCCACCGCCACCGAGGCCACGAACGACTACCTGCTGGCCCGAGCCGCGATCGTGCCGCACGACGTGCGCATCGAGGCCTCGGTGTACGCCGAGCAAGGGTCGTTCTTCGTGATCCCCGGGCCATGGTTCAACCCGAACCCGAACGACACGCGGGAGCGCTACCAGGCCCTCGGAGCGACCAAGGCCGAGCGGGACCAAGCCCGGCTGGAGGCGTTCGGCGCGATGCCCGGGACGCCCTTCTACGGCGAGCCGCTCGACGTGCGGGTGGTGCTGGTCGGCTCGGTGAGCCAGAACATGCCCGTTCCGATCAGCCAGCAGGCGGAGTGGCTTCGGAAGTGGGGCTGGATCCCCCGCGAGATCGGCGCGACCGGTCGCAAGATTCCGTGGGTGCACGTGCCGGAGGGCTTCGACCTGAGCGACCCCGACACGTTCGCCGTGCCGAACCTGATCCTGGCCTACGACCCGGCGCTGGCCACGGGACGCGCCGGCGGCTTCGACCCCAACTCGCCGTACGTGCGGTACGACGAGTTCGGCCGGCCCCTGCCGCCGATGCCGCGCCTGCCGGTCAGCCCGACTCTCGCCTACTTTGGAGAGGTGAATCCGTGAAGCTGAGCACAGCGCTGACCACGATCGGGGCTCTCGCCGGGGCGTTCGCCTTCGGCGGACCGACGAACTTCGCCCAGAAGTCGGTGCCCATCCGGGCGGGCGTCGTGCTGCTCGACAGCCAGAAGATCGCCGCGGGCAACCCGCAACCGGCGAACTACGCTCCTTTCGTCTGGTACAACCTCGACTCGAACACGACGGTCAAGCCCGCCGGATGGAACATCCACAACCCCCGCGCGATGGGGTCCATGACGCAGGCCGCCTACGACCGGTGGGTCAGCCTCTCCTCCGTCGTGGGAGGCGTCGTGCCGCCGGTCGGCAGCACGCTCACCAAGCGGGACGCTGCGTACTGGGAGTTCCGCCTCGCCACCGCTTCGGATGAGATGCTGGCGGATTACGACGTTCTCCTCGTCGCGGCCCACGGCCGGGTGAGCCTGAACCCGCTGGAGCGGGAGAAGCTGCGCCGGTTCGTCGACAAGGGCGGCGTGCTCTGGATCGACATGACTTCGGCCGCGGGACCGAACGCGCCGCTGGGCACCTCCGTCGACCCGATCAACGGACTGCCGCTCACGGTCGTGGAGAACCGGACGAACCTCGGTCTGAACAGCGGCTTCGATCCGTTGCACCCCCTTCTCAGCTACCCGTTCGGCCTCACGCCCGAGAACCTCAACGCCATGCAGTCGAGCAACGGCCTCGGCCTGAAGGCGCTCAACCTCGGGGACTACGGAATCTCAGGCCTCGCGGGCATCTTGGCCTCTCTGCCGGGCGAATACGCCTTCTTCAACCGCGTGGCGGGGGACAACCTCGGCCCGGTGATCCTCTCCGGGCACATCGGTGACGGGTTCGTGGTGGTGACCTCCCGCGGGGTGGCGACCACCCTCAACCGCGTCCTCGTCGGCGGCTCGTTCGCTCCGAACCTGCAGGAGCGCGCGCTGGACCCCACGTTCGACCGCACGTTCGTGTCGGCCGCGAAGCTGGTCGTGAACATGATCCATCTGCCCTCGGGCAGCCGGCAGTTCCGCCAGGGAGCCCGCAAGACGAACTCCAGCCCCGTGGACGTGAACGCGCCGCTCCTCAAGCGGTTCAATGCGGAACTGCCGCTCAACCCGGGCTCCGGCAACTTCATCCCGCCGGCCGTGTTCAAGAACCTGCTGGTGGCGGTGGACGACAGCCGCGTGTACGTTTTCAACGCCCGGCCCGGGACGGACCTCGACGGCGACGGCGTGGCGGACGAGGGTATCCCGGACCGCTCGCTCGGGATGCGGGCCGACCTGATCTGGCACAGCTCCGCCCTGAACGGCCCGATCAGTCCGCCCCTGTGCGTCGAGGTTCCCAGCGGGCCGTTCGCCGGCGAGCAGATCCTGGTGCAGGAGGCCAACGGCCGCATCGTGGCGTTCCGCGCGCTGACCCTGGACGGCGCGGGTCGCATCGTCGGCTCCGGCTCCATGGCGCCGCTGTACACCGTTCAGCCGCCCGACGGCGCCTCCGTGACCGACACCTCGGTCGAGGGCCGCGGACCGTACGCACCCAGCTACCACGAGGGCTTCGTGTACGTCGCGGACACCACCTCGAACAACGCCGGCCGCCTGTGGGTGCTGAACCCTGGCACCGGGGCGAAGGTCTCCAGCGCCAACGACTGGGTCATCGGAAAGTCCGGGAGCCCGGTGATGTTCACCGTGGGCGCCAGCCCGACGGTGGGCTACATCCCGATCGCGGACAACAGCGGCGGCGTGGACAAGGTCGCCTATGTGGTCTCGCGGCCAAACCCTGCGAACGCCACCCCGACCGGTACCGCGAGCGTGACCAGCATCTGGATCGGCGCCAAGGGCGAGAAGCCCGTGGCCTTCCAAGTCGCGGGCGGAACCCAGCTGCGCGTGACGCTCCGTTGCTCGCAGAAGGGGCTGAGCGCCTACCTGCCCGGCGCGGGCAACGCCCTTGGGGTTCGGCTGACCTTGGTGGACGCCGCGACCGGCGACCCCTACACGCCGGCTCAGATGGACGCGATCTTCGACGGCACCGTGTCGCAGATCGCCCCCGGACTGCTGAGCTTCGGCCTGAAGAGCGGCGCCTCGCTGGATCCGAACGCGGTCGGCGTGCGGGTGGACTACACCATCGACTGGGGCCAGGCCTCGGCCAGCGCGAACGCCGTGCGGGGCAACCTGTTTCTGCCCGACGACTCGACCCGAAGCCGGCGCATCTTGGACGGGGTCGCTCTGGGCCCCGAGGGGATCTTCTACCTGACGTTCGGCAACAGCCAGGGGGCGGGCAGCCTCTTCGCGTTCCGCGAGCAGGGCCAGGGCTCGTTCGACTTGGTCTACCGGTACGACCTGTACCCGCAGCACACGATCAACCTGAACCAGGCGTCGGCGGTCACCTATCGGGAGACGCTGCTGGACAAGGACCCGATCGTCACGACGCTGCTGCCGTTCCTCAACCAGCCGCTGACCAACCTGCGCTTCGTGGGCGGGCCGGCGGTGCGCGGCGACACCGTGTACGTGATGGCCAAGGGCACCAAGCTCGGGGTGGTCCAGAACGCGATCCTGATGGCTTTCCGGGCCAAGCCGGGGAACGTGGAGATTCGGCTCCCGGCGATCGAGGGTTCGTTCACGCTGCTGCAGCCGGACCTGCTCCGGAGCGCGGACCCTGCGAACCCGAACGTCTACACGACCATCCAAGCTTCGCAGTACCGCTACGACAACTACGAGAACCAATCGCGCGGAGTGGTTCGGCTGCTTTCGCTGATGTCGGGCAACCGCGGGCCGGTGACCAACGCGGTCAGCCTGAGCCAGCCGGTCATCCTGCGCCGCCAGAATCAGCCGGACGAGCTGATCGAGCCGGATCGAACGGGCTCGACTTGGTCGCCGTTGCTGTTCTACGTGGTGTTCACGGGTCTGGACACCCTGAGTGCGCCGACGGTTCTGGGCGACACGGTGTATCTGGCCGGCGCGAGCGTGCTGCCGAACATCCTGTCCGGGCCGCCGTTCCCGCCGCTCCAACCGACCGGCGTGGTCACGGCCCTCAACGCGTCGATCAGCCCGAACGACCCGTTCCTGTTCGCGGACCCCGACCGGCCGTGGAACAAGCAGCTGTACCAGCTGAAGGTCTCTCCGAGCTTCCAGGGCAACCCGAACTGGGTGTGGCCGCAGACCGTCGGGGTGACGTCCTTCGACGACTACCGGGTGAGGGTCCTGCAGACCACGCTGGGCGTTTCGCCGCAGGCCTACGGGGTCGTGGGCGGCGACGGCGCGCTGTTCGCCTGGAGCTCGCAGGGGATCTGGGGATTCAGCCGGGCGGACTTCCTGGTCTGCGACGAGGGCCGCGTGGCGCGGTTCGACCCGAGCGGGAACGCGCTGTGGTCGACCGAGGCGACGCTGAGCTCCGGCCCGTCGGTCGAGGTTGGCGCGGTGGGGAACGCCCGGCCGTTGGTTCGCCCCGTGCGGGCGTACCGGTTCGGCTACGGCGACCTGCTCGTGGTGGACGCGGGGTCCAACCGGATCGTGCGGCTGGATTCCACAGGCCGGGAAGTGCGTTCGATCGACCGCTTTGTGCTGGACCCGAACGGCATTCCGGAAGGCTACGTGGCGAACGAGCCCCTGCAGCTCCGCGAACCCCGCGACGTCCTTTGGTGGACCGAGTACAAGGCCAACCCGAGCAGCGTGAGCAACCCGCAGGCGCTGGAGTTCTGGGTGCACTACCTGGTGGCGGACTCGGGCAACAACCGGGTCGTGGAGCTGGTGGATCGGTATGCGGTGGATCCAGCCACGCGCGGTCTGCTCGGCGTGGTCTCGTTCACCGACGCTTCGGGTGGCACCCAGCCGGCGCTGGGAGTGCTGTACTGGCACTCGCCGAGCACGATCTCCGGCAAGGGCTTCCGCTTTGCGTCCTTGGCCCGCATCTTCCGTCCGGACACCGGCCGGCACGCCTATGCGGCCGCCATCGGCGGGGCGACCCCGACGCGCGTCGATCTGGGCTTGGACGCTCCGAACCTCGGATCTCCCGAGACCGACCTCAGGGAGTCCCGCGACGGCAACGGCGGCATCGTGTTCTTCGACGGACCGAACCTGGAGGTGATCAACGAGGTCGCCGTTCCGGCCGTGGCGGCGAACGTGTTCTGGAACGCCGAGTCCGGCTCGTTCAGCAGCCCGGCGGTGCCGGCCCGGAAGAAGGTCCTCACGAACCTGAACTCCGTGACGATGCAGAACGTGTATCTGGACCTGGACGGCACGGGGCCGAAGACGTACACGGCGATCCTGTTCACGGATTCGTCGGGCGCGTACGAGATCGTGAAGTCCGGCTCGGAGTGGCGCGTCGTATGGATGCTGCCCAGGAACGTCTATCGGGTGATGCGCCGGAACCCGGCCACCAACGAGCCGGCCGGCGACAACCCGCTGGACTTCCGTCCGATGTACGCCAAGCGGCTCGATTCCGGAGAGATTCTGATCGTGAACGGCTACTTCGGCAGAAAGCGGAACGGCGAGCCTTTCGAGGGCGAGATTCTGCAGTTGAACGGCGACTGGGATCCGGGCGTGCTGGGCAGCGGCTTCCAGTTCACGCAGACGAACCTGGGGTTCAGTTCGATCAGCGTCCGGTTCGAACTGCCGCCGATCCAAGGGACGCGCGGGCTGACCCTGCCCGTCTTCGCCGACCGAGATTGAACGGAGAACGATGGTGAGCACCATGGCACGACGATCGCACCTCTTGGCCGGACTCCTGGCGGCGTGCGCGCTGGTCGGGGCGGGGGCGATGTCCTGGGCGCAGGACTTCCCGACGTTCCGGGGCAACAACGAGAGGACCGGCCGCAACACCGGCGCCACCGTGAGCAGCCCCGGCCGGGCCAACCTGCGGTGGTGGCACCCGGCGGGCGTGACCGGCGCTTCGAGCCAGATCGTCCGGGACAACACCTCCAAGCTGGCGAGTAAAACCGGAACCTGGTCGTCGCCGAGCACAGTCGGCGAGGCCTCGTCGGTGTTCGTGCCGAGCCAGACCGGCGACGCCGCCGTCGACGCCCTGATCTCGTCGTTCTTCGACCCGACCTCACCGAACTACGGCGTCCGACCGATCACGCCGGCCTACGAGTTCGCCGTCACCACGCCGAGCGCGGCGTTCACGAACTACGACAACTACGATCCCACCGTGCCCTCGGCCGGGACGGCGCGCACGTTCGCCTGGGACCTCACGCCGTCGGACACGACCGCAAGGAACTACGCCCTCTACGTGTGGATTCCGACCGGCCCCACCGATCTCGACCCAGGGCCCGGTGTCGCCTTGGTGTATCCGCAGCGGTATTTCGTGTTCGAGGTGCTGTATAGCGGCAAGCGCCACGTGGAGATCGTGGACACCTCGGCGAGCGGCACCGGATGGGTGCGGCTGGGCAACGGCGGTCTGCCCACGGATCGTCTGTTCCCCTATGACGGGACAGGCTCGCTGACGGTCCGCCTCTACAACACCGTTCCGCGAGACCGCAGCGGCAGCCTGATGGGCCAGTCGGGGGGCGCCTCCATCACGCTGGTGTACGCCGATGCCGCGAAGGCCGAGCCGATCTACGGGTCCTACACGGCCAGCACGATCATCAACATGCTGTCGGACGCCGCGTCGACGCGGAACGTGGTGGCGGCGCGCAACGAGTACACGGTCGACGGGACGGGCCGGACCGTGGCGACGGGGGTCGTTCGCTCTTTCGAAGTGCAGACCGGCGCCGTGCGCTGGACCTTCTCGCCCACGGACAACTCGGGCAGGCAGGTCGTCGTCGACGCTCCGAGCAGCCAAGTGACCCCAAACCCGCCGGCTTGGTCCGCCCAGACCGCGGCCAGCGGCTACCTGGGCGCGGACTACTACGCCGCTCCGCTGGTGGCGAGCCGCGCCTCCGCGACCGACGTGCGCTACACCCCGAACCTGCCCGCCGGGGAGTACGCGATCAGCATGTGGCTGGCAGGCAGCAACGGCGGCCAGCTGTTCGCCCGCAAGACCATCGTGGAGATCCACGAGGGCAGCACCGTCACCGACGTCGAGGTGAACCAGGACTCGCAGTCGAGGTGGGTCCGCATCGGCAACCGCAGGTTCCGGCATAGCTCGACCGCTCCGCTCCAGGTGCGCGTGCTGAACTACAGCGCGGAGGCGAACGACGCTCTGGAAGGTCGGCTCGCCTACGCGGACGCTATCGCGTTCAACAGCGGGCCGGACCTCGCGGTCAAGTCCACGCCGGTCCAGGTCAACGGCGCTCTGATCAAGATGGCGCCCGGAGACCCGCCTGTGGCGACCGACGTGACCCTGGTGGCCTCGGAGGACGGGCGGATCTACTGCCTGGAGTCGCAGGCGAGCGGCAGCCCGCGGGTGCTGTGGGCCTATCCGAGCCTGCGAGACCCCTTGGACCCGTCTTGGTCCGACCCGAACCAGACGAACGGCGAGGACGGAGCGGGCCCCGTGGCCGAAATGCCGACCGGCTTCGACCTGTCCTCGGCTTTGGTCAAGCGCATCGACGGCAAGGACTACCTGTACGTCGCGGCCTCCAACGGTCGGGTCTACTGCATCGACATGGCCGGTCGGGGCGACATGAACCTCGCCACGGGCCGCGCCGGAACCACCACCCGCGTGTGGACCTGGCCGGACGACTACCCGTCGACGTCCAAGACCTCCAGTTTGGGATCGTTCCTCGGGTCGATCGCCTACGCCGACACCGCCTCCGGCCCGACAATCATCGTTCCGGCCCGTCAGGGAAGGATCTACGCGCTGGACGCCCGCGGGACGAGCGGCAAGAAGACCACGGTGCGGTGGCAGTACCCCGCGCTCGACCAGCCGACGCTCGGGGAGATCGTGTCGACCCCGGCCGTTGCGTTCGGGAAGGTGTACGTCGGCACGCTGCCCAAGGTCGATGAGGCGAACGGGGAGTTCTTGGCCCTCAACGCGGACGACGGCACGGTGGTCTGGCGGTTCAGCGGGACGAGCGCCCTGCCGACCGACGGCTGGGTCGCCAGCCCGACTGCGGTACCGGGAGTCCTGCTGGACGGGGGCGAGCCCGACACGGTGTTCGCCGCGAATGAGAACGGCACGGTCTACGCCTTCGACGCGAACGGATCGGGCGGCTCGGCCACCGTGCGTTGGCAGACGTCCGAGCTGGCCACCAGCTTCGCCGGCGGAGGCCTGACCTTCACCACACTCCGCGTGCTGAACAACGTCGGGACGCTGACGGCTACCCCGGTGCCGTGCGTGCTGGTTCCGACCGCCGAGGGCCGCCTCGTGGCGCTGTTCGCCCAGGCTTCGGCCACCAACCGCTACGGCGGCCGAAGGGCTTGGGAGTACGTGCTGGCCGGAGGCCTGTCGGGCCACGCCTCGGCAGGCCGGAATTGGCTGACCGTCGCCGACACCAGGGGCTTCCTGTACGCCTTCAACGACGATGTCGGTCTGCTGACGCCCGGCGAACCGCCCGGGTCCGACGGAGTGGTCGAGAACAACCCGGTGGCGGACAACTTCCGGAACGCCCGGATCAAGCTGATCGACAAAGCCACCTACCGGCAGTTGCGGGCTGGCACGTTGGACTACGCCGCCGCCGACGCGGCGACCGAGGTCGGCGGCAGCCCGCTCGCGTTCGAGTGGGGCGAGCGCATCTACGTGCTGGTCTACCGCTATCCGCACGCCACGCAGACGCCCGATGGCGACAGTGTGCCTCCGCCCACGGTGAACTTCCTGTTCACCGGGCAGGGTTCCGCGGCGCGCACCATCTCGGTGGAGAGCCGGCAGTTCCCGACCGTGTCGGGCTCGAACCCGCCCACGGCGACGGACGGCACGCGTCTGGACGGGTACGCGGTCATCGACTTCGCGATCCAGCCCGGCGGCGCGAACGCGATGCCCCCTGGCGACGGGAGCGTGACGGCGACGATCACGACCCGATCGCTGAACGACAACGGCCAGCAGCAGACGGTCAACCTCGATCCTGCGAACTCCGTCCGAGCGTTCAAGGTGGCGAACCCGCTGGCGTTGGTCATCACCACCCCGGCGGACGCCCTCCGCACCGTCGGATACTCGGTCAACCCGTCCGATGCCGAGAACCTGATCAACGGCTCCAACGTGCCGGGTACGCAGAAGAACCGCCTCCTGGCGAGCGTGGGGCTGGTGGCCCACGGGCAGAGCGGCGGGGTGACGATCTCCGTGGTCGACCGCAGCCTCATGAGGCTGCTGCGGGGGCCGGGGCGCGGGCTGGACAACGTGCGCGTCGAGACCCGCCCGCTGGCTTGGCTCGGAGGCGTCGGGGCGGTGCTCTTCCCGCTGGACCAGACGCTGTTCCCGAACTACGAGGATCTGCCGTCCCGGTTCCCGAACGACAGCCTCGACTACCCCGACATCGGGGCGGGTTCGGTCAAGGTCACGAAGTCGGTGTTCGGCGCGGCCGAGAACCCGGTGTTCTCCGGAGTCAGCCTGAACCCGCCGTCGTTCCCGGACGAGGCGAACCCGGTTCCTGCCCAGAGGACGCTCAACCCGACGCCGTTCGACTTCGTGGTGGAGGTTCCTCGGTTTCAGCCGCCGAACGCCACGACGCTGCAGGATTCGGCCGGGGCCGAGGTTCCGGCGGGCTACGCCGGAAGGCTGTTCGTGCTGGTCGACAGCAACGGCAACGGAAGGCTGGATCTCGGCACGGGCCTCCGAGAGGCGTACCGCAGCTTCCGGCTGGCTTCTCCCGTGGATGTGGACGAGCGGTTCGCGGTGAGGACGCCCGTCGTGGACGCGGGGATGCTGCCGATCGGCGCCGGGTTCAGCCCGCTGGCGCCGTGGGATCCTTCGTCCCCGCTGAGCCCGCTGACGGGTCCGTTCCGCGACCTGTTCAAGCCGTTCACCGTGGTCAACGAGGGCAACGTGAACCTGCTGAACCTGCGTCTGGCCAAGGCCACGCAGCTGCTGGCTGGACCGCTCAACCCTTGGCCGATCTACTCGACCACGAACCACGACGCGGCTTGGCTGGAGACGGCGGCGAATGTGTTCTCGAGCCTCGATCCCGACTCGCGGTGGATCCTCACCGACGACGGCGGGAACCCGCATCCGAACGTCGTGCTTCAGAAGGCGCGGCCGGGCGACCGGGTCGGAACGGAGCTGAACCTGAACCCCACGCGGCGGGCGAACCCGGTGACGGGCGTCCAGCAGGGCAGGCTATCGTCCACCGCGCCGGATCCGTACCTCCCGAGCGTCGCCGTCACGGTGCCGCTGGGCATGCCGAGCGGCGTGTACCAGCAGGTGATGCGCGTGATCAACGAGGTGCGGACGCCGACGTACCCCGCGAACCAGGCGCTGAGCCTGGACCAGTACGGCGCGGGACTGGAGGCCTACTCCGACCCGACGTTCACGCTCCGCTTCACGGTGCGTGAGGGACGCCTGACGAACGCCCCGACGCGCTTCTCGGCTCCGCTGGTGGAGGACGTCGTCTCCGGCTCGGAGCGGTTCCTGCATCCCAACGTGCAGCCGACCGTCGCGCGGGCTTCGAACGGCAGCCTGCTGGTGGCGTGGGCCTCGCCCAGGTCCTCCTTCGCCGAGGCCCAGCCGGGCGCGGATGCACCCGCGGACCAGCCGTACCGCATCTTCCTGTCGACGCTGCGGGGCACGACGCCCGCGGCGGTGACGGGGCCGAACAACCTGTACGACCTGAATTGGTTCGTCCCGGCGACGGCCGACCGCTGGTTCAGCCAGCCTTCGGACGCCCCCTATCCGAACGTGCCGAACCAAGCCGCGGCCGACGCGCTGTTCGGCGTGGACACCGCCAACAACCAGTCGGTCGTGCTGAGCACCATGAAGTTCGGTCTGCCGACGCTCCCGTCGCTCGGCTTCGTGGACCCGTTCAGCGGCAGCGACCTCGGGACGGCGTATCTGGCGTTCGTAGGCGAGGCGCAGGTGCAAACGCCGAACGGCCGCGCGAACCAGAGCAGGATCTTCCTGGCTCCGGTCAGCGTTTCTGCCGCGGGCGTGCCCACCGTCGGGGCGCCGATCCGCGCGACCAAGGACGACCCGGGCATCCGCAAGGCGCGCCTGAGTGTGGTGCAGACCGGCGACCGCGCGACGGTGTTCTTCTCGGCCACGACCGGTGGCGGGGCGCAGGTTTCCTACACCACGTACAACCCCTCCGTGGCGAACATCGACGACCGCTGGTCGCCGATCCGATCCGTATCGCTCGGATCGGGCTTCGAGGAGCTGTCGTCGCCGAGCGTGTCGGCTCGGATCTACACCGGCGCACCGCAGTCCGCCGGCGGATTCACTCTGAACCCGGGCACCCGGATTCTGGAGATGGCGTTCGCGGGCAAGCTGCGCGGGCGGCCGAACAGCGAGGTGTTCCTCGCCCGGATGGTGGCGGACGCCAACGGGGCGCCGGTGCGACTGGCGGCCTTCGCTCCCCGCGAGAACGAGGTGCTGGAGGCCGTTGGTCCCGGCGTCTATCGCTCCCAAGGTGTGAGCTGGAACCTGAGGTTCGCGCCGCAGCTGTGGCAGAGCCTCAACGGGGTGGCCACGAACCTTGAGGTGCCCAACACCAGGCGCGTGGATTCCTCGACCGGCATCGTCACCTTCGAGACGAGGCTGGGTGGGCGTGTGACCCTGGACCCGAACTCCGGGACGGTGCGCTTCGGCACCGCGACGCCGAACCAGAAGGCAGTGCTGCTGCTGACCTACCAGCCGTACGCGATCCGAGTGAGCGGCGCCGGCCAGACGACGTCGCACTCCGCACCGAACCTGCTGTTCGACAACCGGCTGATCGCCGATGCGAGCTACTGGGTGCGGCCGGGCGGCTCGGGTGTGACCAACGCCGACAGCGACTCGATTCGGACCTCACGGTACCTCGTGGCCTACGGCCGGTCGGCCGCGGGCGGCGGGCAGTCCTCCCGGCCCTATCTCCGGTCGTACCGGCTCGGCGTGCAGCTGCCAGCGGGTGTGCTCACAAACCCGGACGGCACGATCGTGTCGCTGGCCGTGGTGGGGGCTTCTGGCGCGTACCAGGTCGACCCGGCGCGCGGCCGCGTCTACTTCACGGACGTCGACGAGGGCCGGAGCGTGTCCATCGCCTTCCAGGGCGTGACGGAGGACGGCGTGCCGGTGAACGTGCCCGCTGCGACCTACACCGTCGGCCTGGTGCTCGAGCAGGAGGAGTTCCCGGTGCCGATCGCCCAGCCCGTGAACGAGAGCTCCCCGTTCCTGAGCCTGGATCCGTTCGATCCGGCGGGAGCGATCGGGAGCCGCAGGCCGGGCCTGATCTGGATGGTGTGGACCAGCACCCGCGCGGGTGTGCCGGACATCTATCTGCAGACTCTGGCGCCGCGCTTCGCCCCGATCCCGGCGACGCGGTAGCTTCGGTGAGAACGAGGAACGTTGGACGCGGGCGGCGGGACGGGCCGCCCGCGGAAGAGCTAAGGATGGCGAACCGAATCGCGCTCAGGCTGCGTCCAAGTAGGGTGAGGGTCGCCTTGGTTGACAGGTTGGACGGGCTGGTAGTAAGATTAGCTCGCCTCTAGGCAGGCGCAGGATCGGGTTTATGGCCAAGAAGCTGAGCAGCGCGCTGGGCATCGACATCGGGAGCAAGACCATCAAGGTCGCCGAGGTGAAGAACCAAGGGCGGCAGGCGGTCGTGACCGCGCTCGGCGTCATCGATACCCCGGCGGACAGCGTGGACCACACCGGCGTGTACAACGCCGACAACGTGGGCGCGGCGCTCAAGCAGGTGCTGCAGTCCATCGGCGCCTCCTCCCCCAACGTCGTGGTGTCCATCGCCGGTCAGGCTTCGGTGCTCGTGCGGACGCTCGAGGTGCCACGGATGAACGACACCGAGCTCGCCGAGCACATGCAGTGGGAGATCAGCCGCAACATCCCGTTCGCCGAGAGCACGGTCCAGAGCGCCTACGCCAAGCTGGAGGACCAGGACCCGAACTCCGCCAACATGGACGTGGTGCTGGCGATCTCCCCCCAGAGCGCCGTCGACACGCTGATCGCGGCGATCAAGAAGTCGGGCAAGCAGCTGGCCGCGATCGACGTGGAGCCGACCGCCGTCGCGCGCATGCTCGCGGTGAGCGGCGTGGACCCGACCGAGGTCTCGTGCGTGGTGGACATCGGCCACAAGACCACGGGGATCAACATCTACCGCGGTCGCAACCTCCTTATGCCGAGGCAGGTGCCCGTGGGTGGGGAGCTGTTCGCCCAGGAGCTTTCCCGCAACCTCAACGTGAGCCTGGAGGAGGCGGAGGAGATTCTCAAGACGCGCGCCGAGATTCCGCACGGCTACGTCGCGGAGGCGCCGCCCGACCCGTTCGCGGTTCCGAGCTCGATTTCCCCGGAGCCTCTTCAGCCGTACAACCCGTTCGCTCCGGAGCCCGAGCCGGGCGGCGAGCAGGATTCGAACGCGACCGGCGGGTTTGAGCCTGCGTCCGAGCCGAGCGTCGCGCCGGAGCCCGTCGGAAGCCCGGAGACGATGCGCATCCTCGACGGTTTCCGCCCGGCTCTGGAGGAGCTCGTCGCCGAGATCCGCAGGTCCCTCGACTACTTCCGGAGCAAGGGCGGCGAGGTCGATCGGTTGCGGCTGTTCGGTGGCGTGGCCAGGCTCAAAGGGTTGCAGGACTACCTCGGGAGTTCTCTGGGGCTCGGCTGCGAGCCGATGGACCCGTTCAAGGGCGTGTCCGTGAACGCTCGCAAGGCCGATCCCGAGTTGCTGGATGGTCGGCGGGGCGAATTCGTCGTGGCGATCGGCAACGGCTTGTACATCCTGTTCTGAGTTAGGGAAGAAGAATGAAGCTCAACCTCCTGCCGCCATACGTCAGCAAAGGAAAGCAGTCGAAGGTGGCCATCGTTCTGATGGTGCTCATCCTTCTGCTCAGCGTGCTTGCCAGCCTCGGCATGATGGTCGTGTCGAAGCAGGCCTACGAGCGGGAGAAGGCCCGAGCCGCCGCCCTCGAGAAGCCGGCCAGCGACGTCGTGGCGCTCAGCAAGCTCGCGGACACGATCACCGCGAGCGCCCAGACGGTGGTTCTGAACGTGGAGCTGGCGAAGGCGATGCAGGAGCACTGCTCCGTCTACCCGGACTTCTACGATTCGATCCGGAAGTACATCCCCGCGTTCTTCCGGGTCACCTCGATGTCCGCCTCGCCAGTCGATGCGCAAACCGTCACGCTCACGCTGTCCGGCGTTCTAAAGACTCAGGAGGAGTACGCGAACCTGATGCTGGCGCTGAACCGCATTCCGGACGTGCGGTCCGTGAGCCGGTCTGGCTTTCAGCTGGTGGAGACGTACGTTCCGAATCTGAGCCAGCTGGACCAGACCGGAAGGCCCATCCGGCAGGGCGAGCAGCCGCTTCCCGACGACCCTCTGGACCGGCTGCAGGCCTTGATCGCCCGCGGAGGGCGGACCGACTATGTCGGCGTCGGCAACTTCGGTTCGGGCGAACCGGGGTTGCGTGGCGCGATGCCGGATTGGTCGCAGGTTACGGTCACAGTCGTGATGCCCGGCAAGCTGCAGGCTCCTGACGTTCGGGGCACCTTGGCGAACGCGGCCAGGGCGTCCTCGGCGGCGCCGAGCACCACGCCGGCGGGCGGCTTCGGTGGTGGCAGCGGCTTCGGGCCGCCGGGTATGTTTGCTCCTCCGGGTGGACCGGGTGCGGGAGCCGGCCGCGTTGAGGAGGAATAGGAGCAGGCGCTTATGAAGATCAGCCCCTACGTCTACATCGTGATCGGCGTCTCGCTCGCCCTGGTCGTCCTCTCGTTCGGCCTGTTCCACTTCTACCTGCCGAACATGAAGAACGCCGAGTACCAGCGCCAGCTGGCCGAGAAGCGCGAGGAGATCGTCGGCCAGGCGAAGCGCGCGGAGAAGAGAGTTGAGGAGGCCCTGAGGCTGCGGCAGGAGAAGACCGAACAGTGGAAGCGCATCGTGGCTGCCCACACTCCTCCGGCCTCCGTCGCGGCGGGCGGCATCGACATCTCGGTGAACCCGTGGCAGCTGGCCATCGACGCCCGGAAGTTCCGCAACAGCGTTCAGGCCGCGGTGAACCGCCAGCTGAAGAATGGCGGCGTGAAGGTCATCAACGGTCCGCTCGTCCCGTTCCCGGAGGCCCATTCCACGGGTCTGCTGGCGAGCTACTTCAACTTCCCGGCGATCCCGTTCCCGGTGGTGATCTTCGACCTCGGGACGGTCACGGTGCAGGGAACCTACGAGCAGATTTGCGCGAACGTGCGCGCTTGGCGCAACATGCCGGGCTATCTGGCGGTCGTGGACGGTCTCGCGTTCACCGGCACCTCGCCGCAGCTCACCGGGACCTACCAGTTGACTCTGGTGGGCTACATCCGTGGCCAGAAGCTCTTCGGCTCGGTCAACGAGGCCGGCGGCGGTGCTTCGACCGGTGGCTTCGGGGCAGGGGCGGGCGCGCCCGGACCGATGGGATTCGGCGCGATGTTCGGACCTCCCGGCGGAGTGCCGATGGGTCCTCCGGCCGGAGTCGCAGGGCCTTCGGGCCCCGGCGGCGGAAAGCCCCCGGCACCCTCCGCGGCGCCGTCTAGGTGAAGGGACAATGGCGATGGTAGCAGCAAGGAAGTTGGCTCTGGGTTCGGCGGCGATTCTGACGCTGATGGGTTGCGGGTTGCTCGGCGGGTCGGAGACCGCGGAGACTCCCACGGCGACCGTGAGCCTGTCGAAGTACCAGAAGCTCGCTGAGGAAAAGCCGGATGCCCCAGCCGGAGTTCCGGTGGAGCCGAACACGTCGATGGACAACCTGAAGAAGCTGGTGGTTTCGAAGGTCTTCCCCAGCCGGCCGGACCCGTTCTCCCTTCTGCCGGTGGAGGCGAAGTTCGACAAGGACCAGGCGGCGGCGCGCTTCGTCCAGACGGGTGGATTCATGACCGTCTGGACGCCGCCCGCGGAGGAGATGGAGGAGGTCGTCGCCGTGGAGCCTCAGCCTGTGCGGCGACTCGCCGGGGTGGTGGTGAGCAACGGCGCCGTGCTCATCCTCATCGACATGGGAGACGGCAAGGGAGTTCAGCTGGCCCGCGCGGGCGGCAAGCTCGGTGAGTGGACGGTCGCTTCGATCGATACGGAGAAGGCGATCCTGAAGCGGGACCCGAAGAAGCGGCCGAGCGAGGTTCTCGTGCCCTTGGCCAGTCCGCTCGAGCTTGGGACGCCGGGCGGAGGCGGGAATGTGCCGGGCGGTCCGGGCGGCCGACCGGGCGGTGGAATGTTGCCGCCCGGCATGGGGCCGATGGGTCCGGGCGTCGGCGGGCCCATGGGGCCGGGGATGGGTCCCAGCGGACCGGTGGACTTCTGAGGCGGCTCGTAGGAAGTTTTGGAGACAGTTGTAACGGAACAAGAAGAAAAGCATCCTTCTTTGTGGAGGTTTGAGACAATGAGATTGAAAACACTCGCGTTGGCGACCGTCTTCGGGCTCAGCCTGTTCGGTGGATTGGTCCCTTCGGCTTACGCCCAGGACGATCCCCGCGACAAGCGGATTCCGAACCTCGAGCTGGAGTCCGCGGACGTGCGGGACGCCTTGAAGGCACTGTTCCGGAGCGTGGGCGTCTCGTTCACCATCGATGCGGACGTGATGGGCACCGTGACGGTGAGCCTCAAGGACGTGCCCTTCGAGACCGCCCTGCAGGCGATCCTGAAGCAGGTGGACGCCACCTACCGCGTGGAGGCCGGAATCTACCGGATCATCCGCCGGCAGGAACCTACGATCGAGACCACCCCCGGCGAGCAGCAGAACGTCCCGGAGGAGAAGAAGGTCGTCCGTCGCATCAAGGTGCGAAGCGCCGACCCGTACCTGATCATGTTGCTGATCCTGCAGAGCAACAGTGACACCACGATCGAGCCGGAATGGAGCACGCTCTCCAAGGGTGGCGGCGGCTACGGCGGCGGGTACGGTGGCGGCGGCTATGGCGGCGGCTATGGCGGCGGGTACGGTGGCGGCGGCTATGGCGGCTGGTACGGTGGCGGCGGCTATGGCGGCGGCTACGGCGGTGGCGGCTTCAGCACCGGGGGCGGCAGCAGGGGCTTCGGTGGCAGCAGGGGCTTCGGCGGCAGCAACCGCGGCTTCGGCGGCGGGTACGGTGGCGGCGGCTTCGGTGGAGGATTCGGAGGCGGCCGCGGGTTCTAGGGAAAGAACGCCTTGCGGCCGACAGGAGAGGGTAAGGAGAAGAGCATGCGATTCCATTGGTCGAAACTCAGGAACGCGGGGGTGGTGGTCGCCGCGCTGGTCGGTGCGGCGACGATCGCCCGCGCGCAGGACCCGGCATCGGACGTTCGCGTCGATCTGAGCCTCAAAGACGCCGATCTGGTGATGGCGACGATGATGCTCACGAAGCAGACGGGC
>Ga0209018_1000597_pt1 | contig 32828 bp, 21 predicted proteins | sample YNPBryBLVA2012_FD_185814 | JGI IMG/M metagenome (GOLD analysis project Ga0209018, IMG submission 185814) | Anoxygenic and chlorotrophic microbial mat microbial communities from Yellowstone National Park, USA - YNP Bryant BLVA 2012 (SPAdes)... ...
GTCGTCTCCCTACGCCGGCATGACCCGGATCAGGTTCAACGGGTCAGCGGCCTACCGCTTTCTCAGCCCCTCGGCGGGGCTCCCCGAAACGAACGGCTGAACGCTACTCGGTCGTGCTTGGGGTGTCAAGGCGGACGCGTTCGCGCGTGTTTGGTCTTCGCACCGCAACTCGTCGGATGCAGGCCCGACCAGGCGCGCCTTCCTCGATGACCGGTTCAATCAGCGTCCGATGATGGCGTGGTCCCAGCACGGCGTTGCACGAACGCCGGTGCCGAAACCGCTGCGCTGATCGTCCAGCCGCATCGGCGCCCGACCGCTTGACCGCAATCCACTGCAGGTGAGATCGCGTACTGCCACGGCGGCATCGTGACCGGTCCGCAAGCGTTCGATGTGCTCGCGGAAGTGCCGCTCTCGGGCTGTTCGGAATGCGACCGAAACCCAAGCTGACCGCGCACCAGTGGCTTCACGCACACCTGTGGAGGAGGGACGGCGTCATGGCTGACGAGAGAATCGAAGCCCTGGAAGGGTATGAGGACATGATGCTCGAGATGCTCGCGGCGCTGCCACCGGAATTGCGGCTCAAGGGGCCGGCGCCGGAGCAGATCGTCGCAGGGCTTTGCCCCGGAGGAGCTCGAGCGGCTTCGGGAACTTCTGCATCGCAAGGTCGATAATTGAGAGCGTGGTTGCCTTCGCGCTACCGGAATGACGGGGGTACGGATCCTCGCTCGGCTGGACGCATGCGATACGCAGGGGCCTGGGGCATCTTTCCGCGCTTGCAGCGTCAGTCGTCTGCCTTGACGGAACACCAATGTGCCTGGTCCTCGGGGACGAACGGCCCGTCGCCAGCCTCGGCTTCCGAACGAGGGCTGGCTTCCGATCCGAGCAGCGTGGCGTCGAGACTGGCCGCGCCCAGGTCGATGCGGATGGCACCGCCCTGGATGCGTTCGCCCGCCACGTTGGCGTTGGCGCGCACCACGCCGATGTCAAAGAGCTTGCCGTCGGATCGCACGAAGAGCGGGACGTCTCGTTGGCACCGGATGTTGCCGCCGCCCGCACCGGTGAGCAGTCCCAAGATGCCGGATGTTCGTTGGTTCGGCGATGCTGCATCCGCCGGGATCCATCCCACGACAGCGGTGGCCTGGCCGGTTTTCGTCACGCGCAGCCAGCCCGGTGTCTTTTCGAGTGTCTTGACCGTCGAAAACCGCAGGAGCGCACCGGATGTGCCTCGGGGGGTACCGGCACGGGGTGCCCGTGCCGGCTCGACGAGATAGGCAACCACGGGACCACCGATCACAGCACGAAGCGGCGTGCGCGTGCCAGGTCGCAAGTCGGTGTCACCGAGGGGCGATGTCTTCTCTCCGGTCAGGGACAGGTCGCTGCATGGCAATGCCACACTCGGGCGCTGTGAGACCGCTTCGACCCCGTCCGGCAGGTCGAGACGAACCGTGGCGCGCCCATCGCCCACCGCGTCGACCTGGGCCGCATCGACCCTGATCCAACCGTCGATCAGGCTTGCCTCGGAACGCTGCGCAACGCGAATCCGGCGAGGGTCTGCCTGGACATTGAGCCGCACCGCCTGGGTCACGACCTGGACGGTGGCCGATTGGCCGTCTGGCGCGATCTGCACCTGAATGGACTCGACGGCGCCAGCGAGCGTGCCGACATGGGATCGTCCGACCTGCATAACGAGAGGACCGACCAGGTCGCCACGGGCGCTGGTGATTGTGCACCCCGGCGGAGACAGGGGCTCTATGCGCCGCAGACCGGAGGGCGTTTCGACCAACGCTGGCCAGGCAGATGGAGCGGGCGCGGGAGGTGATGGTGGCAACGCAACCGATGCACTCGTCGCGAATGAGGCGTGCGTTTGCGGTGGATGGGGCGACGGCGCAGTGCTGCAGGCTGCAAGAGCCAGGGCGATCCAAGCAGCACGGTGATTCTTCATCATGAGGTGCCATATCGGTGGTACGGAGAAAGGTCAAGTGTCGCCCGTTCGGTCCACGGGTCAGCACGTCGACGGCGGGCCCGAAGTCTTCCCATCCTTGCCGCGAACGGCGTCGGCCGGTTACGGGGGGAGTCGGAGTGGTTCAGGGAGAGCTGACGCTGAGTGAGACAACCAGCTTCTCACCATCGAGGTCGTGCTCGCGTGTTGCCTGGGGCGTGAAGTCCGGGCGGCCGATCTGGAGATGCACCGCAAGGACTTCTTTCGAAAGCCTTGCCGCTGCGGCTTCGCAAACGCGTCGAATCCGATCGGAACCGTCGATAGCAACCTTGATGCGTTGCTCATATGGCAGGTTGAGCTCCTTGCGCAGCGCTTGCATCCGGGACAGGCACTCACGTTCGAAGCCCTCGTCGATGAGGTCGTCGTCGAGGAGTGTGTGCAGGACCACCACGCCGACCGGGCCGCCCGCTGCGGCGAAGCCTTCGACGGCCTCGACGGAAACCTCGACTTCTTCGGGTCCGAGCTGTATCGCTTCTCCGTCGACGTCGATGAGAACCTTGCCATCGACGGCGAGGGCGGTGCGCAGCTTGCCGGCGTCGGCCTTGCCCAAGGCGGCCTGAGCGGCCTTCATGCGCTTGCCGAGTTTGGGGCCGAGGGCGCGGAAGTTGGGCTTGAGCTTGTAGAGGACTTCCCCTCCCTCCTCACCCGGGGCGAGCCAGCGCAGTTCGTGCACGTTGAGTTCGCTGGCTACGAGGTCGTCATAGGCGCGCAAGGCTTCTTTCATGTCCTGCCGAGCGAGCACGATGTCGGCGCGTCGGAGCGGCTGACGGACCTTGAGCTTGTGATTGGTACGCACCTGCAAGCCGAGGGATACCAGGTCGCGCACGGCGCGCATCTGGGTCGACAGCGCCTCATCCACGGCAGCTTCGTCGGGAACTGGCCAACGGCACAGGTGCACGCTCTGCGGCTGGGTCGACGGCCACGGTCGTCGGACGAGGTTCTGGTAGATTTCCTCGGCGAAGAAGGGGACGAACGGGGCAGCCAACCGCGTGATGGTTACGAGGCACTCGTACAGTGTCAGGTAGGCGTCGCGCTTGTCCTGGGAGAATCCCGACGCCCAGAATCGCTCGCGACTGCGACGCACATACCAGTTGGACAGGGCATCGACGAGGTCGACGAGCCGCAGCGCGGCCTCGTACACGCGATAGCCTTCGAGGTGCGCGGTGACCTCCCTGGTGGTGAGGGCAAGCTCACTGAGGATCCAGCGGTCGAGCAGCGACCTTGCCGCAGCGGGACGGAATCCCTTGCAACGTGCCAGGTGGGCCGAGTCGAGGCCGTCGATCGTGGTGGCGTCCTCGGAGGGGTCGAAGCCATCGATGTTCGCGTAGATGGTGAAGAACGAGTAGACGTTGCGGAGCTTGATCTGGAACTCTTTCTGCGCGGAGCGCACGTTGGTCAGCGAATGACGGGTGTTGGTCCAGGGAGGGCTCGACGAGTAGAAGAACCAGCGGAAAGCGTCGGCGCCGGGCGAGGTGGTGTGCGGGTCTTCGATGACGACGCGCGCTCGGACCGGGAGTGCGGGGACCTCCACTGCCATCACGCTCGTTCCGCGGTCATTGGGGACGACGTCGAGGGTCTCCCGGTCGCGATCGTGTAGGAGCACCACGCGGCGTGGCAGCTTGCGCGTCCCACGGAGCACCATGTCGATCGGCTTGTCAGGCGCATCGGCGCGATACACGCGCACGACGGTCTTGTCCTTGAGGTCCAGACCGTCGAGGTCATCGGCCGAGATCAGGGCCTCGCCCTGCTGTGTCTCGAGCTTGCCTCCGACCGCCGCCCGGTCAATCACGCCGAACTCCATCTTGACACGATCGAGGATCACCTCGGGCGGCGTGTAGTTGCCTTTGGACTTGGACTCCTTCTTGCCGTCCTTGTCGCAGGTGTGACCGAGCACGATGCAGGTCTTGTATGGGTGCGGGTACTGGCGCACACGCGTCAGGCCGAGCTGCCGCTGCGTGGCTTCATCGAAGACGAGGGACGAGATCATGAGCAGGGAGTAGAACCATCCGCGGGTCTGGTCGATCGCCTCGCTGATGAAGTCGGCCGGGAAGCTCTGGTCGAAACGCTGCAGCGAGCCAGGCACGTGCGGGAAGCCCCACTGGGCGAAAGGCATGCAACCCGAGTCGAACCAGCAGTCGATGACCTCGGGCACGCGACGCATCTCGGCGCCGCAGGTTGGGCATGGGAAGGTCACGTGATCGATCCACGGCTTGTGGACCATCAGGTGCTGGCTAAGGGAGGGATTGACCTTGCGCGCCTCATAGAACCGGTCAAACGCTTTCGGGTTGCGCTGCTCGATGTCCGCGACGGACGGTGGCGCGTGCTTGTGGTCGGGGTTTGCCGAGCAGACCCACACGTTCAGGGGCGTGCCCCAGTAGCGCTCGCGGGACAGGGCCCAGTCCACGTTGTGCGCCAGAAAGTCGCCGAAGCGCCCATCCTTGATATGGTCGGGAAGCCAGAACACTTGCTGGTTGTTCGCGATAGCGTCCTGGATGCGCGCCGTCGTCTTGATGTACCACGCAGGACGTGCAAGCTGAATGAGTGGATCGTCGTCGCTGCGCCAGCAGAACGGATAGTCGTGGCGGTAGAGTTCGGCGTGCACGAGCAGGTCGCGTGACGCCAGGTCCTTGGTCAGGTCCGAATCGCAGTCCTTGACCCAGCGTCCCACGTAACGGTCCCCCATGATCGGGAGAAAACGACCGTCGGCACCGATGGCGCACAGAAGCGGGATCTCGGACGAGTTGGTGTACGAAGAGACGACGCTGCGATGCAGCGCGAAGTCGTCTTCGCCGAATGCGGGAGCAATGTGGACGATACCCGTACCGGTGTCGAGCGTGACGAAGTTTCCGGCCATCACGCGCCAGAAAGCAAGGGAGTCGGTTCCGTCGGGCAGCTTCGCGCGCAGATCCTTGTAGGTGTCGTAGAAGACGCGGAACGGGGGCACGTAGGCGAGGCCGACCAGGTCCCTGCCCTTCCTGGATTCGATGACTTCGAGGGGACGCTTGATCTTCTGCTCGAGCGCCTCTCGAAGCGCTGCGGCCAGGATCAGCTTGTGGTCACCATCGCGCACGACCACGTAGTCGAACTCGGGATCGACGGCGACATAGACGTTGGAAGGCAGAGTCCATGGGGTGGTGGTCCAGACCACGAGGCTGGTGGAAGGGTCGTCGCGCAGGGGCAAGCGGCAGAAGACGGAGGGATCATCGACGGTCTTCCAACCCTGACCGACTTCGTGGGAGGATAGCGCGGTGCCGCCCTGGGCCCACCACCAGACGACCTTGTGCCCCTGGTAGAGCAGGCCCTTGGAGTACAGGTTGCTGAGCGCCCACCACACGCTCTCTACATAGCTCCGGTGGTACGTGACGTAGGCGGTTTCGAGGTCGACCCAGAAGCCGATCTTCTCGGTGAGACGCTCCCACTCGGTGGTGTAGCGGAAGACGGACTCGATGCACTTCTGGGTGAACGGCTCGATGCCGTAAGCTTCGATGCCGGCCTTGTCGGGGATCCGGAGCTCTTTGCTGACCTCGACCTCGACGGGCAGGCCATGGGTATCCCAACCAGCCTTACGGGGCACATGGAAGCCCTGCATGGTCTTGAACCTGGGGAACAGATCCTTGATGACCCGGGTGAGCACATGGCCGTTGTGGGGCATGCCGTTGGCGGTGGGGGGGCCTTCGTAGAACACGAAGGTGCCGAGGGGGCTGTCGCGCCGTGCATCGAGCGTCTTGTGAAAGATGTCGTGCTCCTTCCAAAACGAGAGGATGCGCGCCTCATCGCGTGGGAAGTCGATCTCGTTGCGGACAGGTTCGAAGGGCTGTTTGCGGTCGGACATGACGATCACTCGTTTGCTTCGGGGAAGGCCCCCGGAAAGCTGATGGCATCGCGGGGGGCGACGCTACTCGGTGCGCTGGATGATGTGGAAGCCGAACTGGGTCTCGACGACATCGCTGAGCTCACCGGGTTTGAGGGCGAAGGCCGCTTTGGAGAAGGACTCGACCATGCGCGATCGATTGAAGCGGCCGAGGTCGCCTCCGCGCTTGGCGGCGCCCGGCTCGTCGGAGTACTGCTCGACGAGGGATTCGAAGGGTTCGCCAGCACGCAGGCGTTGCAAGCATTCCTTGGCGCGCGCCAGCGCTTCTTCGCGCGTACGCCCGATGGTTTCGGGCGCATGGGCGGATCCCTTGTACATGACGAGGATGTGCCGGGCGGCGATTTCGCGCGGCCCCGCGGAGCGCGACACTTCGGCCGGCGCCTCGCTGTCCTCATCGTCGAACGGCAGCGGCTTGTCGACCTCGACCCAGGAAGGAGGCGGCAAGCCCGGCCCGACGCGCGGATGGACGCTCTGGTGGCATCCCAATGCGCCCAGGGCGACGGTCAGAAGCAGGCACAGGGTTCGCGACATCGCGCGAACGTATGCTCGACCCGAAAGCTGTGGTCAACCCGTGATCGGGTGGAGCGGGGAATTGTGGGGTGTTGGAAAACGGGGGCAGAAGCGCACGGCGGGTGCGGGATGCCAGCCTACGAACACCGGGGCGTCAGTAGACCATGCCGTCGGACAGCGCCGAAACCTTGTTGGAGAGCACAGTCGCTTCGATCTTTCCTGTGTCCGGAGCGCCCGCCGTGTTGTTTGCGCCCTTGATGGTCCCACTCACGCAATAGCCTAGCGACCAGGTCGTGAACAGCGTGGACCAACGGCAGACCTGCGACGTCGGCGAGCAAGGAAGCTTCGTCGTCGCGTCGACCAAGAGCCTGTCGAGGCCGAAGCCGTAGCCATCCAGAATCGTCGTCGAGTTGAGAGAAACCGTGCCCTTGCTGATCTGGTGCGAGATGGCGAATGACGTGCCCGACGCCTGCGGGCGATTGCCGTTGATGTCGGGGAAGTACGAGTCGAGGAGAAGAACCTCGCCCACGTGCAGGCTCCAACCGGTGGGGATGATGGTCGGATATGCTGGAATCCCCGTGTAAAGCACGTGGGTCTCGACCCAGATGGAGGTTTCGTCGTCCCAGCCTCCGTTCGGCGGGTTCCACTGGCCGTCCGCAGGCGCTTCGTCGATGTACACCTCGCCCGGATCGCGGACTCCATTGTCGTTCGAGTCCACGAACGGCTCGCCCTGGTCGATGAATTGCTCGTCCGGGTCGCGTGTGCCGTTGTTGTTGTCGTCCGCGAAAAACTCCTCGCCGCGTACGTACGCGATGATGGTAACCAGGCCGTCGCGCGGGTTTCGCGTCAGCACCCCGTCCGGGTAGGTAGGCTCCGCTTCCCGCTGGGTGGGCACTTGCGCCGCATCCGCAGGAAGGGGATCCACATCCACGGGCGGGAACGCGCCTACCGTGCTGAATACCACCGTCCCCTCGCCCTCGTCCGTGTTCGAGCCGGTGGCCTGGTACGCCTTGGTGGCAATCGAGTTCGGGATCGACCCGGCCTCCGCTTTGAAGTTGACCGACGTGCCGGTTCCCACGGGGTTGTTGTAACGGTCCACGAGCTTGACGTTGCAGTTCACGTCAAACGCCTTGGGAGGCGTCGGACTCACGTACGCGCCCACGTTCACCGGCGAGCACGTCAGCGAGAAGCCCTTGTTGGCGGGCTTCGCTCCACGGATTCCGATCGTGGGGCTTTCGACCTCCACCAAGCCAGGGATGACCGTCGCCTTCACCGTGAACGCGCCGATGACCTTTCCTGCGGATACGTTGGCCGTCACACGCCCCTGCGCGTTCGTGACCGCCGACGGCGTGACGGTCGTGCCGGGAGGCGGATTCGCGATGCTGAAGCTGACGTTGACGCCAGGCGCCGGATGGTTGCTGGAATCGACAACCTGGAACGTGACCTGTGCCTGCTCATTGAACCCCGACCCCTTGATGCCCATGATCGTGCAGGCGCTTCCGTTGCAGGTAGTGGAAACATGGGTGATCTGCTGAACGGCCAAGATCTCGACGTTCGCCTGGGCGGAGCTTCCCGATAGCGTGTGCGTCGCGGTCACGGTCGCGAAGCCCGTCGTGCCGTTGTCGGTCAGCCATGCCTCCGCAATACCCGAGGAGTCCGTGGTGAGCGTGATCGTGTCGGCGGGATCAGGCGGCGCACCGATCGGGTTCGCCATGAGCCCGATGTTGGTGGAAAACACGATCTCCTGCCCTGCGAGCGGTCCGCCATCCGGCTTGTCCAGAAGTGTGGCACGCAGGACCGCGTGATCGCCCACGTCCGAAAACATCGTCGTGTCCACCGCCACGAGCGAAAGCGCCGCGGACGCCGGGTTCGAGTCCGCCGCGGTATCCGTCGGCGCATCGTCCGACACGTCGGGACCGCTGTCCGACTCCGCGTCCGGCTCAGCATCCGTCCCGCCGTCCGTCCCGCCGTCCGCGCCATTGCCAGTGAACGTCACGCTTACCGTCTTGACCAGGGATGCCCACCTGACTGTCACCGTCTGCGCGCCCACGCAGAGCGGATCGTTTGCCTCGTTGCACGCGTACGCCACGTCGACCAGTCCGTTGGTGAGCGTTGCGGTCTTCGTGTTGCCGCCGCCATCCAGCACCCCTCGTGGCGCCTGTAGCTGAACGATGCCGGCGCCCGGGTGCCCAGGCGATTCCACGGCGCTGATGCTGAGGATGGCGGCACTTCCGTCGGCAGGAACCGAGGACGGGTTCGCGGAGACAGTCAGGCTCGGCTGGGCCGAGCCGACGCTGTCCGGCGAATCGGACGACGAGCATCCGAAGACGCACACCAAGAACAGCGCCACCGCGAAGGAAAAGAAGACACGGTGTGCCAGAAAAATCGATCTATCGCTCATTGGTCCATCCTACGCGTATTCCGAACACCCGACAAGCTGCGGCTGGCCGATGCGGCCGCCGTTGGTGGTTCTCGTGCGCCTACCGAGGCTGTATCCTGCGCCGGATGGGGCTTTGCACGACCCGCTTCGCCAGCCACCGCGACCTCGCGCGGCTCCGGTACTTCGACATCCACGACGGCCGCATCGTCCTCGCTGACCCGGCCTTCGGCCCCAGCGTCGACGTCCACACCCACCTCGCTCTCTCGTACGGGCGCGTAGACGCAGTGTGCTGACCTGGGGCATGCGCAAGACCCACACGCTGCCGAATCTGCTTCGGGAGATGCGAGATCTGGGCATCGCTCACGCGGCACTGCTGCCGATCGAGCTACCGTTCATCTCGCGCAACGCGGAGACGTATCTGGAGCTATCTCGCGATCGGCCCGAGATCGTCTGTTTCGGATCCGTGCATCCATACGAGTGGAAGCCCCTGGCGCGGCTGGAACACCAGAAGCGTCTGGGTGCCCGAGGAGTGAAGATCCAACCGGCGGTGCAGCTCATCTACCCTGGTGACAGGCGCGCCATGGCCGTGTACGGTACGTGCGGCGAGTTGGGGCTCCCCGTGCTCTGGCATTGCGGCCCCGTGGGGTTCGAGCCGGAACTGGGCCGACGGCGTAGCCAGGTGCGGCTGTACGAACGTCCGATTGTGGAGCATCCGTCGACGACCTTCATCCTGGGGCACGCAGGTGCGTTGCAGCCAGAGGTGGCGCTGGATCTCGCGAGCCGCTACGAAAACGTGTGGCTGGAGGTGGCGAGCCAATCGCTGACGGTCTTCCGCAAGTTGGTCGAGCGTGGGCCGCGCGACCGGATCATGATGGGAAGCGACTGGCCCTTCTATCACCAGGCCACAGCGCTAGCGAAGGTGCTGATCGCAACCGAAAGCGACGAAGCCGCACGAGGCGGGGTGCTCTACAACAATGCGGCGCGGCTGTTCGGGCTCCCTCCGCGCGCCGTCAGCGGTCGCGAGGCAACTCGTCGAGCTGGATGATCTTGCGGGCATTTCGGTTGTAGAGCTTCTCGAGCACGGTCCTGGGAAGGTGAATTCCGTTGATGGTCCATGCGCCCTGGATCGGCGTCGGGGTCTCGAAGCCCGTGTCGCTCGTCTCGAAGTAGCGGTAGCTCTGGTGGAAGAAGCGGTCGACGTCGGCCTGGGTGACCGGGTCGGCACCGGACGAGCCGAGCATGAGGTCGAACGGCTCCACGCCGACGCCCAGGTCGGTGCCGTAGAGGATGCGGTCCTGGAACTCGATGAAGAAGTCGCGCATCTGCGACGGCGGGTGGCGACCGAACTCGGGGATCCTGGCGGCAGTGTCGATATACATGTTGGGATAGGTGCGGAGCATGCGCGCGACGCGTTCGGGCTCCTCGGCGGCGTTGCCGAAGTGCACGGACACGAAGACGGTGTTCGGATGCCGGGCGATGCGTCGCTCAAGCTGGCCGAGGAGCTCGTTCCACGAGGGCACGGGCTGACCGTAGAAAGACCAGCCCGGATGCACGGTCAGCTCGGCGAGGCGTTCGTTATTCTTGTCAGGTGGGAGCCAGAATGCTTTGGGGTCCGCCGTATGGATCGACACCGGCATGCCGAGCCGTCCGGCGGCATCGAAGACCGGGTCGAGGCGGGGATCATCCACGGCGACGATCTTGCCGGTGTCGTCGACCCATCCGAGGCCCAGGCCTTTGGGGATCTTGAGCCCGCGGGCGCCCATCTCGCGAGCCCTTGCCAGCATCGTTGCAATGCGTGGGCCGAAGCCGGGCGACTGCATCTCGTGTCCAGGGAACGTCATGTAGACCGTGATGCGCCCGCCCGAAGCACGCGCCTGCGCCAGGTGAGCGGCGAGGCGGGCATCGGGGGTGGAGCCCGACAGGTCCACGATATGGGAGAATCCGTACTTGTTCATCAAGGTCGTGAGCTGCGGTAGGCATCCCACGGACAGGTGCGCGTGGGCGTCGATGCGCTCGATCGGCATGGTGACATCGGTCGAGGCTGACGGAGCCGGGGGCGCGTCGTCACGCTCCTCGCGCGCTCGAAGAAGAAGCAGCAGTGCCGCGACAAGCGCGACGGCGACCATGACGACAACCGGAGCGCGGACCGTGCGAGCCATGGCGGAATGATGCTCCCGTGGACGATGCGCGAGAAGCGTCATGACGGTGCGCCTGCGGGCGGCAGCAAGCCAGCGGTCGCGGAGCACGTTTTCCGGTCCGGTTGGGCATCGAGGCATGCCGGCGGCGGCGGGCATCGTTGGGGCTGCATGAACTTCAACGATTGGGACGCGCTGCTCTGGGAGCCGGGCGTCCAATTCGCCCCCATCGCCTTGCTGCTCGGTCCAAACGCGGCGGGCAAGCACGAGAAGGCGCTTGGGTGAGCCTTCGGGGCATGGGTCCAAGGGGCGGACGCCACGGCGGTCGGCGTGTTGCCGTCCGCGTGTGCAGTCGCCTTCGGCCGCCCCGCCTGGGTTGCGGCTCGCGGAACACGACCGAAGTGTCGAGGCTTCCGGCGGCTCCGAAGTGGGTCCAGATCGCGCGGCAAACGTGGTACAGGGGGAAACCGAACCGAGAACAGCAGGCGCATGAGGGCGCGGGAGCAAGACGTGGCGCAGAAGGAGCATGGTTGGGGCAGCAGGGTGGGCGTGATTCTGGCGGTGGCGGGCTCCGCTGTGGGGCTCGGCAATTTCTTGCGCTTCCCCGGCAACGCGGCACAGAACGGCGGTGGGGCGTTCATGATCCCGTACTTCACCGCGCTCGTGCTGCTCGGCATCCCGATCGGCTGGGCCGAGTGGGTGATGGGCCGATACGGAGGGCGCAAGGGCTTCCACTCCGCGCCCATGATCCTGGGTGTGATCGGCAAGGGGCCGGTGGTGCGGTACCTGGGCGTGGTGGGCGTGCTGATCCCGTTGGTCGTGTACTTCTATTATGTGCTCATCGAGTCGTGGTGCCTGCAGTACGCATTCAGATACTTCACAGGAGGGCTCGACCTCGGAGGCGCGGCAATCGGCGACCAGGTTGCCGTCTCGACCAGCACGTTTGCCGTCGTCACGGCGCAGCAGGCCGATGGGGCCGTCTTTCGCGCCGACCACGCGGGCGTGCTGATCGCGTTCCTCGTAACCTTCGCGCTGAACCTGTACTTCGTGCATCGGGGGCTGTCGAAAGGCGTGGAGCTGGTCTGCCGCTACGCGATGCCCGTGATGGCGGTGTGCGCGCTCATCGTGCTCGTGCGCGTGATGACGCTCGGCACTCCGGATCCGGCGCACCCGGACCAGAACGTGCTCGCGGGGTTGGGGTTCATGTGGAACCCGAACTTCTCGAAGCTCGGCGACGCCAAGACATGGATGGCTGCCGCAGGCCAGGTGTTTTTCACCCTGTCCGTGGGATTCGGCGTCATCATCAACTACGCATCGTACCTGAAGCAGAAGGACGACGTCGTGTTGTCGGGCCTGACGGCGTCGGCGACCAACGAGTTCTTCGAGGTCGCGCTCGGCGGGATGATCACCATCCCGGCGGCGGTCATCTTTCTCGGGGTGGAGCTGGCGCAGAAGACGACGGGGGGCACGTTCAGCACGGGATTCATTGCGCTGCCCGTGGTGTTCGCGCACATGCCTTTCGGACGGTTGTTTGGTGGGTTGTGGTTCTTCATGCTCTTCCTGGCAGCCATCACCAGCTCGCTGTCGATGCTGCAACCGGTGCGGGCTTTCCTGATGGAGACGCTGGACATGGACGGTCGACTGGCCACGGCCGTGCTCGGAGCCGTGACCTTCGTCGGTTGCGGCTTCGTGATGTTCTTCTCGAAGGATCTGGCAGCCCTCGACACGCTCGACTTCTGGGTGGGCACGTTCGTGATCTTCATCCTCGCTGCCCTCCAACTCTTCGCGTTCGGCTGGGTCTTCGGCATCGAGCGCGGATTCAAGGAGTCGGAGCCGGGCGCGCTGCTGCGCATCCCCGGCATATTCAAGTTCATCATGAAGTACGTCGCACCCACCTACCTTCTCGTCGTGTTTGTCATGTTCTGCGTGCAGAACGTGCCCGGCTACGTCAGGTCCCTCTCCCAGAACCCGGTTGCGGTGTACTCCTGGGTGCTGATCCTCGCGGCCATCACGGCGATCGTGATCGTCACGCGGGCCGGCGCGCAGCGCCTGCGGGCGCGAGGCATGGACATCGACGGCCGGGAGGAGGCGTGAGCCATGACGACCGGAGGGTGGCTGTTCATGGTCGTCTCTCTGTCCGCCGTGACATTGCTGGTGGGTATCTGTTTCGGCAAGGTGCTGGCGGCGCCGACAGATGAGATCGATGATCGGTCGAGGCAAGAAGGCGACGGCTAGATTCGTTTTGCCCGTGCGTCGGACCGCGGCTTGCGGTACCCGTTCCGCCGTGAGCGCCTGGTCTTCACGTGCCTCGCTGTCGGCCGCGATGGTCCTGATCGCGGCGCTGGCCTGCCTGGGGTCGGGTTGCCGCCGGCGCACCGTCGAGCAGCATTGCAACGCGCGCCAGGACGTCTGGGAGGCTGCCTACGCGAAGAAGCGTCCCCAGCTCGCCGCGCAGATCAGGAACTTGTTCGTCAAGACCTGCATCAAGCGTTTCCAGGATGAGCGGACGCGCGACGAGTTCGTATGCCACGACAAGTGCCTGGACGACGTCCCGGCCGGGCTCGAGCCTGGCTCGGAGGCCGCGGAGAAGGCATACAAGGCGCTGCAACGATGCGAGGCGAAGTGCCCCGGACAGTACTGCATCGCGCCGCCTACCTTCTAGGACCTCTCGACTCCGTCCGGATCTTCGTCCGGACCCGGCGCTGCCGGGCCCTTCATGGGGATCGCCCTGGCATACGCGACCTTCTGAAGCGCCTCGCGCATAACACCGTCGTTGCCCACGGGCGGCAACCACATCCTGTCACCGTCCCACAACCCGATCCCCACCGCATGCTTCTCGAACAGGAACTCGTCGATCTCCGCCCAGGTGCAGTTTCGGACCTTGGGCCACCCCAGGGGGCCCAGGTAGCGCGCTTCGATTCCATCGGGGTGGATCACCACGCCCCGCATGCTCGTCCGGATGAGGACCGCCACGCCGCCGGCGAAGAAGATCAGGGCGAGGACGCGAGAACTGACGAACCGGTGCACGTCGCCCTCGACGACATAACGGAAGAGCCAGGACTCTTGTTGCGAGAGGTGGGCCATCGCGACGACCGCGAGCAGGACCACGGACAGCAGGAAGTAGGTACCCGGTAGCACCCAGGACTTCCAGGGCGGGCCGAACGACCTGGCCGCAGTGGGCCGATAGGTCATGTCGAAACCGGGGGCACGGGAGTCGCGGGCCATGATGGGGACTATACTCGGACCGGAGGCAATGCACGAGGTCGCGCGCACCAAGGCATGCGATGCGGCGGGTGACCGGTGTAGGAGGCCTACCGGCTATGCCGCAACATCATCGTCGATGCTTCGCTCCGCTGACGACCGGTCGCCGCACATCCCGACGACTTCAGACCGGGACGGGTTCACCAGCAGGATCCCTTGGTTGGCGTCGAGCAGCGCAATGTCCCCATCAGACACCCAGCGGAACATACCGCCGACGTCGATGATGGCGGGCAAGCCCAACAGCTCGAGAATGGTTCTCGTCCTGGCGTCGTCACTTCGCGTTGCAATCGCTACGCCGACAGGCCGGCTCCGCGCTGTCACGAGCAGATCGTAGACCGTGATGATGTCACCGATGACAATCGCCCGTCGCGAAACCGCCGCGCGACGGTCGGAAAGGGCCATCATGGCGATGGCATCACAGAGGTCTTCGATGTCGCGCGCGCGCTGTTCCATGAAAACGTCGCGACTGATGCAGGCGGCAGCGCGGACAGCCTCGCCGGCGACCTGCGCCAAAGCTGCGGGGATGCTCGCGCCGAGGGCCATGCACTCCAGGGTGCGGGCGCGAATGCGAGTATCGTCGAGCACCTGGGCATAGACGGACAGGAAGCCAGCATCGGCGCCGAGGTCCAGCTCGCTTGCGCGAACGCTCAGGTTGCGAACACATGTCTGAGCGGAGTCGAAGGCATGCAGCACGGCGGCTTCGGGGTTGTCGACGTGGCTGGACAGAGCTCTTCGTGGTGGGCGCCGAATGGCGGCGAGAGGTCCGAGCGCACGTCCCGGGACGATAGGGCGCCCTTGAAGCAGGGCGCGCCGCGTGCCGCCGCCAGCACGGCGTGCGGGTCCTGCCCACATGGGGGCGTCGCCAGCGCCGGATTGCCGGATTGCGGTGGCGACACCGCTCGCGATCGCGACCAACAGTTCCACGTCGCCCGGCGCAAACCGCCGGGATGGCCGCTGAAGCACCAAGGCGCCCAGGGCCGTCTGGTCAGCCAGCAAGGGAATCGCAGCGAACACAGGATAGCGGCGCTCCCTCGGCTCCAACATACCACGGTGACGGTCGCGCGAAGGACCGTCGTCTACGACCACGGGGCAGCGTGACTCGACCGCCATGCCGGTCAGCCCTTCGCCGCAACTCATGCGCACGGCGTCCATCGCCTCTGCCGAGAAGCCCACATTGCCGCGCATCACGAGCGTGCGCCCGTCGGGCTCGAGCAGGTAGATGGAAACAACAGGGGCCTGGAAGAGCGCGGCCAGCCGCGACGCTACCCCGTCCAGCATCCATGACACAGGGATCGTACGGGTGATGAACGACGTGATGTCGCGCAAGGCCACAAGGCGCTCGTCGTGCGAGAGTCGACGTGGGGTCTGGACAGCGGCTGCGGGGACGGTCCGTGAGGTAGACATGGTTCGCTGATGAGACAGGGAGGTTGCACCCTGCCCGGATGGGACGAACAAGTCAAAAAAACGGCGGGGTGCGGGAGGCGCGGGACCGGCTACTTGCAGTCGCCCAGGCCGTTGTCCCATTGCGCGTCGGTGCACGACCCGCTTCCGTGGCAGTCCGCGTCGTTGCCCATGCGGCAGAAGCGATAGCAGCGATATACGCCAGGCGAGAAGTAGTCGTCGCATACGCCTTCGGCGATACCCGTCACGGCGTTGAGAGCGCAGCTCACGTAGTCGAGAATCGAGCAGACCTCGCCGAAGCCAGCGGGATCGATCTGCTGGGTGGCGGTTTCGAGACACACGCCGCCCGGGAAGCAGGCTTCGTCGGGGTCGGTACAAGCCCGGGTCGTGCCCGCGGAGAAGTAGTTGCACTGCTGCACGCAGCGGAAGTCGGGGTCAACGTCGGACCCGATATTCTTGCAGACGCTTCCTGCGACGCAATCCGTGGAGAGGTCGACCCGAGCGCACGGGTCACCGACGGCGTGCGTGCCTCGGGCGTTGCAGAAGCCAGCGGACTGGTCCCAGCTCGCATTGACGCACTCGAGGCTCGCATCGCAGACATTGGTGGTCGAGTACGGAACACACCCTGGGTAGCAGGCGCCGATGGCTGCGTTCGCGACCTGCGCGATGCATGCGTCGTTCTGGTCCTGGCAGAAAGCGTTGCTGTCGCACTGGCCGGGTTGGCACGTGGCCGTGGAGGGGTCACAAACCAGGTGGAGCGGATCGCCACAGTCCTCCGCGTTGTTGCACGGTGTGTCGACGGGCTTCGCAAGAAGGTCCCAGCTTGCCGAGTTGACATACAGGCAGGAACCGTTTGCGACAGGCGTGGACGCGGACGTGTTCGGGTCGAGCGTGACCTCGACCAGCTTCACATTGACGAGCGCCCCTTTGGACTGACCATCGAGCGGGTCGTGAATCGACTGGAGGATGAGCGTTCCAGATTCGGGGAAGTACGTCTTGGTGGCGTCGGTCCCGACCAGGTCTTCGGCGGCTCGCACGCAATGCACGCAGGTGGCGTAGTCGTCGTCCGGAGCCTGCGCCAGGTCGAACGTGCCTGCCGCCATGGTCTGCCCGGAAGGGGGATACCACTCGATCCAGACTTGGTCGGGCGCAGAATTGCCGGTGCCGGGTGCGTAATAGCTGAAGAGCACCGTGTTGGGGTTCGTGGGATACTGCTGGATGCCCAGAAGAACGATCGGTGTGCAGCCGTCGGGCGCATCCGAAGACGAATCGGGGACGTCTCCGCCCGTTCCTCCCACGCCGGCGTCGTCGCCGCCCGCACCGCTGTCAGGAAGTCCGCCGCCGGACCCGCCGGCTTCGCTTCCAGCCGAGCCGCCGGCAGCCGCACCTCCGCTGCCACCTCCGGAACCTCCGGTCGCCGAGCCGCCACTGCCTCCCGACGCATGCGTAGCCGAGCCACCCGAGCCATCGTCTGCCGCGCCCGTGGTGCACGCCATCCCAGCCCATCCCAAGGCAACCACCCCGCCCACAGCCACGAGCAAGCGCAACGATGTCATCGAGCACTCCTTTCGAAGATGGTCGCGGAGGCCGATCTTTCGGCCATCCTACGGCAAGAACACCGATGTCCTTCCCGCCAGTCGGGTCCTGGTCGGAACACGCCGGAGCGGCCTTGCGATGGGCTCAGCATCCGCCGACGCACACCCAGCGCTGGCCGAACGACGGGGAGGAGACGTCATAGGTGGCCGGAAGCTTGCCGCCAGGGCTGGCGAGCAAGAATCGCATGAAGCCTTCGACCTCCTTGACCTCGGAGCCGTCGCCGCCGGCGCCGTTGCGGTGGAGGACCAGGTCAACGAGGGGAGCGACCTGGCCTTGCTCGTTCTTGAGCTTGGCGCCAGCGTCACCCGCGAACTGAGCGATGTAGCTAGAGGTGACGACGCTCAACAAGCGGCCATCATCGCCAATGCTCGCAGCACGGTCGTAGATGACCTCGTCGTACTGGTCGAGTCCGTCGGAATGGTCCGTGTCGAGCGAAATGCGCATGACCTGGCCCTTGGACGGGTCGAAGATGTCGATCAGCTTTTCGGCAGGCGGACGGGACTTATCGAACTCGACCTTGATGCCGGAAAAACCCAAGTCGAAATCGTCGTTACTCGCACTGAGCGCCAGCGAGAACTCCACGACGGCGCGGAACTCGAGCAACGAAAGATGGGCTCGGACCAGGGGGTAGCCAGCGGTACCATCAACCGGGCTGGCGCCCAGCGGGACGACGTTGAACGCATCGGCAGCGGAGATCTCGCCGGTCTTGCCCCTGAGCAGGCGCGCCCGGACCACCCCTGCTGACTCGGCGGCGATGTCGGTCTGCGGAACGACGCCTTCGCTCGCGAGCACGTCGGTTTGCGACAGCATCGCGTCGGCCGCGAGCCACAACACCGCGTGCGTGTCCGTCACGTCGAAGTCCGTCGAGGTGAGTTTGCGGAAGTACAGGTCGCCGACGGAAGCGGGGTCGTCGACGATGGTCGTGCCCGCGGCGTGCGAGAGCATCTGCGCCAGGGTCGATCCCTGTGTTCCCGCAGCTTCGATGCGGGCGACCCAGCTTTCCACCTTGGATGCGACCACCGGGTCCGGCACGATGGTGTCGTTGACCGGTTCGAGGGTCTGCGTAGCCTCATCCAGTGCGATGGGTTGCGAGGGGTCAGGCGGGATGGTGAGTTCCACACGCCCAAGCTCCCGCCCCTCAGAACCGGCGCTGAGCACGACACAAGGACGCTGCGTGGCCGTGTTCGTCATCTTCAACGGCTGCACCTCGTGCTGATGGCGGTGACCGCTGATGATCACGTCGATGCCGCTGACGTTCTCGCAGATCCTGGTGTCTTCCCCGGCGGCGATCCCTTCGGGCGTCGTGGGGTCGTTGACACCAGCATGGCCGAGGCCGATGACCAGGTCGACGTGCTCGTCGTTGCGGAGGATGTCGACGACCGGCTGCAGGTCAGCGTACACTGCCGGGAGGTTCACATCCGGGTCGCCATCGTGCTTCGGATCGATCGGCGCGGAGAAGGACACCGGCGTCTTGTTGGGTGCGACGTGAGACGCATCCACGCCCACGTACCCGATGACACCGACCTTCAATCCTCCTGGGGTGTTCAGCACGAGATAGCGGTGAATGGGTTTTTCGTCCGCCAAGTTCGACCCATAGAGCGCGGCGAGGTCGTCGTCACGGGAGTCGGTGTCGGAGAAGTGGATGTTCGAGGCCACGATGGGCGGCACCCCTTCTGCCTGTGCGGCGGAAGCGATGGCCTGAGCGAGGGCCTTCGGCCCAAAATCCAGCTCGTGGTTCCCGATCGTGGTGGCGTCGTAGCCGAGCGCCTTCATGGCGGCGTAGTCGACCGACTCGGTCTGAAAGGCTAGCGTGGCCAGCGTTCCCATGTGGTTGTCGCCCGCGCTCATCAGGAGCACGTCCTTGCCTGCGGCCTTCGCCTCCTCTCGCTCCTTTGCGATGAGCGCTGCCCGCCGAGCAACGCCACCGTGCAAGGTGCCGTCTGCCGCCGTGGTCGCCATCGGATGGTCGTCGCGCTCGGGGCTGAACGAGAACAGGTGTGAATGCTCGTCGGACGTATAGAGGAGCACGAGGTGGCGATTGTCCGTCACGCCACCAGTTCCACCCGCACCTGCGGTGCCTCCTTCCCCTCCGGCGCCTGGGGAGCCTCCTTGACCGCCGGGCGGTTCTTCGCTCCCGCACCCGGGAGCCACGACGAAAGCGGCAAGGATCGCGGAGATCGCGAGCAAACGTGCCGAGCTATGCTGGCGAACAAGGATCGTGCTTGAGTTCGAAAGTTCTTTCATGGGGCGCAATGTAACAAACAGGGAACGCGATGTCTCGTTGTGTGGTGGGGCGAGACCGCCAAGGACAGAATAGAGCGCAAAGGCCACGTGCATGCTCGAGACCGCGTGCTTGACGCGTGCGGTTGCGGGACCATAGTGAGCGAAGCGTCATCTCATGGTGCGTCTCGATGCTACGCCGTTTTTTTCTCGCATCGCCACGGACGGATGCGACCGAACCACTCGGTGCAGAGGGCGGGCTGCGGGTCTGCCAGAAAGCAAGCATCCCAGGTGGCCAGAGATGAACGGCCTGAGGGGCGCGCTCGCCCGCCTGGGGGGCAACCCGAACACGACTCCTGTCGAGCATCGAATCTACAGGATGAGCAGCCTGGCTGGGGCGGTCCTGGCGCTCGGCGTGCAGATTCCAAGCAACCTGCTGCTCGTCGACATATCGCCCTGGGTGAACGTCCCGCTTGCGACCTTCGGCGCTGGCGCGCTGTGGCTGTACGCGCGCTCGCGGCGTGACAAGTTTCATCCCAACCTGCTGATGGCGTCGGTGCTGGTCCTCTTCAGCGCCGCATGGTTCACGAACGGCGGCCTGAAGGGCAGCGTCCCGGTCTACTTCCCTGCGGCGTTCATGTTTCTTGCGGTGTACTCGGCCCCGCGGGCAAGGTACCTGGGTGCCGCAGTGCTCACGACGCTTGGCGTGGTGCTGGTCGCTGTGGAACGGTGGTTTCCCGCGCTGGTGACGCCATACCCAACGGAAGCCGACCGCATCGTCGACATCGTCATGGGGATGCTGATCAGCATGTTCGTGTGCCTGATGATCTTGTCGTCCGTGTTCGACGCCTACCTGCGGGAACGCGAGCGGTTGCTCGCGGTGAACGAGCACCTGACCAGGAGCCTGGCGGAGATCCGGACGTTGCAGGGGCTGCTTCCCATCTGCGCATGGTGCCACAAGGTGCGCGACGATCAGGGGCTGTGGACGCGCGTGGAGAACTACCTGGCTGCGCACAGCGAGGCGCAGTTCACGCACGCCATCTGCCCGGACTGCGAGAGGCGTCACTTCCCGGAGAACGCGACGGACCTCACGAGCCAGCACGCAAACCAGGAGTCGAAGCCGGAGCAAGCCTGACCAACCAGGCGGCGTCCGTTTGCGGCCCGATGATCACCCCAGGCGAGCGACGACCTGCGTGGGCGTCAACGCGGCAGGAAAGCGTAGGTCGACCGGCCCATCGAACGCCGGTCGCTGCATGCTACCGAGAGGGCTGCGTCGAGCATGAGGAAGCGCCCTGGTCATCTCACCGATCCAGGGATCCCGCGAGCCGGGCGAGATGCCCACAGCCGCGACATGAGGGGCGAGCGCCCGAATCGTGGAAGCCATGCCACCGCCATCCCCCGTGGCGACCACGTGCAGGTTGCGCCCAACCGGCGAGATGAGCGCGGACGTATCGTCGAACAGCACGCCAACCACGCCGTTCCCAGCGGGGAAGCAGTCACCGGCGACCGCCAGCGTATCGCGGTAGCGGGCGACGTCAGCCAACTCGTCGTCGTCAAGACGGCCCAGCGGAACGCGTGCATCCCAGCTCGCCAATGCGCTGGCAAGGCGCATGGCAAGCGCACGGGCGCGTTGGGGCGGCCCATGTGCGTAGACCACACGCGGAGACAGACAGCCGCGCTGGTCGAAGGGGACGATGTCCGCGGCAATCGCCGATGCAGCGTGATTGATGTCGACGTCCTGGCCGACAAGGGCGATCCCCATGCCCGTGCCGTGCACCCGCACGCGCACGCCATCCGGCAGGCGAGTGCAGATCGCCGCGATGGTCTCGTTGCGACCGTACAGGTGGGCTTCGTCGCCCGACGTGGGAGAGAGGTCGTCGACAAGGGCGACGGCTGCGACGATGGCGGGGTCGTCGACCGCCGCGAGCAGGGCGCGGACGAAGGCGGGTTCCCTGGTCGACGCACGCACTTGGACCTGTGTGGAGGAGGCGAGAGCAATCGCGACCGCGCGAAGTGCAGCCACGAAGACGTTGGCGGACAGCAGCACATGGACGCGGGGTGCGGGCGTGGAGCAGGCGACGAGGCGGGCGATCTCACCAGGCGAGGCGTGGTGTTCGAGGTGCGACCGGAGGCACAGGTCGACGTTGGCGGAGCTGAGGCCGGTGGTCCTGACAAGTTCGCGACGAACTTCGACGCCGTGTGGATCTTGCGGGTCGGCGAGCCTAGCCGCCGCCCGGACGAGGCCGAGCACGCGCTCGTGACGGCGAGCGATGTCGCGCCTCATCGCGAGCTTTCACCGAGGACTTCGTCGATGCCGATGGAACAGCCCCGGGGTGTGGCGCCCGGAAGACGCCCAAGCAGCTCGAACCCGTGGTCGAGCACGCGGATGCGGTCAGCGGTTTGCACTGCCACGGCGGAATCGACGTTGGCGAGGTCGACGATACGTGCGATACCGACCTGGCCTTTCGGGAGTGGAGCGAGCGAAACCGGGTCGACCGCCGATACGCGCATCCAGGCCGGCGGGAAGTAGACACCGAACGGGCCAGTGAATCCCGGCAGCCCAAGGGCGGCACGCAGAACTCCTTCGTACGCCTGGCTTCCGAGTTCGGTCATCCCGTACTCGCCGACGATGCGCGTTGTCTCGACACCGAGCGTTCGAGCGATATCCGCGCGAAGCTGTGCGGGTTCGACCTCCTTGACGCGTCCCTTGAACCCGCCGGTTTGCATGATGCGGCTACCCTCAGGAAGCTCCAGGCAGTGTCCTCGGAGCACATCGAGCAGGTGCACGAAGGCAAAGGAGGCTCCGGCCAAGAGGACGGGGAGGCCATCACGGACCGCGAGGTCGACGAGCTGATACAAGGCGTCGACTACGAGGACGCCGTCGTGGACGAGCCAACAGGGCTCCGCGTTCAAGAACGATGCGAGATCCCGGAGCATGAAAGACAGGGAGGAATCCGATGTGGTCGCGAAATCAGGCGCGAGGATGGCGACACGGGCTCGCTTGATGTCGGGCAGGAGCATGGTATGGGCCCAGGCACGGGCGGCGGCGCGATAGGTGCTGGTGGATCGGAACGGGTGCTGACCTCGGGAACCTACGGTCGTGCCGCTCGTACGGAACACGAATTCATCCATCGTCGGGTCGTGGCACGCGACTCGGCGGAGCTTGAAGACCTCGGTGGGGATGGCCGGGATGGCATCGGCCTGGTCGAGGCGCGCAAGGTCCACGCCGCGGGCGAGGGCGAGGCGATCGATGCCGGCATTGCGGGATGCCTGATATCGGGCGATATCGCATGCGAGCAGGTCGAAGGGTTCGGCAAGCGAGCCATCCAAGCTGGATCGTATGAACGTTTGCACCCGCGCGTGCAGCGCATCGGACGTTTCGACAGGGAAGATGCTCATTCGGACAGGTCGTGCAGGACGCGGGCTGCGCAGTCCGCGAATCCTTCGAGCAGGGCGAGAGGGATGGTGAGCGGCGGCGTGATGGTGAGCACCGTGCCGTCGCTCCCGCCGGTCAAGAGCAGATAGCCGTGGCGAAGGAAGGAACGTCGGGCCTCGGCGGCGATGGCGGGAGACGACAAGCGTACACCGATCATGAGCCCGGCGCCGCTGATGTGGGAAACGCAGCGGACGCCATCCAGGGCGTTGTGAAGCACCTCGAGGAAGGCCTGACCGGTTTGAGCTGCCTTCTCATCGAGCCTGCCGGAGCGAAGAGCGTCGATGAGTGCAACGCCGGTGGCGCAGGCGAGGGCATTGCCTTGGAACGTGGAGGTGTGGACGACTCCCGGGGTATTGCGCCAAGCCTGCATGATGTCGTCGGGGGCCACGCAGGCGGAGATGGGCAAACCGCCGCCGAGACCTTTTCCGAGGCAGAGGATGTCGGGCACGATGCCGGCTTTGGAGCAAGCGAGCATGGCGCCGCACCGTCCGAGGCCGGTCCAGATCTCGTCGGCAACGAGCAGAGCGCCAGCGTCGTGGGCAAGATTGGCGAGGGCGGGCAGGAACGGGTCAGGGGGGACGACACAGCCGCCACGCCCGAGGACAGGTTCGACGATGACAGCGCCGATGTCACCGCTGGCGAGATGGTGGCGGGCGGCGGTGAGGGCAGCGTCGAGGTCTGAGGGGGCGGCAGGGAACGGTGCAAAGCGGACGTGCGGGTTGAGCTGGGCGGAAAAGGGCGCTCGGAACGACGCGCGATACCCGCAAGCGGACAAGGGGGCATAGCCGAGGCCGTGGTAGGCGCCCTCGAACGCGAGGATGCCGGGGCGTCCGGAGGCCAGACGTGCGGTTTTGAGCGCAGCCGTCACGGCGTCGGAACCGCTTTGGCAAAGCAGCACGCGAGCACCGGGCTTCGGAAAAAGAGAGGCGACGCGCTCGAGCATCGCGACTTTGGCGTCGGCGGGGAACACGTCGCCGAGCGCCATCCAGCAGCGGCGGGACTGCATTTCCAGGGCGCGCGCGGTGCGTTGGGCGCCGTGACCGAGCAAGATCGCGCCGAACCCCGCGGCCAGGTCGACGAAGCGGTTGCCGTCGACGTCGATGACATTCGACCCGAACGCGGCGGCATACACGATGGGAGCATCGAGGTCTGGCGGATCGGATGGCGGTTCGAAAGCCATGGCGCACTCGGTCCGAGCGACGCGGGCGGCCCAGCTACGAGACATCGGGCCTGGGGGTGGGACGCGCAGCAAGGGCGGCTCCGACCCTGGGGGAGCGTCGGGCGTGGTACCCATGGGGGGGGGCAACTCGCTGAGGGGCATCGGGGCGGAAGTGTATCAGGGATGTGGTAGGACGCGCGAGGGACACGCGTGGCGAGGGTGGGGTGCGGAGGAGGCGGGGCGGCACGCCGCGGTGCGGCGTGGAAAGATTCAGAGACGGCGGCGCTGCAATGGTCGTTCGATCCCTCTTTTTTGCCGCGTCCTGTGCCGTTGATGTGCTAACGGTCGTAGCTCGCGCAGCCCGATTCACTGCGTCGGAGGGCGTAAGAGATGTCGACAAGTGGCGGAGCGGGCAATCCTGGTAGCGGCCGTGGTAGGCCGTCGACGCCCGATTCGGAAGCGGACGATTGGGGAGTCGGAACCGAGCTGATGGACGGGGCCACCGAGGTTACGAATCCCGGGGCGGGAGCAGAGGAACCGACCGACTTCAGCGACGGGCAGGAAGTGGTCACGGCGTCGCACTACTTCTCGGACGAGGAACTCGCGGGCGTGGCGAGTGCCGCGAGGGCAGCGGTGGGTTCGCCGGTGCAGGAGCCGGAGCCATCTACGCCGCGGACGCTACCGAGGAAACAGCGGGCGGACGGATCGCCTGGGCGATTGGAGTCGCAGCTGCCGGCTTCGAAGGGAGCGATCGAGACGTCGCGCGGACTGGAACCGCAGCGGGGCATGTCGCCGGAGTCAGAGCCTCCGGAGCGGACGCTCGAGACCCTGGTGGAGACGGCGCAGCCGAAGACGGTGGACCCGCCTGCCGAAGCACCGCCGGTGCCGCGCATCCCGATGCCGCGCGTGCCCAAGATGGACGACCCTCCGAAGCGTCCGCTGGCGTCGCCGAAGGTGCGGGAGATCCCGCCGCCGCCGTTTGCCACGCCGTCGATGATGCCGCCGCCGCAGAGCTACGACGAGCAGTCGCCCGCGCTGGCGTCGCATCAGGCATTCCGGTCGGAGACGTACCGGTTGGCGCGCGCGCGCGACTACCGCTCGATTGCGGCGTTGCACGAGGCGGCGCTGGAGTCGTCGCCGTGGGCGTTGAGCGAAGAGTACCATGTGTCCTTACTGCTCGACCTCGCCCGGCTCTACCGGGACCGGCTTTCCGACAAGGCGCGTGCGCAGCAAACGTTCGAGCGCGTGGTGCAGCAACGCCCGGGGCACGCGGAGGCGATGGAGTACCTCGAGGGCGTGTACGAAGCGCAGGGCAACATGAAAGCGCTGCACGACCTGTACGCGATGGCGGTCGACGAGGAGTGGGGGCCGGAGCGTCGGATCGAGCTTACGCGAAACGCAGCGCGAATCGCGCTGGATCACTTGCACGACCCTGCGATGGCAGCACGGGACTGGGAGCGCCTGCTAGAGCTGGGGGACCTGGACGGTCAGGTGACGGTGGAGCTATCGCGGGTCTACCGGGAAGCTGCACGCTGGAGCGACCTGGGCGAGTTCTTGCGGAATCGCGCCGCGGCATGCACGGACACGACGCGCGTGGCCGTTCTTCGCGAAGCGGTCGAGGCATTCCTGACCGGTGCGGGGAAGGCGGACCTGGCCGAGCCGCTCATTGCACAGATCCTGTCGACGCAACCGGAGGATCCGGTGGCACTCGCGTCGTTGGCATCGGTGCGCGCGCAGCAGAAGCGATGGCAGGAGCTCGAGCAAATTGCGCGTCAGCCGCTCACCGATGCACCTCCGCAAGCAAGGCTGGACGTGCTCCGGCTGGTGGCGGACTTGTTGTCGTCGGCGGGCGAGCACGACCGTGCGGCGCTGGCATACGAGCGGATCTTGACGTTTGCGCCGACGGATCGCGAGGCGATCGCTGCGCGGGAGCAGCATCTGCGTCGAGTTGGCGATCACCGGGGGCTGGTGCAGTTTCTGGTGGCGCGGGCAGAGAAGGCGCGCAAGGAGGAAGAGCGCGCGGCAAGGTACCAGCGGGCCGCGGAGGTGGCGGACCAATTCCTCCAAGATGCGGAGCTGGCAGCGAGCTTGTGGCAGAAAGCCGTTGCGGCGAACCCGAACAACGCGGAAGCGTACGAGGCGTTGGTTGGGATCCATGATCGTCTGGGGAACGTGGACGGCGTGACGAGCGCGCTGGAGGGGCTCGCCAAGATCACGGTCGACCCCAAGGCGCGCGCAAAGGTATTGCGGCGGCTGGGCGACCACTACGCGTACCGTGCGGACAACGACGACCAGGCGCAGCGATGTTGGCTGGAGGTTGCGGCGAACGACCCAGAAGACATGTCGGTGCAGCGGGAGTTGAACGGGATTCACCGGCGCCGTGGAGACTTCGCCGCGCTGGACCGTGCGTTGACGCGGCAGCTATGGCGGACCACGAACCGCGAGCAGGCGGTGGAACTCGCGCGCGAGGTCGCTGCGAACCTGGACGAGAATCTGCAGCAGCCGGACCGGACGATACGGGCGTGGTTGCATCTGCTCGACCTGTCACCGGACGACGCGAGTGCGTTGGACATTGTTGCACGGAAGCTAGCGGGCAGGAAGGAGACGACCGAGGTCATCGGGATGGACGAGGTGCGCTTGTCACGCGCATTGACCTCGGACACGGAGAAGGTGACCATCGGGTTGGAGATTGCTTCACAGTGGGAGCAACGCGGGGAGGTCCAGGCAGCCGTCGCGGCCTACGAGCGGGTGCGGGCCTGGTCGCCAACGGAGCACAGGGCGCTGGATGCTCTGGTGAGGCTGCTGCGGGACAGCAATCCGCGGGCTGCCATTTCCGTGTTGGAGATCGCGTCGTCGCAAGCCTCGGACAAGGGGGAGTCGATCGCGTTCTTGTCGCGCCTGGTCGATCTTTTGCCTGCTGGCGAGGCCAAGGGGCGTTTCTTCCTACTCCGCCGCTTGTTGCGTCTGGGGTCGAAAGATGGCCTCGACGCAGTCGTTCAAGCGGCGACCGCGGCGGGAGCGTGGCGGGATCTGGCGTCGATCTACGAGCGGTTGGCCGAGGGATCGCGTGACGACCGGGAGCGGCGCGCCCTTCGGTTGAAGCTCGCGCAGCTTTGTGAACAGAACCTTGGCGATTCCCACCGCGCCTACGTTGCGCTGCAGTCCCTGGGCTTGAGTGCGGTGACGCCATCGGACCTGGAACATATGTGGCGTCTGGCGGAGGCGACCGGGCGATGGGAGGATCTGCTCGCGGTGCTGGATGCGTCGCTCGGTCCTGACACGGACCGGCAGACACGTCAGCAGGTCTTGATACGCCGAGCCGACGTGTGCGAAACAAGGCTAGCGGACCCGCACCGTGCGTTCCTGGAGTTGCATCGGTTGGTTCAGGGCCGAACAGAGGGCGAGTTCGACGCTGTCGAGAACGAGGCGCTGCGGCAGATGCATCGAATCGCGGTGGAGCATGGCTTGCTGGCCGAGCTCGAAGCGGTCTACGACGAGCTTTGGGACTGCGCACCGAGCACCGAGGCCCGGATTCGCATCGCGCGGGCGAGGCAGTCGATTCGACGCGATCACCTCGGCGACGCGGTCGGCGGCCTGGAGCAGGCGTTGCTAATTCTGCGTCTGGATCCGTCCAACGACGAAGTGGTCGACGAAGTGCTGATGGCGGCGGAGTCGCTGGGCATGTGGGATCGCGTGCTGCCGGTCGTCGAGGGTGTCTGGCGGGCAACGTCGCAGGATCCGAGCCGGTTGACGCGCCTTGCAGCGCTGTACCGCGACAAGTGCAACGACGCCGCGCGTGCGACGGAACTGATGGCAGAGGCGGTGCGCCTGGACCCGGAGAATGGAGAAGTGCAGTCCGTGCTGGAGTCGGCGGCCGAGCAGTCGAAGCGCTGGCCGCGTGTCGTTCTTGCGCTGCGGCTGGCGGCAGCACGGTTGTCGCCGTCGCCTCGCGGGCTGGAACTTGCGCATAAGGTGGCGTCGATCTATGCGGACAAGCTGGGCGACCGGGAGGCGAGCCTCGAGGTTCGACGGTGGATTCTACAGGTCTGGCCTGACGACCTCGATTCGCTCGAAATCCTGATCGAGGCACATCGCGAAAAGGGCGAGCATGCTGACCTACGCAATCGCATCGAGCAGTGGATCGAGCGCGTGCCAGACCCGTCGAAGCATGCGGGTCGCTGGCTCGAAGTGGGACGGATTTGCCGCGATGCGCTCGCGGATCCGGCCGGAGCGCTGGTGGCCTATTCGAATGTGATCGAACTCGAGCCATCGAACGAGGAGGCGATGAATGCGATGCGCGCGCTGGCGGATGTGAGTTTGCCGCCCGTGCTGCGACGCAAGCAGGTCAAGGTGGAGCTCGGAAGGGCGGCGGGAGAGCGCCGGATCGAGCTGTTGAAGCATCTGGCGGATCTCGAGAAGGAGATGGGGCGGCCCGAAGCAGCGATGGACGCGTTGCGCGAGCTGTTCTCCCTGGACGGTGGCGAACGCGTCGCCAAGTGGCCGTTGGCGGAGCTGCTACGGGAAGCAGGGCAATGGGCGGAGCTGGCGTCATTGGAAGAGCAGGCGGCGGATCGGGCGAAGGACGCTGGTGAACGGGAGCAGCACCTTCGTGCGGCGCTTGCCGTGGCGGAGAAGCACTTGAGCGATGAGGAGCTCGTGGAGAGGTTGATCCGGAAGCTGCTCGATCTGGTGCCGCAAGACGACGAGGCATTCTTCCGGCTGACGCGCTTGTTGCGGGCTACCGGGCGGTTCAGCGAACTGGCAGACGCGCTGCGGGCAAGGCTCGAGCATCATGCTTCGGTCCACGAGCCTTACGAGGTGCGCTGGATGGAGCGCGAGCTGGTGCGCATTCAGGACAGGATTCTGAACACCCCGCACGACGCAGAGGCGACCTTGCGCGCCGCAGTGGCGAGAGGTACGCCGGACCCCAGCGTGGCGTTGTGGCTGGCATCGTTCGCGCTTCGCAGGCAGGACCATGCAGGTTACATCGAGCATCGGAAGCGCCATCTGGCGACGATGTCGAAGCGGTTCGGTGGTCTGGTGTTGTGCCACCTTGCGGAGCACTGCGACCAGTACATGAACCAGAAGGGGCGAGTGCTGGCGCTGTACCGCGAGGCGCGCACGTACGATCCGGAGAACACGCTGGCGGCCGATGCGTTGCGCGGGCTCGGACGCGGGGTCAAGACCTGGCGTTCGACCGCGGCGCTGCTCCAGGCGCTCGGAGAGGAGGCGCTTTCGCATGCCGAGCGATCCGAAAGGCTCCGGGCGCTGGGCGACAGGCTGGTGCAGTCCGACCCAGTGGCTGCGCTCGGGTGGTACGAGCGAGCGGTGGCAGTCGATCCGGACAACATCGCCGCGTGGGATGCCATCGCGGCCATTGCTCAGCGTCGTCATGATGACGTCCATGCTTTCCAGGCGTCGAAGGAGGCGCTGGAAGCCCATGAACGCTCCACGATACCGTCGGCTCAGGAGGCGATGGAGCACGCACGTCGGTGCGCACAAGCGGCGGAACTCGCACGCAAGGCAGGCGCCCTGGATGACGCACGAGGGTTATCCTACGTCGCCTGCGCCATCGACCCGAATGTGGCGTCGGCTGCTTTGCTGGTGGCTGATTCGCTGTTCGACAAGGGAGCGAGCGTCGAGGCGACCGCTCTGTACACGCGCATTCTCGACCAGACGGGTGGTTCGTTGACGTCGGAGCAGAAGGCGCATGTGCTGCACCGGCGGGCTTCGGCGGCGCTGGGCGCTGGAGACGTGGACCGCGCGCACGAAGACTTGCGCACGGCCATCGGAGCGGTACCGCTGTTCGGTCCGGCGCTCGAGACGATGTCCGTCGTGCAAGAAAGACAGGGGCATCCGGTGCTAGCAGCGACGAGCGCACTCAAGGCGCTGCTGGTGACGCGCGAGGCATCGAAGCGAGGTGCGATCTGCCGACGCCTTGGCGACTTGTTCGACGGGCCGCTGGCGCGGGCGAACGAAGCCGGAGCCTGGTTCGAGCTTGCCGCGGAGGCAGGCGTAGAGGACAAAGCGCTGGTGCGTAGACTGCTGGCACACTACCGCCGCACAGGACGGTCAGAACAGGCGTTGGTTGCAATCGGGGAGCTGATCGAGTCGACGACGGATCCGATGGAGCTGGCGGATCTGTGGGCGATGCGTGGATCGATTCTGTCCGAGCATGACCTGGTGGCCGCGGAGGAGGCACTCGACATTGCCCTTAGCTTCAATCCGGCGCATCCTACGGCGCTGGGACACCTGCGAACAGTACTCGAGCAACGAGGGGACTACGCGCAGCTTGCCGCACTGCTCGATGCCCGTGCGGAGTCGGGCACAGAGGCCGACCGGGTCGACTCGCTGCGGACGCTGGCTCGCATGTGTTTCGAAAACTTGAATGACATCGAGCGTGGCGAGCAGTACCTCCAGCGGCTGGTGGAGATAGCGCCCTCTCGGGAAACGTTGGAGCAACTCCTGAAGATCGTGGAGCAGGATCCGACTCGCCGAAGCGAAAGGCTGCCGCTTCTGGGTCGTTTGCTGGCCTACGGTCCTCCGTTCTGCGATCGGCTGCTCGACGCCGCGAAGATCATCTATGACCAGGGGCAGCGTCATTGGACGTGGGCCCTGCTGTCCGCGCTCATGGGTGCCGCACCTGTCGATGCGTGGACGAAGACGACGCTCGCGGAACTGCGCAAGGAATTCGAGCGATTCGACGCCGTGGCGTTGCTCAACTCGCTGACGCCGGTATCGCTGGGCGCACTGCCGGAGCCGGATCCCTTCGAGGCGGCGTTGGCGGATCTGTGTGCGCGTCTGTTCTTGACGACGGACGACGGGTCTGGACAGGTCGTAGACGGTCGGACGGGCCCGGGAAAGATCTTCGAGCGCGTCGCAGAGCAACTTGGCATGCAGGCCAAGCTCGTCCGTGGTCCAGAGGGCAGCGCGCCGCTGACGGTGATGGCGGGGGACGTGCCGACCGTGGTGATTCGGTCGGACCTGCTCACGGCGCCGGCGCCCGAGCTTGCCTACCTGTGCGCGGCGGGGCTGATGATGGCACGGCCCGAAAGTCGTGCGCTGTCTTGTGTGCCGGAGGGGGACCGAGGGCGGGTACTGGAGGCCGTGCTCGTTGCCAACGACGAGAACGCCGCGGCCGAGGACGAGAGGACGTTGCTGCTAGCGAGCAAGGTATCTGGCGTGCTGTCGTCCGCTGAGCTCGCTGCGTGGCAGCCCCACCTTGCTGCGGACAAGGCGACTGCCCAAAAGAAGGCTGCGCGGGCGTTCGAGGAGAACAACTTGGCAGCCATGCGGGTGGGCCTGCTGGCGGCGGGTGACGTCCGGTCCGCGATACGCGCGGTCGCGCGGCTGAGCCCTGACAACAAGCGTCCTCCAGGCGTGGCCCGGTTGGAGGATTTCGAATCGTTCTTCACATCGATACCGATCATCGCGCAGCTTCTGTCCTTCGCAGCGAGCGAGATGTTCGGAGCGGCGCTGACATCTGGCTAGAGGTGGACCGCAGGGCCGCCTTTCGCGGGGAGGACCGGCGTGATCCGGGGGCTTCCACCGTGGTGCCGCCTTCTACGCGTTGGAATGGAGGAATGCTTGCGGCCAGGCTGGCTCAGGGCGCGCGCGGGCGGAAGGCCCGTTCGACGATCCAACTCATTGCTTTTCGTGGCAGCAAGCGTGGGATCTGGGTCGTCAGGCGGTTGGGAGCCCCGGTGACGACGACATGGGAACTCCCGCGGTCGAGCGCAGCGAGCGCTTCGCGCACGACGTCGTCGGCCGACTGAGAGGACGTGCGCGTGGGGCGTTGGTCGACGCCAGCGATCGCCTGGAACTCAGTGGGCGTATGGCCTGGGCAGACGGCCAGGACACGGACGTTGGAGCCATCGCATTCTCGCGCAACGGCTTCGGAGAAGGAGAGCACGAAGGCCTTGGTGGCGCCGTAGACGGCCATGTACGGCACGGGTTGGAAGGCGGTGGTGGATGCGATCTGGAGGATGGCACCGCTCCCGCGGGCGATCATCCTGGGCAGAAAGTGACCGGTGAGCGCCACGAGTGCGCGGACGTTGACGTCGATCATGCGCAGTTCTTGTTCGAGGGGAAGCTGGGCGAATGGGCCATAGCTGCCGAAACCGGCGTTGTTGACGAGCACATCGGGCACCAAACCCATGCTGTCGAGCGCGCCGGTCAGATCCGCGATGCCGGTGGATGTTGACAGATCCAGCGAGATGACGTGAACGTTGACGCGGCACCTCTGTCGGATTTGGCGGGCGATGGACTCGAGGCGGTCGCGCCGACGCGCCGCGACGTCGGATTCCGGCACCGCACGGAAGGTGCCGGAGGCCCTGAGCGGCCATCGCACGTCGAGGGAAGCGATCGAGAAAAGCGCTCGGGCGCGAGCGAGCGGGTCACTTCGGGGGTCACGCACGACGGCGACGAGCGGTGCGAGGGTCCGGGCATGTGCGCACAGTCGGACGACGTCTGCCCGGTCCAGGCGGTCGGAGGCGCAATTGGCCGGTGTCCAACCGGCATCCTCGGGCTCGTGCTCCCTCGCGGGCGTGGGTCTTCTTTCCGGAAGAAAAGCGACGGAGCGCTCGAAGAGCGCGATCGCCTCCGCGACGCGCCCCTCGTGTAGCTCGATGAGGCCTGCGAGTGCAAGGGCGCGTCCGGCGATCCCGAGGGGCAACGGGGGCGCAGTCCCGGCGCCGGTTGCGGCCGCATCCCGGAAACCGAGATCCGCGGGAAGAAGCGGGGCCAGCGCGCGCCGGGCCTCCTCGAGCGCGAAGGCCCGCGCGAGCGACTCCGCGAGCCCGAGCTGGGCCTCGGGTTCCGGTCCCGCGGCGAGCGATTCTCGATAATGCGCTGCGGCCTC
>Ga0209018_1000598_pt1 | contig 32788 bp, 29 predicted proteins | sample YNPBryBLVA2012_FD_185814 | JGI IMG/M metagenome (GOLD analysis project Ga0209018, IMG submission 185814) | Anoxygenic and chlorotrophic microbial mat microbial communities from Yellowstone National Park, USA - YNP Bryant BLVA 2012 (SPAdes)... ...
CCTGGTGCGGCGCAAGGTGCACGACGATGGCCGCGTCGAGCCGTTGGAGGTGCTCGCAAGCGACGCCGCCGACGGTACGCGTGTGTCGGCGGCACGGGCGGAAGGCCCGGCCACCAGCGACGTCGTGCTCTACATCGGCCGGAATGTGAGCCGGGAGCTCGAGCGGGCTCCGCGGCTGTGGGTCGACAGGCAAAGATCCCGGCGCCTGAGCGACGAAGCCGGCGGTGCCACGTCGGTGGCCGTCGTCGGCCTTGGTGGCAACCGCATGGCCTTGCTCACCATCGACGGTCGAACGGCTATGAGCCCTGTTCATGCGCTGAGCCTGGAGCTGGACGCCAACGGGGAGCCGCACCTCGGGCAAGACAGAGTCGTCTTCGTCGCTGGACCCGCGGAGCGGCACACCATGATCTCGGGCGTCCGAGTGGGGCCTGGTCCCGTCGCGCTGCTCGCCGTGTCGAGCGACACCACGAAGTTCGGCCTGCTGAGCCTGCTGATAGGATACGGCGAGGCCGAGGCGCCAGCATCCTGGGTCGAGTATCCCAACGGTCTGGACCCCGCTCCGGTGACCGGGGTGACGTTGTGTGGCGAGCCGCATGTGCTGTTCGTTCGCCCCGAATCGGAGAAACCGGGGGCGAGGCACCTGCTTGAGCTGGGACGAGTGGGCGTCGATGGCAAGGTCGCGCATGTCGAGACGCTCTCGAGTGCTGCCAAGATCCGCGCGATCTCGGCTTGGGCGCCCATCCGCAGCAGCGATACGGCGGGGTGGGTCGTGATGAGCACGAGCAACGGCGCGGTGGCTCGTCCCTTGACCTGCCCCCCGAGCCGGAAATGAGTGAGCCCGGTGTCGTTGCTCAGATCGCGATGGAGCTGGAGCGAAGCGGCGTGGACCTGCGCGCCATGGGGTACGCCTGGGCGCGAGCAGCCCCTGTCGTGGCCGTGGTTCCTGCGTTCGGTCTGCGGGCGTTGCCCGGCCCGGTCCGCGCGGTGATGGGTCTGTCGATCGCTGCATGCGTAGCGCCGGCTTTGAAAACGGCGGTCGATCCATCCGTTCCGTGGGCCTGGGGGCTGGCGCACGCTGCCATGCGTGGAATCCCGGTCGCGCTCGCGACCGCGGTGCCGCTGTGGGCAGCCACCATGGCAGGCGGCGCTGCGGACGCCGCGCGAAGCTCGAATGATGCCGTGCCCATGCCTGTGGTCGAAGGCAGACCCACGCCGACAGGGGTCCTGATGGCGATGCTCGCTGCCGTCGCGTTCTTCGCCAGCGGTGGCCCGGCGCGCGTGGTCGCCGCGCTTGCATCGGCTCCGTCCCCAGGCACCGGCATGCTCGAACATGTCGCGTACGATCTCGCGTCAGGCATCCAGATCGCGGTCTCCGTGTCCGCGCCGATCCTCGCTGCCTCCGTGATCGTCGAGCTCGCCGCCGCCTTGACGGCGCGCGCCGCCGTCCCGGCCCAGATTCACGTCCTGCTCGCGCCTCTCCGGGCATTCGCCGTGCTCGCCGTGACTGCGCTCGTGCTCGACCGGATGATGGGCATGATCGACCTGCTCGTCGCCGCGAGGCCGGCACCGTGACGAACCTCGATCCGCTCGCACCCTGGATCCGCCCCGACGAGCAGTGTGTAGCGCTGACCGCCGACTTCCGTCTCATCCAGCGGATCAAAGGACACCGATACTCAGTCGACGACATGCTGGTGGCGCATCTGGCGTGCACCGAGTCCGTCTCGCCGCAACGCGTGCTCGACCTCGGCTGCGGCATCGGTTCGGTCTTGCTCACCGCTGCCTGGGTCTGGCCTTCGGCCACGCTCGTAGGCGTCGAGGCTCAAGCAGAGCATGTGGCCCTCGCGAAACGCAACGTGCTCTTGAACGGCTGCCAGGACCGCGCCGACATCCTGCACGCCGACTTGCGGGACGACGCGCTGATGTCGTCGCTGGGGCAGTTCGACCTCGTCACCGGTACGCCGCCCTACTTCAATCCCATGGCAGCCACGCCATGCGCGGACCGGCAGCGCGCCTTTGCCCAGTTCGAGCTGCGCGGCGGGATCGAGGCCTACGCGGCCGCCGCCGCTCGCGTGCTCACACCCGGCGGCGTCTTTGTGACCTGCGCGTCGGCCCTCGACCCGGACCGCGCGCGCGCCGCGCTTTGCAGTGCGAATCTCGGAGTCCGCAGCTTCCGCGCGGTCCTGCCGCGCGAAGGCAAGCCCCCATTCCTCCAGCTTCTCGTGGCTGTGCGAGGCGCTTGCTCGACCGACGAGCGCGAGCCGCTCGTGCTCAGGCTGACCGATGGACGCCGCTCGCCAGAGCATATCGACATCCGGCAGTGGGCTGGTATCGCCTGCGGTCCGTGGTGAACGCTACGATCGGACCGCCGTGGGGATGCCGCGAACGGCCGACCGGACCGCGGCTCGAAGCGCGGCGAGTTCGTTCGCCGGCGTCTGGGACGCGCTGTCTTCGGCGCGCGCTCTGCCCTGCAGCACGGCAACCAGGGCGCCTCCCTGTGCCTTGCGAAGCGTCGCGGACACCACGCACGTGGTCCGGGCGCGCCCCGCGCGGGTCTCGGTGTCGAGGCGTACGAGCGACGCCGACACCACCATCCGCTCGTGCTTCTTCGCGCCGTGCAGCTCTACGCGCTCCAGCTCGGTCACCACCGCATCCCGGAAGGCGCCCGGCAGGTCGAGGCCGTCCCGCGTCACGCGCGTGGTCACTTCGCCCAGCGCGATCGGCTGGGGGCCAGCATCGGCCCGGACCGCACTGAACGCCATCCACGAACCGATCAGGCTGATGACAAAAGACTTGCGCGCACGCGGCAGCCAAGGTCGCGACATGAGAACCCTCCGAGAGCACAGGCGCCCGGGACGAGCGTTGCACCAGGCAAGGCCGTGTCCGCGCCGTGTCTATCGTAGCGCCGCGCGATGGGGCAAGTTTTGGGAGGCAACGCGCACCATGCCGCCGTCGGCCTTGTGGACGGCCCTGGATCAATGGCGCGAGAGGGACCGGGTTGTCAGTTTGGCTTCGGCGGGGTCGGTGGTCGACCACCCGGAGGAGCTTTGCCTCCCGGTGGCGTGGTCGTGGAGGGGGGTGGCTTGGCGCCCGCGTCCACAAGATTGATGATGAGCCGCTTGCCAGCTTCAGCCGCCGCGTCCTGCGGTGCATCGGGCCCGGCTTCCGGCGGCGCGTCGGGCGCTGCGTCTACCCCGGCATCGCGAACCGGCGGCTTGCGCGTGGTGTAGCGCTCCTCCACCCATCCGGGGCACAGCTTGCCGACATCGCATGGGTAGTCGATGCACCACCACGTGCCCTTTGCACCCAGCAGATTCACCCACGTTCCGGGGACGATGTCGCTGAGCTTCTTGGAGGTCGAATCAGGCTTCTCGAAGATCTGAAGCGGTTTGAGCGCCGTTACGGTTCCACCTTCGGGACGATCCGCGTCCGGGCACTTTTTCTTCCACTCGGGGTCGACAGCCTCGGGCGGCGTCGCGGCTGTCTCGCTCGGAGCGGCCGTTGCGCTCGGTTCGGCCGCGGGCGTTTCGCCCCCACTGTCCCCACCGCTCTTGCAACAGGCTGCGAACGCCACGGTCCCGAACAGGACCATGGTACCCAGCAGCAAATGGGTTCGTCGCACGGTGTGCATCATCATGCCTCCTTGAACGGACGAACGTTACACGATGTCGAGGATTGCGCACCAGAGGAAAGCGCTGGGCCAGTCAATGCAGCGGCGGAGGCGGGGTGGTCGCCTCGATCGGAGGACGCTCGCGCATGCACTGCACGATGCGTGGTCGAAGCTTGACGTCGTATTCCTTGGGAAGGCGGGGCGTTCCCATGACGGAAACCCCGATGCGATCCCAGGCCGGAGTGCCGGTCTGCGTGAAGCTCATCCAGACCCACAGGGCAGCACCGCGGATATAGGAGAAAGGGACACCGCCGCCGCGGCCTTCGAACCAACCGCGCGAATCATGGCTGTTCATGCGGTTGTCACCCATCATGAAGGCCTCTTCTGGCTGGACCGTGTATGGCCCTTGATACTCGCCGCACAGGCCGTCAGCGCAGCCCTGCCCCGCGGAGCAGTCCGTGTCCTTCGCGCACCTTGCTGGCTCACCGCCCACCATCACCGACCGGTCGAAGAACGTCAGGTAGGCTTGCTTGCCAAGGTACTCCACGTACAGATCGCCGACGCTGTGGCGCACGAACGAGCCGTCGCCTTCGTCGTAGGCGAACTCACCTACCTTGCAGCGCGGCGCGAGCCATCCGTTGATCCGCGGACGGCCGTCGATCGCTTCGATTCGGTCGCCTGGGATGCCGATGACCCGCTTGATGAAGTCCTGCTCCGGATGCTCCGGGAACTGGAACACGATGACCTCGCCGCGGGCCGGAGGCAGGCGGGAAAACAACCGCGTGTGGGTGCCCGGGATCATCGGGCCGAACGCGAACTTGTTGACGAAGATGTGGTCGCCCACCGCAAGCGTCGGCACCATGGACCGGCTCGGGATCTTGAAGGCTTCCACCACGAAGGCTCGCAGCAGCAGCGCCACCACGATCGCGATCGCGATCGATTCGCCATACTCGCGCAACTCACCCTTGCGCCAGCGGGCGAGGGTCGCCTGCACCGCTTCCTCCGCCGCGTCGAGCGCCCCGTCGAGTTGCTCACCCACGATGGGCTTCGCATCCATCGTGTCCTTGAGATGGCTCAGGCGCTCTTGCAGTGACGCACGTTCCGCCTCCGGGACCATCCGGTCGATGTCGCGCTGAAACCTTCGCTGGATCCGGCCGGCTTCCTCCAGCAGCGCGGACGCTTGCTCGAATCTCTTCCGAAGAGCAGCCGGGATGTCGCGTCGTCCTGCGACACCGACGTACGACGCCAGGGGCAGCACGTGCCGCTGGCTCCACAGAATCATGGCGAAGACGGTGAACAGCACGATGGCGACCGGCACGGGCTGGTCAGCGACCACGCTCTGGATGAAACCGAGCGGCCCGATGGCTGCGGACGCGTCGGCGGGGCTGAGGAGCCAGACGGTGGTACCCGCGAGCAGCACGGGTACGAGGGCGAACCAGAGGGTCCAGTAGACAAGCCGCAGAATGGATTGGACAGACACGGTGTTCAGGCTCGGATGAGACGGCGACCTGGTGCGGCTGCCGCCGTGCTAGGGACGGTCGCCGACTTGTACGAGATAGCTGATCGTGACAGGTGCGGCGGCGCTGGGGTCAAAGGGTGTCGGGAGCTTGACCGGCGGCCGGGCGAGCCCGACTCCCGCCGAGTTGTCGACCACAATATAGTATGACCCGCGAGGCAGGGGGAGCCATCCGTCGAACAAACCGTTTGGCGGGGTCTGGCTTTGCTGGATGACTGCGGCACCCGAGGGCGGGTTCGGAGGTGGGCTGATCCGCTGGAATTGCTGGCGCCATACCAGCCCGATGTCCCGCGATACGACGAACACGTCGACGGGGCTGCCCGTGACCTGGAGCTTGACGAACAGCGCGCGCTTGTCCGAATCGATCTCATAGGGGCCCAGGAAGTCCTGCTGCTGTCCGTGGACCTCCGTGGTCTCGTTGTCGAACGTGTAGCGGTCCGACCCCTTGACGTTCCACGGATGAAGCGGGCGCTGCCCTACCGGCAGGTGCCCGAACCCGAAGTCGTCCCCCGCGTCTTCGTGGATGACCGTGAAACCCTTGCCGAGCTGCTGCTGCACGAACGACTGCGCCAGGTTCTGCACGAACCACTCGACCGTCGGGAGCTGCAGCGCCACATTCGTGGCCTGCTGCTCCACGTACGTGATGCGGAACTGGGGCGGCGGCGCCTGGACCGGATCGAACCACACCGTCACCGTGCCGCCGTCCTTGTGGAAGTCCGGCTTGTACTCCATCGCCACGGAGCACTCGAAGCTCATCTTCTGCGTCACAGGCGTCCAGGCGTACCCGTCGCCGCTCATCCAGATGCTGAGCGTGCGCGTGTCGTCGTTCGTCCTCGACTGGCATGTCTGAGGATAGAACCTGCCGACGGCCTTGCCGAAGCCAGGCACGGGGACCGGTGCGCTGACGAGCGCGCCGCGCTTGGTCATCTCCTCGCAGACACGCTCGGCCCCGAAGTTCGCGAACACGAACCACCTGAGCCAGGGCGAACTGTTCACCACACTATCCGTACACGGACAGCCGACCGCACCGACCGCAAGCGCCAGTGCGATGACCCACAAGCCAAGACGAGACGTGATCTTCAAGGTGCATCTCCCACTTGCACGACGACATTGACCAAAGCCGCGGGGTCGGCAGGGGCCAGCGTGCCCGGCAGCAGCGGGATGCGCCCCGCGCTCGGCGGTGCAACGGATCCGACCGACGAGGAGTTGTCGACGACGACATAGTAGTAGCCCTTGCCCACCGGCAGCGTCTTGCTCCACTGCGCGCGGATCGGAACCACTTCCGACGTGAGCGGCGGCTGCGGTATCGCAGGAACCCCAGCGTTCCTGATGTACTGTTCGAGCCACGCATCCCCCGCCTCCTTGCCAACCACCATCGCGTCCACCGCAGGTACGCCGTCAATCACCAGGTTGACATACAACGCGCGGTCGTTCGACTCGACCTGGAACGGGCCGAGGAAGTCGAGCTGCTGGCCGTGCACCTCCGTGCGCTCATTGGCGAACGTGACCCGATCCTTGCCGCGTACCTCGAACGGCCGCGCCGGATGCTGCCCCTTCTCGATGATCCCGAGGCCGAACTCCACCGTCCCGTTCGACTCGCGAATGACGGTGAAGCCGCGCGAGAGCTGCTTGTCGACGACTTGCTGGGCCACAGGGTCGGTGAATCGCCCAAGCACATCCGCTCCGTTCACCCCCGCCCGCTCCACCATCAACGTCTTGAACGACGTCGACGCAACCGTGCGCGTGCGGAAGTAGGCGTACATCGTGGACCCGTGCATCAAGAAGTCCTGGTTGTACTGGATGGACCCGGTCGCTTCGAAGCCGATGCGCAGCGATACGTTCGTCCATGCGTACCCGACCCCCGTGAACTGCACGAACGCGTCGCCGTTGGACAGCTCCTGGTAGCCGCAGCTCCTGGCGAAGAACCGACCCATCACCGGATCCTCCTCGCGCAGCTTCAGCGGAGCGCCCCGGTGCGTCAGCTCCTTGCAGAACTGATCGAGACCGTAGCGGAGGATCGACCGGCGCAGCGTGCGGTTTCCAGGGTCATTGACCACGCCGGGCATGATGCCGAACGACGTCTGCCCCGCGCTCTGCATGCAACTGGAGCAGCCGGACAACGGCAGAACGAGCAGCGCCACGAGAAGGGAAAGCGGACGGTCGGTCATGGTCGGCAAGGATAGCGTCTGTTGCCTGGTGCGACGTGGGCAGAGGACAGATTGTTCAACGAGCAGTGCACGGGTCTGCCGCCACCCGGCGCAAGCTGGCCGGGCCGGGACCGATCCTCGGTTTCAGAGGGATGTGCGAAAGACTTGCCTCCGCCCCTCGTCCAACGGCACATCTTGTGCTGCTCACCGGGAGACTCACCATGCGCATCCGTTCCGTGATGACCCTGTTCGCAGTTGCATCCGCCGGCTTCCTTTTCGCAGGATCCGCTTCGGCACAAGCAGGCGGCGGCGGATCCTGGGGTTGGGGCACCGGCACGCAAGGCAACACCTGGGGCACGCCGCCTCCTCCCATGTCCGCTCCCCCACCATCGTCCCGCTCCGGTGAGTCCAGCGAGGTCGAGGTCGGCGTGCTCTATGGCACCGCGGCGACCTACGGCGTGGGCGTCGGAATCTGGCTCGACGCCGAGACTGGGCTCGACGACCCGGGGCTCAAGTTCGTTCCACCCGTGGTCCTGGGGCTTGCAGCACCGGTCGGGGTCTACTTCCTCGACCAGCCGCCGTTGCCGCGGGGTACCCCTGCCGCGATCTCCGCGGGCATGATCATCGGAGCCGGAGAAGGTCTCGGCATCTGGTCCTACCAATTTACCGCCACCAGAGAGACGGACTCCTGGGGGTTCCGCGGCCTGTCTCGGGCCATGACCCTCGGTGGCGCGCTCGGCGGCGTCGGAGGCTACGCACTGGCGTACTACCAGGAACCTTCACCCAAGACCTCCCTGTTCGTCGGCAGCAGCGTGGTCTGGGGAAGCGTGATCGGAAGCATGATCGGCTACGGCTCGACCAAGAAAGGGCTCGACTACGGGCAGGCCAACGAGGGGGCCTCGCTCGGCGGCCTGGTCGGCTACAACGTGGCGCTCGGCACCACCGCCGCGATCTCGATGGCCTACATACCGTCGTACGAATCCATCGGCTGGATGTGGGTCGGCGGCGGGATCGGTGCCGCAGCAGGGTTGCCGATCTACCTCGCCTATGCCGGAAGCGACAAGCCAGCCAAGCGAGGGCTGATCGTGCAGGGAATCCTCACCGGGCTGGGAATCACCGCAGCCGGTATCTTCACGAGCGGGATGGCCGACTCGTACGCCGTCGCAGACCCACCCTCGCAGCCCACCATCGCCCAGATCACCATGGTTGGCATCATGCCCATCGAGGGCGGCGCCGGCGTTCAGATGACCGGACTCCTGTTCTAGCCCATGGCACCGCCACGCGTCCTGTTCGTCTCCAAGGCTGTCGCAGCCCCCTTCCACGATGGCGCCGCGTGCATCGTGCGGGACCTGTGCGACGGCCTGTCCCACGTGCAGCCCACCGTCATGACCACGCGGTCGGCCTCGGCGCCCAGCGCAACCATCCGCGTCGCGCGCGTCTACCCCGAGCGTAGCCGGTTCGCGCCCGCCATGACCGACAATGCTCGGGTCTTCGGACATGTCCTGCGCGATCGGGCCCATGACCTGTGGCATTTCGTGTTCGCTCCGAACCCGGTGTCCTCCCGCGCAGGCGCGCTGATCCGCGCGCTTCGCCGCACGCCCATCGTGCAAACCGTCGCCTCGCAACCTCGCAGCTTCGTGGACGCCGACCGGCTGCTTTTCGGCCACCGCATCGCCGCACTGTCGCGCTTCACAGCCGACAGGCTCATCCGTCACGGCGCCGACCCCGCTCGAATCGAGGTCATCCCTCCGCCCGTGCGGGACATCAACCGCACCCAGGCCGACATCGCGGCGGCCAAGAGTCAAGCCGGCCTGCACGAACACGCACCCACCTTCATCTATCCCGGTGACCTCGAGTTCTCGAGGGGATCCGCCACCGTCGCGGCGGCAGCTCAGCAGATCCTGCAAGGAGTGCCCGACGCGCAACTGGTCTTCGCGTGCCGTGCCAAGACCGAAAAAGCACAGGCCGAAGGAGCCAGGCTGGCGGCGCAGCTCCGCACCCTCGGACAGCGGGTGCGATTCGTCGGCGAAGTGGCGGACCTGCCAGCGTTGCTCGCTGGTGCCACGGCCGTGCTGTTTCCGGTCGATGACCTGTACGGCAAGGTCGACCTGCCCTACGCGGTGTTGGAAGCGGCGCTTCTGCGAACGCCCGTGATCGTCGCGAACACCGGCCCGCTGTCCGAACTGAAGGACGCGCCCGCCGTCGACGCCGGAAACGCCACCATGCTTGCCGAACGGACCATCGCCTTGGCACGAGACGACGCGCAACGACGTCAGATCGGACAGGCCCTTCGCGACCGCGTGCTTGCCATGTGTTCGCCCCGCGTCGTGGCGTCCGCCTACGAGAGCCTGTACCTGTCGCTGGTCGCTACCTGAGCGGCCCGCGCCGAACTTGAAGGCGAACAACCTCCCCGTTGCGCAAGATCGTCAGGTCTACCGTCGAATCGATAGGACCCACGAGCGCCTCGTGAACCTCTTGCGCCGTCATCCTCCGTACGTCGCGACCGTCAATCGTCAGGATCTCGTCGCCCGCGATCAGCCCGGCCTTCGCGCCCTCCATACCTCCAGCTACCTCGTGCACCACCACACGTCCGTCTGCATGACGTTTGCCGAGCACCGCACCGATCGAACCTTGGGACGCGCCGCAGCTCATCAAGGCCGCTGCCAGCAACACCCAGCGCCTCATCCGTCCGCCCCTTCGCCGTCGCCGCCGGCATCCCGGTCCGACGCCGGCGGGCTGAGCGTGGTCGTCGGCCGGAAGCACACGCCGTCACGGCAGGTCCATCCCTTGCCACAGTCCGAGGGATGGTCCACGCGGCAGCCAGGAGCCTGGTCGGACCCCAAGACGCAGGCACAGACAGACGTCGCTCCAGACAGGGCGAAGGACAAGCACGCCGCTCGCAGGAGACAGCCCCCTCGACACGCGCAAGAGACGACCCGAAGCAGTGTCATGATTCGCCCGGTAGAGAGGGACGCTAGCACAGCGGCGACGGGGTCGGGGCTGGTCAGCGTACCGGGGCGGACTCGGTTTCGGCGGCCGCGGGTGTGGAGTCGACCTGGGAGCGAGGACGGTCAGGCCAGAGGTTGGCCCACACCGGCTGCAGACCACGGCGCTCGCGCCATGCGAGCTCCCGCACAGCAATAGCCCTGCTCGCAACATGGACTGCGACCGCGAGCGTGATGCCAGCGATGACGTCGATCAGGTAGTGCCACCGCAAGAACATCGTGGCGGCGATGATGTTGGCTGTGAAGAACGCGGTGATCGGCCAGGAGTACTTGAAGGGCGCATGGTCGCGATGCGCGAAGCTGTACAGGACGCAGTAGGTCGGTCCCGCGGTATGCAGCGAGGGGAAGATGTCTTTTTGCGCCCCGGCGCTGTTGACCATCTCCAGCACACGCTCGTACCAGAAGCCGACAGGGAGCTGGTTGTCGAACAGATGGGCGAGGAAACGGTACGGGCCGTATCCAGGCACGATCATGTACACGATGTGCGCGATGCAATAGACGCCCAGGAAGCCGAGGCTGAACTCCGTGAAGTCCTTCATGCGGCGGCTCAGCAGCAGCATCGGGATCACATGGAAGGCCAGCACGAAGAAGTAGCTGTAGTAAAAGAACGCGAACCACTCGGTCGTGATCGGCGAGACGAACCGGTCGAGCACGACCGCGGGCTCGAACCCGAACAAGCGCAAGTCGAGACGGTACAGAGGCGCGTCGAGGGCGCCGCTGTTGACCACGGGCAGCAGCCCCTTGAGCATGAAGTACGACCCGAGCACCGTGCCGAGCATCACGAGCCTGTAGAGGAGCGACGCGAAGAGGCTCTTGCCGAGCAGAGCGCCGCGGACAGCGACCAACGTGGTGAGAAAGACGGCCATGAGCGCGGAGAGCCGCTGCAGGTTCATGGTGCGTCCCGCGGAATCCGGCGCGAGGTACACCGCCATGATCAGCACGCCCATGTAGCCCAACACGAGCCAGTCCTGGACGGACACCTCCGCCGTGAAGCGACGAGCCCAGGCACGCAGGGACACCGTGTCGCCGTCGCGAGTGCGAAGCTGGATGATGTCGAAACGATCGTAGAACATGGGAATCGCGTGGTCCTGTCGAGCGTCCGTGAATGCCAGTCCTCAAGCTGCCCGCACGGCCTGGCTGCTCCGGGGAGGCACGGCGCGGGCGCGAAGAGTCGTTCGCATGCGTCGGGCCGCCTGGGAACCCGGCTTCGCGGCGACCTCACTTCCGCGATCGCGGAAGACGAGCCCCTTCAGCCGAAATTCGGAGGCGAACCAGGCCGTTTCCTTGCCTGACTCGCACCGCACATGCAAAGCGCCGACCATCCGGCAAGGCAAGTCGGGCCAACAGCGCCAACTCTTCTCGAGTCGGGGGCTCCAGCAGGTCCGCCCCCTCCACCACCGTCGTGCAGCATGTCCCACAGGTCGTCGACCGACAAGCGAACGGAATGGCGATCGCGTGCTCGTCGCAAAGGTCCAGCAGCATGCCAGGTTCGTCGACCTCGACGACCTGCACACCGGCAACGTGCTCAACCACGATGGTCGTCATGACGTCTCAGCAGGATGGCGTGTTCGTGGCGGGGCGAACGGCGAGAGAAGGCGTGGCTGCTCTCACGATGGAAGTGGGGGCGCGGCTGGGACGCTGTCGCGACCCAGGCGAGCTGGGCATTGCCGGCGGCGGAAAGGACGAGCGGCTCCGCGCGAACCGGAGACCGTCCGACCACGGAATCGGCGACGACGACGACCGCCAGCCCGCCCGGACGAAGGATTCGCCGCAAGGAGGCGAGCACGGCGGTGAGGTCGCGGGCAAAGGTCTCGACCGCGGATTCCGGGTGCTTCGGGTCGACGTGCCGTCGCGCGCCAAGCTCGTTGGTTGCGAGGGTGCGGTCGTCGAGGCCGAGCCACCGGGCCCGCGTGCGGTGGTGGTCGAGGTAGTCGTAGTTGCCCGGGTAGGGTGGCGACGACACCACCAAGTCGACCGACTGGTCGTCGAACACAGCGAGGTCGCGGGCGTCTGCAAGCTCGACGCGCAGCGGAGGGGGAGCCGCGGGCAGCCGCGAGGCGAACGCCATGATGCGCTCACACAGCTCGGTGGTCTTGCGCAGGAACAGGCGTGCGGGGAAGCCCGCAGCGAGGCGTCGTGGGCGGTCATCGATGGCGCCCGTATCACCGGCACGCCTGCTGAGCTTGGTGAGGATCGACGACAGGACCAACCAGAGGGCGTCGCGAACGAAGCCCGATGGGCCGCGTTCGATCCCTTCGCGGAGCCCGTCGAGCTCGAGGAGCACATGCGGGTCGAAGAGGCGGATATCCTCATCGGGATAGCGCCTGGAGGCGCCGGCGCGATCGATGCGCCGCTGGTCCGCGTGACGCGCGACGGCGCGTGCAGCTCGCAGCAGCCGGTCGAGTTCGCCCGGCGTGGCGCCGCGGCATTTGAGCTGCGCCAGACGCAGCCCCACCGGGTTGATGTCCGATCCCCATGCGGCGCGCCCAGCGAGCCTCGCTTCCACCAGCACCGTGCCGCTGCCGCAGAACGGGTCGAGAACCGTGCCCGCAAGCGGTGCAAACAGCTCAACCGCCCGCCGCGCAACCGTCGGGTGCAGCCTGGCCGGGTACGAGTGGAAGCCATGCACGTGCTGCCGCGCGTCGTCCGCCGACAACTCACCCCCGAACGCCGTCGCGAGCGCAGGCGCGACCGCAGGATCCCCGCGCGTCTCCACGGGGCCGCCGATATTGCTCAGCGCGCGACGGACGCGTGGCCGATGCGGTCGTCCGCCCTTCACGCGTTCGCCTTCTGGTCACGAGCGTCGTGCGATTGCGCTTCCAGCTCGACCGGGTCCGCCGTTGTGCCGCCGGCCTCGGCGACGCGCACTCGGTCGGCGGTCCGAATCGACAGCGCCAGATCACCCGAATCGGTGACGTCGGTGCTGACCTCGCTCGAGGCGGCGAGCCTCGAAGCGAGGCGCCGCGCGCTCTCCTCGTCCATGCCGAGTGCTTCGCCCAACGTGGATGCCGTGATGGTCTCGCGGGTCTGTGCAACCGTGCGGGCAGCTTCGAGCCACGACGCATCGAGCTCCGTCTCCAGCTCGGCGGACCGTCGAAGCGCGTTGCGCCAACCGAACAACGCGAAAACGAACGGCAGCGATGTGACCAAGGCCGCCATCAGCACGGCGAACGACGGGGGCGCGGCGATCATTGCGACACCCGTGAGCAGCAGTGCCCCCAATACGCCGAAAGCGGCTGCTACCGTTCCGGCCACCTTCCAGGTCGTCAGGGATGACGACGCGCTGCGGGCCTTGGCGAGATGCGCTTGCAGCGCATCGGAGGGCCGAAAGTCTCTGGACTGCACAGGGATTCGAGGGGAGCCGCACGCCGGGCACACATACCGCAGGCGGGGGTGCGGAACCGGCTCGGCAACGCTGCGGCAAAAGGGACAACGGTTGTGCTGCCCATGCGAGGCTCCGCAATGTTCGCACTTGCTCGCGCCGTCGGGCAGGGATGCCCCACAGACGCTACAGGTGATGGGCGATGGACGATTGCCTTGTTCGGAAGCGGTCGACATGATTGCGCTCATTTCATGGGCAGGCCGTAAGTGCAGCGAGGGAACACCTGCCCGGTGCAGTCGTGTAGCGCCGCCCCAGCGTCGTGCCAACCGTGAGCGACACCAGCGGACGCAACCCTGGTTTGACCAGGCCCACCTTTACCGAATACCCTATGGAGTCAACGCTCGCCTTTCCTCGCCGTTCCGAAAGGAGGCCGTCGATCATGCCTTTCGCCTACAAGCCCATCGCCTGGGCACACCTTGCTTCCGTTGTCACGATCGGCTTGTGCGGACTCGCATCGTCCTGCGCGCAGGGCTCCCCTGATGACACCGCGGAACCCCCCGGCGGAGACGGAGGATCCGGAGGCAACAAGGATGGATCCGCGCAGGAGAGCTCCGTGGGCGGAAACGATGGGTCGCCGGGCGGAACAGGCGGCCACTCCGGCACTGGAGGCACCGGAGGCACCACCAACGGGGCCCAATGCGACGGCTGCACGACGACCGATGACTGCCGTTCGGGGTACAAGTGCGTGACGTCGCCTGCCGGCGACAAGTTCTGCGCCCAGGATTGCGCCAGCGGAACCTGCGACGACAGCTCGACCGAGTGCGTGGACCTCGAGAGCTATGCATCAGGACCCGATGGCGGTGTCGGCAATGGCGACGGCGGGGTCGTCACGGGCAAGGCGTGCGTGCCTGCGCAGGGTGGAACCTGCCCCTGTACCGCCGCGCGCGAAGGTCATACGCGGACCTGCTCGAAGAAGAACACGCACGGCACATGCTTCGGCACCGAGACTTGCACGTCCGGCCAATGGGTCGGGTGCGACGCGCCGGCCCCCGCCACCGAGGTGTGCGACGGCAAAGACAACAACTGCAACGGCTACGTCGACCTGCAGGAGCCGGGGACCGACGGCAACCAGCTCTGCGCCGGCGGGTCGGCCCCGCCGCACTCCGGGTTCACCTGCAACCAGGGCCAATGCGAGCTGTCTGGATGCGAATCCGGATGGTCGCGCTACCCGCCCAACCTGCCCGTCACCGCCGGATGTGCATGCCCCGTCGATTCGGCCGACGTCTCGCCGAACAGCAACGACACGTGCGCCCTCGCCTCGGACCTCGGTACCATCCCCGACGTCGGCAGCACCCCGATCACCGCGCAGGGCACCTTGTCCTCCGATACCGACCAGGATTGGTACACGTTCGTCGGCCAGGACGTCTCCCAGGTTCCCACGCCCAACTCGTATCGTATCCACGTGGAGTTCCTCGCGCCCGACGGCAACCCGGGCGACGAGTTCCGGTTCGACGTCGTCCGGGTCGATGCTTCGGATCCGTGTCCGGCATCGGGAGCGAAGACGGAACTGACGAGCTACGACTGGTGTTCGGATGTGACCACGAACCCATCGCAGCCGGGCGACGCCGACCAGACGAAGATGTACCGCGTTCGGGTCTACCGGAAGCCTGGCGCGATCGGCACGTGCAACTCGTACAAACTGCGGATCACCAACGGTGGATCGGGCGCGTGTCCTCCACCGGACGCCTGCGGAGCGAGCTGAGGCGCCCGACTACGCGAGGAGGGCTCGGCTGATGACCGTGCGTTGGATCTCGGAGGTGCCCTCGTAGATCGTGGTGACGCGGCAGTCGCGCAGGTGGCGCTCCACGCCGTACTCCTTGGTGAAGCCGTAGCCTCCGTGCATCTGAACGCAGCGATTGCACACGCGCACGGCCGTCTCGCTTGCGAACACCTTGGCCATCGACGCCTCGGCCGAGAACGGCCGGCCGTTTTCCTTGAGCCAGGCCGCGCGCAGCGTGAGCATCCGTGCGGCGTCGATCTCGGTCCGCGAATCCGCGAGCTGCCACTGGATGGCCTGGAAGTCCGCGATGGGTCGGCCGAACTGCTTGCGCTCCTTGACGTACGCGATCGTCTCTTCCAGCGAGGCCGTGGCGATCCCGATGGACTGCGATGCAATGCCGAGACGGCCTCCGTCGAGCGCCATCATGGCGATGCGGAACCCGCGGTTCTCCTCACCCAGCAGAGCCGACGCTGGGATGCGGCATTCGTCGAACAGGAGGGAAACCGTGGTGGAGCCGCGGATGCCCATCTTGTCCTCGTGCTTGCCAACGGAGAACCCCGGCGTGCCGGGCTCCACGAGAAAGCACGAGATCCCCCGCGTGCCAGGATGGGTGTCGGGAGCGCCTGTCCGAGCCCAGACCACGATCACGCCAGCCTTGTCTCCGCTCGTGATCCACATCTTCTCGCCGTTGAGCACCCAGCTATCGCCGTCTCGCCGCGCCGTGGTGCGCAGACCGCCCGGATCGCTCCCGGCACCCGACTCGGACAATGCGAACGACCCGGCCTGGTACTCCCCCGAGCAGAGCCGCGGCACGTACCTCTCGCGCTGCGCTTCGGTGCCGAACTTCGAGATGACCTCGGCGACCATGTTGGTCACGGACATGGTGACGGCCGTCGAGGCGCATGCTCTGGCGATTTCCATCATGGCAAGCACGTAGGCGACCGGACCCGCGTTGACTCCGCCAAGCTGTTCGGGCACGGCGACGCCCATCAAGCCGAGGTTGGCGAGCTCCTTCATGATGTCGGAGGGGAAGATGCCTTCGCGGTCAATGCGCGCAGCTTCGGGCAGAATGCGTCGCTGCGCGAAGTCTCTGGCGGTTTGCTGGATGAGCGTCTGGGTCTCGTTGAGCTCGAATTGCATGGCATACCTGCGAGGATAGTTGGCGGCCGAGGGATCCTGTGAGGCGACCGTACAACAAACCGGTGAGGGCGGGAGCGCGAACGACGTCGTCTACTTGGGCACAGGCACCGGCACGGTCTGCGCCTCGCCCGCAGCGTCGACCGACCACTTGAAGTTGTCGATGATGACCGTGGAGTCCCAGTCGTGGTCGCCGGTGTCCCAGATGGCGAACTGCAACGTGATCTCCTCGCCCGGCTGGACGGGCGCCTGGGTCATCAGCCAACCCGTGGCGCCACCGTTGCCGTTCTCCATGAAGGTCTTGGCAAGGACCGGATCATTCGGTGCCGTGTGTCCAAAGAAGCCGATGTTGACGCACACAGGGTTGTGGTTCTGGTCGAAGGAGATGTTGCCGTCGTCGGCTGGGTTGCCTGGGATCTGACTGTGCAGCAACGCGACGAAGACGTCGTTGAACTCGGTGCAGACCCACTCTTCATACTCGGCTGAAAAGAAGCTGAAGTTGAACGAGAAGGACTTGGCGTTGGTGGGAACGCGGATCCTCAGGTACAGACTGACCGGGTCGTTGGCCTGGAGTCCACCCGCGCCCGGTCCGGGGCAGCCAGCCGCGTTCTTCGGAAAACCTGGCGGGTAGTCGGAGGACAACGCGGTCATGTAGCCGCCTGGGCCGTTGGGGTTGTGGCCGCCGGTCAATTCATCGCGGGCCGTTCCGGACGACAAGGCGATGAGCTTGTTGCCTTCCTGCGGGTTGTTGTTGCTTCCGAAGCGATCCAGGATGCCGAACAGGTTCGGGTCGGTCCAGGCCTGCGGGTTCGCGTTGATCTCGGTGGTGCCGAGCCTCGCCTCGAGGACACCCCATGTGCGGTTCTTTCCCTGCCCGTTGGGATCTGCCGTGCGGCACAGTCCGATCGCTCGAGCGAAGTCCATCGGCTCGACCGACGTCATGCTCAGGACCGTGTCGCAGTCCGCCGGCTCGTTGTCGACGACGCCGTCGCAGTCTTCGTCGACGCCCGGACCGCCATCGACACCGCCCACGACATCGAACGCCCCAGGGTTGGCGTTTGCGTCGCAGTCGTTGCAGTCACCCTGGTTGATCGAGTAGCCGTCGTGGTCCTTGTCCTCGTCGGGCCCGGCCTGGCACGCGGACACCTGGCCTCCGCCGCCGTCCGGGTTGGTCACGGACGCGTCGAAGAGTGGTCCTCCGCCGCTGCCGCCGGAGCTGCCGCCGGAATGGGTGCCGCCGGTGCCTCCGCCCTCTGTGTTGGCTGGTCCGCCGGAGCCGCCGCCCTGGAACTCGTTGCTGTCGCTGCTGGTGGCGGAGCAGGCCACGACGGCTGCCAGGCCGGCCAGGACGCCAAAGGGAACGTATCGAAAGATGCGCATGGTTGCCTCGCGGGTTGGGCGGTCACGCCGAGGAAGACCTCGGTTGCTCTACTTGGGCTGTGGGCGGTCGGTTTGGGTCTGCCCCTCGTTCACATCCCACTGGAAGTTGTCGATGAGAACCGTCGAGTCGAGGATCTCGTCACCCATGTCCCAGATCGCGAACCGGAGGGTGAACTCCTCGCCGGGGAGCACGGGCGTCTTGGTCTGCAGCCAACCTGTCGCCGCGTGATCCTCGAACCCTGTGCCGTTGAGTTCCTGCGTGCCCAACGAGCAAGGGAAGGTCTTGCCATTGTGCGTACCCGGCTTGCAGACCTCGAGGAAGCCGTTGTTGACCGAGACGGGATTGCCCTTGGAGTCGAACGAGACGTTCTTGTTGGGGGGCACGTCCGGGTGGCCGGAGAACAGCAGCGCGACGAAAAAGTCGTTGTACTCGGAGCAAATCCAGTCCGGGTACTCGTAGGTGTAGAAGTCGAAGTCGAAGGAGAACGACCGGACGTTGGTCGGCGCTCGAATCACCAACTCGAGGGCCATGGGGTCGTTGGCGATGGGGGTGTCGTCGATCGGCTGGCCTGGGCATGCGGCCGTGGACGGCGTCGGGAACCCCCAGGGGGTTGCGCTCTGCGTGCACATCAGCGCGCCACCCGGGGAATCGCCGTTGACACCCTCCCTGGCCACACCCGACGACAGCGCGACGAGGGCCGCACCTTCTCGCGGGGCGACCGCCGAGCCGAACTGCGGCAAGACTCCGTGCGACATGGGATTGGGTGGGGAGCCCTGTCCTCCCGGACCCGTGCAGCTTCCCATGAAGTTGTCTGGCGGACCGGACTGCGTGGATCCGTCTGCGAAGACATACCTGGCGGATAGCACGCCCCAGGTTCGCTGAGGCCAGACGTTGGGCTGGGCGACCTTGCAGAGCCCCATCGCCTTCGCTGCGACCATCGGGTCGTTGGCGTCCATGGGCAGTGTTTGGTCGCAGCCGGTCGGCTCGTCATCGGGCACACCGTTGCAGTCCTCATCGACGTTGTTCCCCGGATAGTCGTACGCACCGGGGTTCATCTGCGCCGTGCACTCGTTGCAGTCGCCATCGGCAGAGGACCAGCCGTCGCCGTCGCTGTCCGAGTTGGGATCGCCAGCGTTGCAAGGCGGCGTCGTATTGAGGATGCCGCCCTGGCCGCTGCTGCCGCCGCCCACGTTGAGAAGGCCGCCCGTGCCGCCAGATCCGGCTCCGCCGGAACCACCGCCGCTTCCTTCGAAGACGTTCTTGTCGCCCGAGGCCGAGGAGCAACCTCCGCCGGCTACGGCGAGCCACCAGGTTACGACCAAGCATCCTGCCAGCCATCCGCGATTCGCCATCATGCAGCTCCCAGTGCGCGTGGAAACAGAAGACAAGCTCTACGGTGATGCTCGAAGCATACCCGCCGGGATCAATCTTGTCACTTTGGCGACGGGCCTTCGCGCCTGAATTCTAGAGGGTTTGTGGAGAGCGAATGATTCCGGCGAGGCCGTCCGGCCCCGCTGATCATGTGTGCGGTAGGCGCATCAGCCGGCGTCGGTCGCGGCCCGGCCGCCGTTGGTTCGCTTGCGCGACGATGCAGGGCTCTTGGGGGAAGACTTGAGCAGATCGTCGGCGATCTGCCTGGCTGGTGACGTGTCTTCCCAGGGGAAGGACGCGCGCCCGAAATGGCCGTAGGCAGCCGTCTGCCGGTAGATCGGACGCAGCAGGTCGAGGCGCTCGATGATCGCCTTGGGCCGCATGTCGAACTTCTCGAGCAGATAGGCGCCAAGCTTGTCGTCGTCGATCTTGCCGGTCCCGAAGGTGTCGACATAGACGCCCACGGGCTTGGCGACGCCGATGGCGTAGGCGATCTGCACCTCGCAGCGCCGGGCGAGCTTGGAGGCCACGACGTTCTTGGCGAGGAAGCGGGCGAAGTAGCTGGCGGACCGGTCGACCTTGCTGGGGTCCTTGCCGCTGAAGGCGCCTCCACCGTGACGGCCCATGCCACCGTAGGTGTCGACGATGATCTTGCGTCCGGTCAGGCCCGAGTCGCCCTGGGGACCGCCGATGACGAACCGACCGGTGGGGTTGATGTGGATGTGCGTGTTGCGGTCGATCAACCCCTTGGGAATGACCTTCTCGATGACCTCGCTGCGAACGCCCTCCACGATCTGCTTGTGCTTGACGTCGGGCGTGTGCTGCGTGGAGACCACGATGGCCTCGACACGCACGATGCGATCGCCCTCGTATTCGAGCGTGACCTGCGTCTTGCCGTCGGGCCGCAGGAAGCCGAGGGTGCCCTTCTTGCGCGCATCGGCAAGGCGCTTCGCCATCTTGTGGGCGAACATGATCGGCGCAGGCATCAGCTCGGGTGTCTCGTCGACCGCAAAGCCGAACATGAGCCCCTGGTCGCCCGCGCCCTGCTCCTTGTGCAGGCCCGTTCCCTCGTTGACTCCCTGGGCGATGTCCGGAGACTGCTGCTCGATGGCCGTGAGCACCGCGCACGTTTCCCAATCGAACCCCATCCCCGAGTTGTTGTAACCGATCTCCTTGATCGTCTCGCGCACGATCTTGGGCATGTCGACCCATGCGGTGGTCGTGATCTCGCCGGCGATCACGACGAACCCGGTTTTGGTGAGGGTCTCGCAGGCCACGCGGGCGTTCTTGTCCTCCTTGAGGATGCCGTCGAGCACTGCATCGGAGATCTGGTCGCAGATCTTGTCGGGGTGGCCTTCGGTGACCGATTCGGAAGTGAATTGTCTGCGCAGCATGGGTGTTCCTGGTTTGGGCTTGATCGCGACGATGTGCGACCGGAAGGCGGTCTTCGTAGCCGCTGCATCACGATTCGTCAATGTCGGGCACGGCACTTAGCACGAACCTGGCCCGTGCGCTCGCACTTGCCGCGATGCCCAAGGAGGCCGCGCCTCGCCCGCCCCTTTCCGACGAAGCCCACGGGCGCTAGGCTGGCGAGCCAATGACATTCGACGACGTCGTCGAGTACATGCGCGGAGACGATTGGCCGATCGAACCGCTCCGCGAGCGCACCTTTCGCACGAGCTTTCGAGGGCGTCTGAGGAGCTTTCCGTTCTTCGTTCACGTGGACGGGCTCCACCTCGTCCTGGCGGCCGTGCCGTACGTGCGGATTCCATCCGACGAATCGGCGGCGGATCGGCTCATGGACAGGCTGCTGCACATGAACCGGGAGATGAACCTGGCGAAGTTTTCGGTCGATGACGACGGCGACGTGGTGTTGTCGGTGGAGTGGCCGCTGGCCGAGCTGGACCCGAGCGAGCTGCGCGACGCGATCGCTGTGCTCACGTTCTACGCAGACGAGTATTGGCCCGAGATCGCAAGGCTGGCGGGGGAGCCCGAAGTCAAGCCAATGCGGCCGCCGAAGGCTTGAGCAGCGGCCGTGGCGCTGCGCGGCAGAGGGGGCTGGTCCGGGAACGCGGCAAGGGTGCAACGCAGGTCGTCCAAGGATCCTGGCGCCACGCGCGACGCGAGGTCGCGTGGTCAGCTTGGATGCGAGGCGCATCGCCCAGGCGTGGGGCCTACTTGCCTCGGAGGAATTCGGAGTAGGCGTCGAGGTTCGTGGGCCGCCCCAGGAACGCCGCGACGAGGTTGGCTTCGTCGTCGCCCGCGCCTTGCTCGAGGACGGTATGGCGCCAGTCCGCCGCAGTGCGCCGGTCCATGTAGCCAGCCTTGTCGAACCGCGTGAGCATGTCCCGCGCGATGGCGAGCGACCACTGGTAGCCATAGTAGCCGGCGTCGTAGCCCATCAGATGTCCGAAGGTCGCCTGGAAGTGCGTGTCGGGGAGGTACGAGAACTGCTGCGACTTCGCCATGACCTCCGCGAAAACCTTGTTGGTGTCGAGGGGGAGGGGGCGCGAGTGGTACGCGAAATCGAGGGCAGCAAGTGAAAGCTGACGCTCCGTGGCGAGGGCACGGCCGAAGGAGCGCGACCGCGTGAGGGCGTCGAAGAGCTTGTCGGGGATCTTCGCGCCGGTGCGGTAGTGTTTGGCGAACAAGTCGAGCGTGTCGCGTCGGAAGGCCCACTCCTCGAAGAGCTGCGAGGGAACCTCGACGAAGTCCCGCGCCACGTTGGTGCCCGCGTAGGTGGCCAGCTCCTGGCGCGTGAGCACATGGTGCAGCACGTGGCCAAACTCGTGGAAGAACGTGGCCACGTCAGGGTGCGACATCAACGCAGGAGACTCGCCGGGCTTGGGGAAGTTGCACATCAGGGCCGCCATCGGCTCGAGGTAGCGCCCGTCGCGCAAGCGCTTGCCGGTCCTGATTTCGAACATCGCGGCGTGCTTGTACTTGCCCTCGCGCGGGTACAGGTCGAGGTAGATTCGTCCCACCTTGTTGCGCTGGTCATAGACGTCGAATACGCGCACGTCGGGGTGCCACTTGGGCGCGGAGGGAACGTCGCGGAAGGTGATCCCGTACAGGCGCGAGACGATGCGAAGCAACCCGGCGGTCACGGTCCGCACCTCGAAGTACTGGCTGAGTTCCTTGGCGTCGAAGCCGTACTTCTTCTCGCGGAGTTTCTGCTCGAGGTACAGGCGTTCGTAGTTGGGGATGGGCATGGCCTTGCCGCCCAGCTTTCGGTACTCCGCCTGGAACTCGCGGTATTCCTTGCGGGCAGGATCCTTGACCTTTCCGGCCAAGTCGTCGAGGAACCGCGCGACCGCTGCGGACGTCTTCGCCATGCGCGGCTCGATCGCGTAGTCAGCCCATGTGGCGTAGCCGAGCAGCTTGGCCTTCTCCTCGCGGAGCTGGAGCACCCGGTCCAGGATGGCGATGTTCTTGTCCGCCGCGCGGTTGTCGAATAGCTGCGTCAACTCCCTGGCGAGCGACCGGTCCTCTGCGTAGGTCACCACCGGGAAGTAGTCCGGGTAGTTGGTGGTCAGGGTCACCAGGCCGTCATCGCCGGGCTTGTGCTGCTCGATGAACGAGTCGGGCAGACCTCGGAGGCGATCGGGTGTGACCTTCAAGGACAGGACCGCGTCCGAGATGTTGGTGGTGAAGTCCTGGGAGAGCTTCGTGAGCTCCTCGTTGATGGCGCGCAGGCGCTGCTGCTTGTCGGCCGGCAGGTCGAACCCGTTGCGGCGCAGGTCGCGAACCGCCTCGCGCAGCATGCGCGCCCGGACTCCGCTCAGCGGCTCATTACGCGCGGCGTATCGCTTGACCACGGCGCCGAAGTCAGCGTCGAGCATCATGTCGGTCCGGAACTTGTCGACCTTGGGCTCGCACGCTTTGGCTGCGTCGCGCACCTCTTTGTCCGGGTGGCCCACCGCCATGAGCGCCGGGAAGCTCGTGCCCACGCTCAGCTCGAGCGCGATGTCGTCGACCGCTCCCATCGTTGCATCCCACGTGAGGTCGCTGTCTGGGGCGCTCTTCAGCGCCTTGATGCCGTCGAGGATCTTGCGCGCACGGGCCAGGTGCTCGTCGCATAGCTTCGTGATCCCGTCGACGCTCATGCCGGAGGCAACGGGATCCACGTCGGCGGTTGCCATGGAGGCGGGCGTTGGTGCTGGGGGCATGGGGAAGCTTTCGACGGGAGGCGGCATGGGTGGTGGAGGGGGGATTCTGGGCGTGCGTTCGGGGCCGGCGCAACCGAGGACGAGCGCGGCGGGCAGAACGTACGGGAACCACGACCGGAGCAGGCAGCGGGAGAGCTTCATGGGGTTCTCGGTGGGCAATGCGGAGACAGGGCACATAGACCAGGGCGGGCGCAGGAGGAATGCCCTGCAACAACCCGGCGCGAAGTTGGCCCGCGTCGCCTGCGCATCGTAGAACAAACGCCGTGTTCCCAAGCCGAAGATCTGTTTACCGACACGCTGCCGAGTGCCTTCTGGCCGTCGCGTGCCTCCTTGGCTGGAACGCCAGGGCCCAAGCCGACGGTCCCGACGTGGACATGCGGCGTGCGCGCGTGACGGCGAGCAACGTCACGGCGCCCACGGACCGCGGGTCCGCCGTGCTGACCCTGGACCCGAACCTACAACGGGACGTGGAACACTTGCTTGCGCAGGCGCGACCGGTGGAGGGCGCGATTGTGGTGATCGAGGTGCGAACCGGCCGAATTCTGGCGTGGTCGAGCGTCGATCCGGCGGGTCGTGATCTCGTGTCGACACCGTATGCGCCGCCGGCGAGCCTGTTCAAGGTGGTGACGGCGACGGCGCTGATCGAAGATGCGGGCGTACCGGCCTCGGCGAGGCAGTGCTACGTGGGGGGGCAGCGGAGCGCCAGGCTTTCGAACCTGCGGCCGAGCGGTGCAGGCGGTGCGCGTTGCGACACGTTCGAGATGGCGCTCGGGTACAGCAGGAACATGGTGATGGCGGGGCTGGCGGTCCGCTACCTGGACGGCGGGGCGCTGCGAGCGTGGTCGCGATCGCTCGGCATGACGTCCGAGCTTCCCATCGATATCGACACGGAACCGGGCACGTTCGCCGTGCCGGCGACGAAGGATGAGATTGCACGGGCCGCGGCAGGGTTCGGCGATGGCAAGATCAGCGTACTCGGAGCGGCGTACATGATGTCCATCATCGCCAACGGAGGTGTCCGTCCAAGGCTTTCGTTGATCGACTACATCGAGGGACCGAGCGGACAGCGGCTGGAGGTGCCGTCGCCGCCAGCCGGAGATCGTGTGCTGAGAGCGTCGACGGCGCGCCGGCTGACGCAGATGCTGGAGGTGACGGTGCGGGAGGGCACGGCGGCGCATGCGTTCCGGGACGAGCAGGGCAATCGGTATCTAGGGCGTTGGGGAGGGGTGGGCAAGACAGGGACCCTGGCGCGGCGGGAGCCGGCGCGGATGTTCTCCTGGTACGCGGGCTTTGCGCCGGCTCAGAACCCGCAAATCGCAGTGGCGGTGATGCTGGCGAACGGCGATCGTTGGTGGCGCAAGGCCAACGAAGTGGGGCGGGACGTGCTCCGAGCCTACTTCGCGGGCAAGCATGTGGCGGGGGTGACCAACCCGATACGGGCGAGCCACACGAGGGGATCGAGCAAGAGCCGTTCACGCTGACGGCGCACAGGTCCGGCCGGACGTGCTACAGAGAGGGCCTCGACGCGCAGCCGCGTGGGCCTGGGCCTTGCGAGCTGAACGGCGCGTCCAGTCACCCCATCGAGGAGGGCAGCCGTGGCCACGTTCGACATCTTCAATCCGACCGAGGAGCACCGCCAGCTACGAGAGAACGTTCATCGCTTCAGCGAGACGGAGGTCGAGCCTCAGGCAGCGGCGCACGACGAGACAGAGAAGTTCAACCTGGCGTTGTTCAAGCGGCTGGGCACCGAGCTCGGGCTGTTTGGGCTGACGGTGTCGGCCGACGATGGTGGGGCCGGGCTGGACGCGACGGCGAGCGTGATCGTCAACGAAGAGCTTGCTCGCTGCGATCCGGGGCTGGCGCTTTCGTATCTGGCCCACGAGGTGCTGTTCGTGAACAACTTCTACCACTCGTCGAACGCGGAGCAGCGATCGCGCTACCTGCCGAAAGTGATCTCGGGCGAGTGGATAGGGGGCCTGGGCATGACGGAGCCGGAGGCGGGCACCGACGTGCTGGGGATGCGCACGACGGCGGTGCGCAAGGGTGATCGGTACATCCTCAACGGGACCAAGCAGTTCATCACGAACGGGCCCTATGGGCAGGTCTTCCTCGTGTATGCGAAGACCGGTCCGGGCAGGCGGGACCTTTCGTCGTTCGTGGTCGAGAGCGCATTCAAGGGCTTTTCCGTAGGCAAGAAGGAGTCGAAGATGGGCATGCGTGCGTCGCCGACGTCGTGCCTGGTCTTCGAGGACATGGAGGTACCGGAGGAGAACCGGCTGGGCAGCGAGGGAGGGGCGCTGGTGCACATGATGCGGAACCTCGAGATCGAGCGGCTGACGCTGGCCGCGGAGTCGATCGGGATTGCGCTGCGGTGCATCGACGTGATGAGCCGCTATGCGGTGAGCGAGCGCAAGGCGTTCGGGGAGAAGCTGATCGAGTTCGGTCAGATCCAGAGGATGGTCGCCGAGTCGTACGCGCACACCATGGCGGCGAGGGCGCTGGTGTACAACGTGGCGCTCGACGTCGGGCCGGAGTCGCGGCAGAGCCTGGGTGCGGCGTCGGCGAAGCTGGTATCGACCGGTCTCGGGGAGACGGTCGCGCGAAACGCGATCCAGGTGCTGGGCGGCTATGGCTACACGCGCGACTACCCGGTCGAGCGTCTGATGCGCGACGCGATCCTGCTGTCGATCGGCGGGGGCACGAACGAGGCGATGCAGAAGAACATCGCGCGGGACCTGATGCGTGTGTACGGGTGAAGCACGTCCCGACCGATCAATCGTAGTCGAATAGCCCCTGGCTATCGAGCCGTTGGCGGCGGATCTTCTCCCGTCGTGCGTCGAGTTCCTGGAAGCGAGCGCGCAGCTCGTCGATCCGGGCGAGATCGCCATGCTGCCGTGCGGACCGCACCTGCATCTTGATCTCGTGCATGGCCCGGACAAGCTCGATTTCGTCGTCCCAGAGGTAGCGGCTGCTCGGGCATGCCGCTGCTGGGGCGGGGTCGTGGATGGGAAGCTTGATGGGCGGAGGAGGCTGGCGCGACATGGTCAGGGCTACCACGTTGGATTGGATGCTGGTTGCGCAGGGCGTTGCGCACCATGATAGGCCGGAACGCGGTGTCGAGGGCAGTACAAGCGAAAGGAGCATCGATGAAGTCGTTCCGAAAGGAGCTGTGGTTCCAGACCAAGTCCCGGCGCGAGTACATCAACATCACGTCGGACGTTCAGCAATGCGTGCGGGAGAGCGGGGTGCAGGAGGGGCTATGCCTGGTCAATGCGATGCACATCACCGCCAGCGTGTACATCAACGACGATGAATCCGGGCTGATAGCGGATTACGACGACTGGCTCGAAAAGCTGGCGCCGCACGAGCCGGTGTCGGGCTATCGTCATAATCGCACGGGTGAAGACAACGGCGATGCGCATCTCAAGCGCCAAGTGATGGGCCGCGAGGTGGTGGTGGCGGTCACGGCGGGGGCGCTCGACCTGGGGCCTTGGGAGCAGATCTTCTACGGGGAGTTCGACGGGCGCAGGCGCAAGCGTGTGCTGGTGAAGATCATCGGCGAGTGACCGGTCATCGAAGGGCGACCGATCCGGGCCTGCTGGCATCCAACCGCCAGGCAATTCCCAGACAACGTTGAATCGAAGCGGATTCCGGTCGCGCCGGGGTCGGTGTCGGAGTGTGACGAGCGAGGCGATCATGGCCAAGGACCTGTATGAGATCGGCGAGGCGCCGCCAGTCGGCGTGGTTCCCAGGAAGATGCACGCATGGCTCATCCGCCCGGAGCGGTTCGGCGAGCCGAGGACAGCGTTTCAGCTTGAGGTGGTCGACGTGCCGGAGCCCGCCGACGACGAGGTGCTGGTGTACGTGATGGCGGCCGGCGTGAACTACAACAACGTATGGGCAGGGCTGGGCGTGCCGGTAGACGTGGTCGGCATGCGCAACAAGGCCGGGGAGCCGGAGCGGTTTCACATCGGCGGGAGCGACGCTAGCGGCGTCGTGTACAAGGTCGGCAAGGCGGTGACGACGCTGAAGGTGGGCGACGAGGTTGTGATTCACTGCGGCACGTGGAGCCAGGACTGTCCGGTGGTGCGCAGCGGGCAGGACCCGATGTACTCACCGACCTTCCGCATCTGGGGATACGAGACGAACTGGGGCAGTTTTGCGCAGTTCACGAAGGTGCAGGCGCACCAGTGCCTGCCCAAGCCCAAGCATCTGACGTGGGAACAAGCCGCGGCGTACATGCTGGTGGGCGCCACCGCATATCGCATGCTTCTCGGTTGGGACGAGCACGCGATCAGGCGAGACGACGTCGTGCTGATCTGGGGCGGTGCGGGGGGCCTGGGATCGATGGCGATCCAGATTGCGAAGGCCAAGGGAGCGATTCCCGTCGCGGTGATCTCGAGCGACGACAAGGTCGAGTATTGCAAGCAGCTCGGGGCGAAGGGCTGTATCGATCGGCGCAAGTTCGACCACTGGGGGATGCTGCCGCACTGGAAGGACAATGTCGGCTATGCGCAGTGGCTCCAAGGCGTGCGTGCGTTCGGCAAGGCCGTGTGGGACGTTCTGGGCGAGAAGCGAAACCCTCGGATCGTGTTCGAGCATCCAGGGGAGACGACCATCCCGACGTCGATGTTCGTCTGCGACACGGGCGGGATGGTGGTGGTGTGTGCGGGCACGACCGGATACAACGCGACGGTGGACCTGCGGTATCTGTGGATGAGGCAGAAGCGGCTGCAGGGGTCGCACTTTGCGAACGACGAGCAGGCGCGGGCGCTCAACGACCTGGTCATCGAAGGCAAAGTCGATCCGTGTCTGTCGCGCACATTCGCGTGCGCCGACCTGCCTGCGGCGCACCAGCTCATGTTCGAGAACAAGCATCCGCATGGCAACATGGCGATCCTGATCGGCGCGCGAGACGCGGGGATGGGCATATCGGCGCCCCCGCCGTCGCCGACGTCGATGCGCGCGGCGTCCGACACGAGGGTACCGGAGGTGGAGTACGTGCAGCCGAAGCCCGAGCCTGAGGCAGCGGTCGAGATGGTCGACGATCGACCGGTTCGCGAGTTGATGCATGTCGGCGTGATCACCTGCGGGCTCGACGCGACGGTCGAGCAGATCTCCCGCCTGCTGCTCGACCATCGGATCCATGCGGTGGTGGTGGTGGATGACGAGGCCGGGGCGGTAGGCGTGGTTTCGCAGACGGACCTGGTGCTGGCGCGCCAGGGTCGTCGACCGGAGGTCTTCCGGGCGATGCGGGCGTCGGAGGTCATGACACCCGGGCTCATCGCGTGCACAGCGGGCACGACGGTGACGGCGGCGGTGACGATGATGACGCGGCATCGGATCCACCGGTTGGTGGTGGTGGACGAGCACGACGGTCGGCGGACGCCGGTGGGGGTGGTATCGATGACGGACGTGGTTCGGACGATGCTGGGGGAGGGGCCGGACCGGGGGCCCTACCGAGATCCGGACTGAACTCGGCTTTGGCGAGGGCCAAACGGGCAAGCATGGAAAACGTGCCTGCGAGTGCGGGCGTGCGATCGGCGAGGGCTTGCGTTGTGTGTTGGTTCTGAGAACATGAGCTGGAGGGTCGGCGTGTCCGGCGCGCGATGTTCGGACGGGCCGACACGTTCGGAGCAACAGTTCCGCACCGGATAGGATCGCGTGCCCTTGAGTCCACTGCGCAGTTTGAGCCCCAGCATTCGCGCCGAACGCCGAATGGTCTTGTTTCCGCACGGGCAGACCGATTCGCTGAGGCATCGATCGCTTTGCAGCGAGTATGCGCTGCGCTGCGGCGGGGACCTGGCGCGGGTGATCGACGCGCCGAGCGACACGGTGGATCGATTTGCCTCGTACGTTTCGAGGATACGAGGGCTTCGCGACGGGTCCGAGCGTGCGCTGGTGATCATGACGAGAACGAACCCGCTGGCGCTGACGGTGATCGAAGCGCGCAAGCGTCTGGAATCGATGGTGCCGTCGCTGCGAAGGGCGTTGTGGGTGATCTACGTGGATCCGGATGTGGATCCGTTTTTCTTGTCGACGGTGGAGCGGCACGGCACGTTGGGGGGGCCGTTGGAAGCGGCGCCGATCTGGGTGGGGCCGGGGCCGATGCGCTTTCTGGTGGTGTCGCCGCAGGTCCGGGACGCAGATGTGGTGAGCGAGCGGGTGGCGCAGATCGTGGCGGACAGTCCGGACGACACGGGTGTTCGCCGGGCATGGCGGTGAGGTTCGGGCTTGTGTGATCCGGATTGAGCGGGACGGGGGCGGGCGGGGGATGGCGAGGGGGCCCAGAGCAAATCGCGCATGCGGCCCCGTTCAGTTGCGCACCGGGAAGGAAGCCGCTATAGCCGGCTGTCTTCGGAGGCAACGTGGACCTCATCGCAATGGAACTTCAGAACGTCCCGCCCGCGCCAGGGCGCGGCGAAACGGCGCAGCCGACGCAACCAGCCACGGGCGCACCGCCCGGGCATGATCAACCGCCGGGCGGCGGCGGAGGCTTTGGGGGCATCGGCATGATGCTGCTGATGTTCCTGCCGATGCTGGCCGTGATCTTTCTGCTGAACCGATCGCAGTCGAAGAAGCAGAAGGAACTGGAGTCCAAGCTCAAGAAGGGCGATCGGGTACTGACCGCGAGCGGCATTGTCGGCAAGCTGGTCGAGATTGCGCCCGACTCGAAGTACGTGAAGGTCGAGATCACCTCCGGTGTGAAGGTCGAGATGCTCAAGACCGCCATTCAGGGACTGGACACGGGCGATGTGTCGACGGTGGCGGGCAAGGCGGAGAAGGGCGCGTCCGGCAAGGACGCGGCCCCGGACAAGAAGTAGCCGTTCGGGTCGGCGCGATGCTCCACAACATCCTTCAATATGGTTTCCCTGCCGCGGGTGTGCTGATGGCGGCAGGTGGATGGTTCAGCAAGCCTCGGCGAGTGCCGCTCTGGTTCGCGGCCGGCTCGGCGATCCTGGCAGGGGTTGCGGAGCACTACGGCGCGTTCTGGGTCTTGGTGTCGCTGGCGCTGATCATGGTGGCGTCGCTCATCGCCGCGACGCGGATCATCGACATGGGCTGGCGCATCCGGGCGGGCGTCGTGGTGTCGGTGTTGCTGCTGTGCGTCGTGAGCTTCTGGCCCACGGTGTGGCAGCTCAGCGGAGGCAAGGTCTGGTGCCCTGCGTACATCCGGGACAACGTCAGCTTCCGGTTGGTCTACGGGCTGGATTTGCGGGGCGGTCTGAGGCTGGTCTACACGGTCGACGTCGAGGAAGCGATCCGAGACAAGCGGGATCGCAACTACGAGGAGATGCGGTCGCTGTTGGCGACTTCGTTCGGGTTTCACGAGGGGGACAAGGCGCCGACGCGCGAAGCGCTGGCGAAGCTGGCGGGGAAAGTCCAGATCAGCAAGCCGCGCACGGAGTCCTCGACGATCGTGGTCAAGTTCAACGACCCGGCGGATTCGAGCAAGATCGACGAGCGCTTCAACAAGCGATTCCAGCAGGAGATGTCGCAGATCCGCAACCCGTCGACCGGCGAGTTCACCTTCAAGATCAAGACCGACGTGGAGACGGGCATCCGGGAGCGCGCGGTGATGCAAGCCAAGGAGACGATCAGCCGTCGCATCGACGAGCTCGGCCTGCGGGAAGCGTCGGTCATCGTGCGCGACGAGGACATCATCATCGAGGTTCCCGGGGAGGACGAGGCGTCGTTCCAGAACATCCGCGACATCATCAGCCGCACGGCCCGTCTGGAGTTCAAGATCCTGGACGACGATCAGGACTACATCGGCAGCATACGCAAGCAGGTGAAGGAAGCGGACTGGCCGAAGGGTGTGTCGCTGAACAACGTGGAGAACGCGCCGGTGGGGCCTGGCAAGACGAACCCCATCCACTACGCGGTGGTCAAGAAGCAGGACGACGAGACGTTGGCGCAGGCGAGGGAGCGGCTGCGCAAGTTCCTGGCGCAGTTCCCGGTGCCGGACGACCGGGAGGTCGGTTACGCGGTGACGTACGAGCAGGACGAGCAGACGTTCAAGCAGAAGGAGACGGGCTGGCGCACGTACTTCCTGTTTTCGCGCGCGGACATCACGGGTGATCAGATTCAGGACGCGGCGGCGATGCCGTCGCAGGATCCCTCGCAGCCCGGGGGCTGGCATGTGGCGCTGACGTTCACGGACGCCGGCGGCGACCGGTTCGAGGAGATTACGGGAGCGAACATCAAGCGTCGGTTCGCGATCATCCTAGACAACAAGATTGCCAGCGCGCCGGTTATCCAGGCGCGAATCGGCGGCGGCCACGCCCAGATCACTATGGGCGCGTCCGACCCGCAGACGCAGTTCGAGGAGTCCAAGCAGCTCGAGCTGGTGCTGCGATCGGGCGCCCTGCCCGCTCCGATCACGCCATCCAACGAGCAGCGCATCGGGCCGTCGCTCGGGCGCGACGCGATCGGATCCGGTGTGAAGGCGGCGGTCATCGGATCTGGCATCGTGCTGGTCTTCATGGTCGCCTACTACTCGGCCTCAGGGCTCATCGCGGACTTGGCCGTGCTGTTCAACCTGCTGCTGCAGATGGCGATCCTGTCGAGCTTCGGAGCGTCGATGACGCTTCCTGGCATCGCCGGGTTGGCGTTGACGATCGGCATGTCGGTGGACGCGAACGTGCTGATCAACGAGCGGATGCGAGAGGAGATCCGGGCGGGCAAGAGCCCGCGAGCGGTGGTGGACGTCGGCTACGACAAGGCGTTTTCGGCGATTCTGGACGGCCACGTGACGACGTTGCTTTCGGGGTTGATTCTGGCGCAGTACGGCACGGGGCCGATCAAGGGGTTTGCGGTGACGCTGATCGTGGGTGTCATCGCGAGCTTGTTCACCACGGTGTTCTGCACGCGCGTGGTGTTTGAGCTCCTGGTGCGGGGTCTCAAGGTCAAGGCGCTGCGGCTCGGTTGAAGGAGAACGGATCATGGAGATCATCAAGCCGGGGCGCTACTTCGACTTCATGGGACAGCGGAAGTTCTGGATACCGCTCAGCACCATCCTGGTCATCCTGTCGATAGCCTCGCTGTTCTATCCGGGGATCCAGTGGGGAACCGACTTCAAGGGCGGCACCGAGGTCGAGATCGCCTTCAACAAGGATCTGACGGCCAACGAGCTGCGGGAGACGATCACCAAGCTCGGGTTCGGTCAGCCCGACGTGATCAAGATCCAGAGCGATGCGCGTCCCAACTGGTTCCTGCTGCGTGTGCAGGAGGTGACGACGCTTGACGACAAGCAGCGCGAAGGTCTGATGGATGCGCTTTGCTACATGGCGCCGGGCGGAGGAGAGCCGCCGGCGGACCGTTGCCCGCCCGAGAAGCGTCCCACCGAGATC
>Ga0209018_1000599_pt1 | contig 32771 bp, 24 predicted proteins | sample YNPBryBLVA2012_FD_185814 | JGI IMG/M metagenome (GOLD analysis project Ga0209018, IMG submission 185814) | Anoxygenic and chlorotrophic microbial mat microbial communities from Yellowstone National Park, USA - YNP Bryant BLVA 2012 (SPAdes)... ...
GCGACCCGGCCGAAGCCGGACCGCCCGGACAATCCCAACCGTCCCGTGTCCATCCTGTCAAACAGCGAGCCGGCGCTATGCGCACTCGCACCGGTGCCCAGCCATCAAGCAGCTCCCGTGCCACGCCGGTCGCAAGGATTTCCGCATCGTTGCCGACGGGCTCGGGTGGCGGCCGCCACCCCGAAACCCGCCCGACAAGCCCCCCGCCTTGCGGTATTCCCCGGGCGAAACCACCGAAGTGGCGATCCGCCACCCCTCCACGCATTCCGCCACTACCCCCTCCTGCCCACCGGTTCAACAGCCTCTCACGGATACAGCACCAGCTCCACGCTCACCTTCTCGAAAGGTCGCGTGTGATTGCCGCCGTTGTAGTCGCAGTTGCCCGGGCTGCTCGAGAATACGCAGCCGGGACACTGGTTGCTCGCGTCTCCCGCACCGGGACGACAGGTGTTTTCGTACGCCGACTGGTTCGTCGACGTGATGTCGTACGAGAACGTATTGTCCTGCCCGGCCCCAATAGCGTCGGAGATGTCGAGCACCTGCGGAACCACCACGGCTCCGGGACACCAGCCGTTGCGCGCGTACTTCCACGTCCCGTGCTGCTTCGGTCCGATGGGATTCGCCCCGCAGTCCGATCGCCAGGGGTTGAACGTGAACGGCTGCCCGTTGACCTCGAGCCGCTGCACGAGCTGGCAGAACTCCGCGCAGTTGCTCCGGTTGCCCTGCCCATGGCCAGTCGCCAGCACGCGCAGCTCCGCTCGCGTCACGCCCGGCGCTACCGCCACGGTCTTGGTGGGCACCTGCGCTGACACGGGGTTGTCCGGGTTGCCCACCTCCAGGTCCGACTGCCAGAGCGGAATCACCTCCAACGGCCCCTGCGCCGGTCCCCCGGTCGACGGGTGAAACACGAACCTCAGACTGACCCGCCACCCATGCCCCTGCCCCGTCGATGCCGGCCCGACCCATGTGTCAAGGAACGACCGGAGGGTCTTCGTGCCCTTCAAGCGTGGAGCGAATGCGCTGACGTCCGCGCGGAAGCACAAGGTCGTATCGTACGGCGTGACGTAGCGCAGCAGCTCGAACGTCTCCTCGTTGGATGTGCCGGCGCCTTCCACGAGGCTCACGCTGGCGAGGCGGTCCCAGTTGTCGCAGTCGCCATCCTGCGGGCACGCCAGGTCGAGCACGGCGTCGATGCGGTCCCAATCGCCCGCGTCCGGCAGGGCCACCTGCGCCTCGATGGTGCGCCTGTCCTCCGGGCCAAAGTACTGATCGGCCAGGTCGAACGCCGTCACGACGACGGCGTCGGGCGCCTCGGGCTCCGACGTGCATCCAAACCATGGGGGACCGTCGAACGCGGGTTCCTGCTCCCGCGCAGCGTCCTGGATCGGTTCCTGCGTCGCGTCGGCAACGTCCGGCGCATCCGCTTCCGGCGAGCTGTCCGCCTCGGCATCCGCGCCCGTGTCGGTCGCGCTGTCGACCTCGGCTTCGGCGGACGCTTCCGGAAGGGGCTGGGACGCGGGCGCTGTTTCGTCGGACCCGCAGGCGGACCACACGATAGCTGGAAGAAGCAACGCCAGCAGGAGATGACGCGGTGCATGCATGGTTGCGGGTCCTTTCTTTGCTGCCTCGGGCACGCAGGTCGCGCATACCACGCGCGGGACCCGCAAGCACGTGCCACGCCGCCCGCATGTCGGTTATCTCGCATTCGCCCTTGCGCGGGCACGCCATCTGGGAACCGAGGCGCCTGGCTGGTCCGCGTGGCCGACGCCCCTCTTGCGTTCAACCGCGAGCGCCAGCGCGACGCGACAGGCAGCGGATGATGAGCGGATCGCATCCACGCCGGCCACGTGCGAGGGTGCCGGCTGGCGGTAACTCGGGCGGCTGTCGAGGGAACGCGGCTATGGCGCGGACAGGTTCTTGCCCATGCGACGGACGAGCGCGTCGATCGCCGGACGGTAGGCGTAGTCCGCAGCCGTCGGCGCGGTGAGGTTCGGGGCGCAGATGGAGGCAACCACGGCCTGCCCGCCGATGCCCTTGAGCACGCCGAGGTGCCGGATCCCTGGATAGGCCTTCGCGCGGTACTGCACGCTGCCAGATTGCCCGGTGGTCGGATTCTGGCACAGCGGGTTGTCGCCGTCCCCGTTCCAGGCGCAGTCACACGACCAGTCGACGCTGCAGTCGCGCGGAGCCGGCAGATCGAATACGCAAGCGTACTGCAGGTCGGCGCGGCTGGGGATATCCCACTCGTGGCCGTTGATCGGGTTCGCGTTGTACGGAGCGCCCGGAGGAGAGGTCGAATCGCCCGTGATCGGGTTCGTCCCGGTGCGAGGATCGACGGAGGGCTTCATGAACGGGTCGGTCGGATCGACGTAGTTCTGCGGGTCGCCCGCGATGACGTCCCATTGGATCTCGCTTGCCGTCTTGTAGCCCTTGGTCAAGTCCGACGGATCCCGGGCGATGTCCTGCCAGGGCACGCCAACGATGCCGGCGAGCACCACCTGGGACCGGTCTCGCGTGGCGAGCAGGGGGTTGGGCGAGCCGTCGTCGAGCGTCTTGCTCGTAAGCGCGGCCACGTAGCGGCTTAGCGGCTGCAGGAAGTCGATTCCGAAGCGCTGCTTTGCCCGATAGCAGCGCAGGTTGATGGGGTCGTCCTTGTCGGCATTGTCCCAGCCCGCCACACACTCCGGAGGCGCGCTGGCCGTGTCGAACTCCCAGCACGACTTGCAATCCGGGCTCGCCGGGTTTGTCTCGCACGCGGTGGTGCCGCGCGCCAGGTGGAACGGGTTGAGTCCATCGTACATCTGCAGCGCCAGGAAGTTCTGCCCTCCGTCCATGACCGAGCAGTCGTCTTCGTCCGTCAACATCACGATCGCGACGACCGAGTCTTTGCGAAGGAAGTCCTCCCGCTGCTGGAGGACAACGGCATCGATGCCGTCAGGTCCGCGACACTGGTTCGCTGTGTCGCCGTCGTAGCATGGGACCGGCACCATGCTGCGGTAAGGCGCCGGATCGACGAGGAACCGGAACCACGATTCGAGCTGGGATTCGAATCCGCAGCCGTCCTCGCCGGCACCCTGCACCATCTCGCCGAACGACTGGATGATGACCTGAGCGTCCGCGGTGCCGGGCGGGCTGCTCGCACCCTTCGGATCCCAGTTCAGATACCCCTTGTCGCCGTACGTAGCCACGGTGCCACCGCTGTCCGTGCGCGCGATCAGGTGCGCCATGTCTTCCTGGTGCGGATTGTACGTACCAACGCCGGTCGGCGAACACGCATCCGCACCATGGCCGCCCAGCGATGACGTGATCACCCCCAGGTGCATGTCGGTAACCGGCGGAAACGCTCGCTCCGAACCGGCCGGGCAGTCCTGCCCCGGCTCGACCTGTGCGACGAATTGCCCCGTGGCCGGGTCGACGCAGTCCGGGTTGGTCAGCCGAGCCACCAGGTCCGGGACTGTTTGCGCGACCACGGCCTGCTTGTCTGCCATCGACACCGAGTTGTCGACCATGATGAGTAGGTCGACCTTGTCGGCATGCGCGATGGGTTCCTCCGTACCGCCTGTCCCGCCCGTGCCGCCGGTCTGCGCGCTGCCACCTGCGCCTGCGCCTCCGTCACCCGCGCCGCCGGTGCCGCCCGCCCCGGCGCTCGCACCAGCCCCGTTTCCCCCACTGTCCGATGACCCGCCGCACGCCACCATGCCAAGAGCCAGGCCACCTGCCACGCAAACTGCAATCCACGTTCGGTTCGCCAAGGTGTGCATCAATCGTCTCCTCCGATAAAGCGTCGCGTGCACGATCGTTGTACGCAGTGAAACAGATAACCTTCCTGGTCCACTGCCGTGCGCCGCAATCCTGATCCTGTCGCACCGGCGCGTTGACGTTTCCCGGCGCAGAGACTAGATGCAAAGCTTCTCTTGCAACGCAGGAGCGCGCATGGGCAGCCCTTCCAAGGCCCGCAATATCCCATTTCGATCGCGGATTCGATACCACATCGACAACTTCATGGCCCGAGGCGGCCTGTCCGTCTTCTTGGCCGTCCTCACCTTGTTCGCCATCGGCTTCCTCGCCATGGCCGTGCTGCGGCTCGTGGGCGGGTTCGTGTGGCCCGACGAATCGGCTCCGCATTTCACCGACGGCCTGTGGCGAACGTTCATCGAAATCGCAGACGCCGGCAACATCGGCGACGACTCCGATGCGCCCTACCTGGCCAAGGGGATCGGCATTCTGACGATCTTCGTGGGCATGGTGCTTTTCTCCTCCATGGTCGCGTTCATCACGGCGCAATTCGAAGCCAAGCTCGAGGACTTGCGACGCGGCAGGAGCGAGGTGATCGAGTCCGGACATTCGCTGATCCTGGGCTTCGGCGATCGCCTGCTCGACATCGTCCGTGAGCTCATCGTGGCCAACGAGTCCGAAAAAGACGCGGCCGTGGTCGTGCTTGCCGACCGGGACAAGCAGGAGATGGACGACCTGTTGAACGAGCGCGTCCCGGTTCGCAAGACCACGCGCATCATCACGCGATCCGGTGCGCCCGCGAACGTGGCATCGCTCGAGAAAGTCGGAACGGCGCGCGCCAGGTCCGTCATCATCCTGTCCGAAGCCCGGTCCGGCGACCCCGACAGCGTCAAGGCCCGCGCCGACGCCCGCGTGCTCAAGGCCATCATGGCCGTGATCGCCGCCGTCGGCGAGCAGGCCGTCCCCTCCATCGTTGCCGAGCTGCACCTCGAGAAGAACCGTGTGCTGGCCGAGTCCATCGTGCCCGGCAAGGTCACCACCCTCGCCGAAGACGGCCTCCTCGCCAAGCTGCTCGTGCAGACGTCTCGCGTCTCCGGTCTCGCCCTCGTGTACTCCGACCTCGTCGGCTTCGAGGGCAATGAAGTCTACTTCTTCCGTCCCCCGTCGGGCTGGCCCCCCATCACCTTCGGACAGCTCCAATACCACTTCCCCGAGTCGGTGCCCCTCGGCGTGCGCCAGGCATCCGGACAGCTCGCCCTCAACCCCCCTGCAAGCTACGTGCTGCGCCCCGACGACGACGCCATCGTGCTAGCGGAAGACGATTCAACCATTGGTTTTTCGCCGACCCCGATCTTCACCGCCCGCCAGGTTCCCACGTCGCAGCGGCGCCCCGACACGCGGCCAGAACGCCATCTGCTCGTCGGCTGGACCAACAAGAGCCCAATCATTGTCGACGAATATGCGCAGTACCTGAAGCCGGGCTCCGCCATTCACATCGTGGTGGAGGATCTCACGCCGCAGGTCCAGTCCGAGGTCGACGCGATCAGGCAGAAGTATCGCGGCATCGACATCGCCGTGGCCCAGCTCGACATCACCACGCCCGAAACGCTCGCCCAGATCGTCCCGCACACGTATGAAAACGTCATCATCCTCACCCGGGACCAGGCGACGCCGGAGGAGGCCGACGCGCACACCATCGCGCTGCTTCTGCGTTTCCGCCAGTACTTCAAGGCGCGGGAACGTCAGACCGGAGAGCCGACGCGCACCCAGATCATCACCGAGGTCATGGACGCCGAGAACGCCGAGCTCGTGCTTGAAGTCGGCGTCCGCGACTACCTCATCTCCAACCAGTTCGTTTCCAAGATCTTCGCGCAGGTCGCGCAGGAGCCCGACGTCAAGCGGGTCTACGACGACCTGTTCCGGGAAGAGGGCAGCGAGATCTACCTCAAGCCCGTCGAGCTGTACTTCGCCCAGCTCCCGATTACGCTGCAATTCGGCGACTGCGTCACCGCGGCCCAGATCCGCGGCGAGGTGTGCTTCGGCTACAAGCTCCAGTCCGAAGAGGGCAAGGCCGACAAGGCCCACGGTATCCACATCATCCCGAACAAGGCCGAGCAGGTCACCCTCGGCCCGGGCGACTGCCTCATCACGCTCGCCGAAAACGAAACCTGACAGGTTCCGACGGAAACGCCGGCGCTATCGTTCCCCCCGCGTCCACGGCAGGCCCAGCGCGGCAGGCGCCCCGAGGCGTTTGCGCATCGCGCGCTGGGACCCCGCGACCATGGCCGCCATCACGAACAGATACGGCAGCATGCTGAGGAAATAGCCGAGGTTCGGATTCCGAAAGAGCGGCAACCCCTCCACCGCTTGCAGGTCCAGCGGCAACCGCCGAATCGCCCCAAATAGCCAGGCCCCCGCCGCCGCCCGAAACGGATCCCAACCCGCGAAAATCACCAGCCCCACGGCGACCCACCCCTGCCCCGCCGTCATCCCGTCCACCCATCCCGGCGTGACCGCAAGGCTCAGGCTCGCCCCAGCCAGCCCCGCCATCGCCCCCGCGAACACCATCGAGATCGTCCTCACGCGGTACACCGGCACCCCCATCGAGTCGGCTGCCGACGGGTGCTCGCCCACCGCACGGATCGCAAGCCCCCAGCGGGTGCGGTACAGCAGGAGCCAACAAAGCGGCACCAGCGCAAAGCCAATCCACACGATCAGGTTCTGCCGGAACAGCACCTCGCCGAGGACGGGGATGCTGGACAGGCCAGGAACCTCCCACGAAGGGATCGTGGCCGTGGCTTCCCGCTGCTCCACGAGCGGAGCGCCCATCACGGCGCTGAGCCCCGTTCCCACGAACCCCAGCGCAAGCCCGCTGACGACCTGGTCGGCGCGCAAGTACACGACCACAACCGCATAGGCCAGCCCGAGCGCGGCCGCCGCCGATATGCCCGCCAGCACGCCGGCCAGCGCGCTGCCCGTCGATCTCGCCGTGGCGAACGCCGTCATGGCGCCCACCAGCATCATCCCTTCGATACCGAGGTTCATGACCCCGGATCGCTCCGCGACCACCCCGCCCAGCGTGGCAAACAGGATCGGCGTGCCCCGCGCAAGCCCCGCCGCCATCAGGTTGACGAAAAACGTGGTCGTCATGCCGCATTTTCCCCGGCTCTCCGCACCACCAGACGGTAGCGCAGCAGCACCTCCGAGCCCACGATCACGAACAACACGAGCCCTTGGAGCATCTGCGGCACACCTCCGGGTTGGATCTCCTTGCCACCCACCAGCAGCGCACCGAACAGAAATGACACCACCACGACGCGCCAAGGCTCGAGCTTGCCGAGCCAGGCCACGACGATCCCCGTGAATCCGTAGCCGGGCGAGAACCGGTCCTGCAGACGGTGGACGACCCCGGACACCTCGCACATGCCGGCAAGCCCGCAGAGCGCGCCGCTCAGCGCCATCGCGACCACCGCATGCCGGGTGACGCTCATCCCGGCCAGGCGTCCCACGGACGGATTCGCACCGAGCACGCGCAACTCGAACCCCCAACGGGTCCGTGTGAGCAGCCACCCCAGCAGCGGTGCGGCGCCGACCGCGACCAGCACGCCCGCATGCACCGTAAGCCCGGAGAGCGAAGGCCACCGATCGGCCATGTCGGCGAGCCGTGGCAGGTTGGCGCTCGCGGGGAACGACGGTGTGAGGGGGAAACCTCGGTCGCTCCAGGGGCCGAATACGAAGTAGGCTACCCAGAGCGCGGCCACATAGTTGAGCATCAACGTGGTGATGATTTCGCTGACGCGCAGATAGGCGCGCAGAGCACCTGCGCCGGCGCTCCAGAGCGCACCGGCGCCTGCCCCCGCCACCATCATGCAAGGCAGCATCAGCCACCACGGTGCGGACGTGGGGAGCAGCTTCAGCGCAACAGCGGAGGCGGCCCACGCCCCCAGTAGAAGCTGGCCTTCGCCCCCGATATTCCACAGCCTCATGCGAAATGCCACCGAGGCTCCCAGCGCGCACAGCAGGATTGGAGTGGCCTTTACCGTCGTGTCCGAAAGCGCATAGCTCCCCAGCAATCCCGCACGGGCCATGTGCCCGTAGGCAGCCCACGGATCCACGCCGGCCGCGTCGAGTAGCCCTGCACCGCACAGCAACGCGCCGATCACCGACAGCACCGTGTGCGACCACCGGACCGCGGCCGATACTTCCAACCGCGGCTCGAACCCGACCCGAGCTATCCCCCTCACGAAGCGACCTCCACCCCGGCCATGTGCTTGCCCACGATCTCCCGATCGAAGCGTTCGCGCTCCAGATCCGCCACCACCCGCCCGCGATAGAAAACCAGGAGCCGATCGCTCAGCTCCAGCAGCTCGCTCAGATCCTCCGAAATCAACAGCGTCGCCACGCCCGCCTCCCGCTGCTCCAGAATCAGCTTCCGCACGCTCTGCGTTGCCCCTGCGTCGAGACCGCGCGTCGGCTGCGCAGCAAGCAGGAAGCGCACGGGGCGCGACAGCTCCCGGGCAAGAATCAGACGCTGCAGGTTCCCACCGGATAGCTGCCCCGCCGGCTGATCCAACGAGGACACCCTCACATCGAACGCACCGACGAGCCGCTCGGCATGACGACGCAGCGCCCGCCAATCGAGGCCCCAGGCGCGCGCAAACGACGGCTCGCGATAGACCTTGAGCGCCAGGTTCTCCGCGACGCTCAGCGCGGAGACCGCGCCTTCGGAACGACGGTCTTCGGGAATGAACGCAACACCGGCGTCGAGGAACGAAGCGGGCGGCCGTCCCGCCAGCTCCACGCCGCCCAGGTTGATGCGCCCGGCCAGCACACGCCGCATCCCCGTCAGCACCTCCGCCAGCTCACGCTGCCCGTTGCCCGCAACCCCGGCGACTCCCACAATCTCTCCCGTGCGAACATCGAACGATACGCCACGGAGCGCCTCCTGGCCTCTATCGCCCAATGCCCTGATTCCACGCACCACGAGCACCGGCTCGCCGGGCGTTCGTCCTGCGCTGTTTGGGACGGGTGCCGTGACCTCGTGCCCGACCATCCATTCCGCGAGCCGCTCACGCGACATGCCCTGCATGGGCATCGACGACGTAACGACCCGCCCGCTCCGCATCACCGTGAATCGGTGTGCCACCTGCGCCACTTCGTCGAGCTTGTGGCTGATCAGCACGACCGAACAGCCCGCGGATGCGATTCTCTCCAAGGACCGGAACAGCTCGCGGCTCTCCTCTGGACCGAGCGCCGCGGTCGGCTCGTCCAGCAGCAGCACCCTCGCGCCGCGCAGCAACGCCCGGAGAATCTCCACGCGCTGCCGCTCTCCCAGCGATAGCTGCCACACCGGCACCTCCGGCTGTACGGGCAACCCAAGCTCCTGCGACCGCTGCCGCAGCTCCTGCCCTATCCTGCCCCAGCGTGTTACCCACCCCGTGTCGCGCAGTCCTATCGCGATGTTCTCCGCGACCGTCAGCGCATCCGCCAGCATCAGCTCCTGGTGCACCATCCCGATGCCGAGCGCCTCGGCGTCCCTGGGCGACCCAATTCGAACCTGACGGCCATCGACCACGATGCTGCCCTCGTCCGGACGCACCACACCCGCCAGCACGTTCATGAGCGTGGTCTTGCCCGCGCCGTTCTCGCCGATGAGTGCGTGAATCTCTCCCCACCGCAGCGTGAAGTCGACCCTGTCGTTGGCGACCACGCCCGGAAACCGCTTCAAGATGCCGCGCATCGCAACCGCGACGACGCTGTCCGACGGTTGGGGTGTCGCCATCACTTGGCCGGAATCTGTCCGACGATTCCCTCGGCGAGCCAGTTCATGCACACCGTGCAACCCGCAAGGCCCTCCAGGTCCGCCTGGGTGAGCCGCTGGCCTTCCGCCAGCACCGTCTTGCCCTGGTTGTCCTTGATCGGCCCGGCGAACACGTCGAACCTCGTGAACTTGCCGGCCTTCATGTCCGCCAGCTTGGATCGCACCGCCGCCACGGCGCTCTCCGGCACGCCCGGCGCCGGGGTCGCACCGTCCTCGAACCCCTTCAATCCCAACAGCCCGCTGTCTGCCTCTCCGTACCACGACGACGGCTTCCACGTGCCCGCCCGCATCTGCCTGACCGTATCCACGTAGAATACCCCCCAGTTCCAGTATGGCGCCGTCAGACAGTGCGCCCTGTCGACATCGCACGCGTTGCTCGAATCGTAGCCGACTGCCCACTTGTTCTTCTGCCCCGCAACCACGATGGGGCCAGTGGTGTCCGCTCCCGTCACAACCACGTCGACGCCCGCCGCGAACATGGATTCAGCCGCTTCCTGCTCCTTGCCCGGGTCGAACCACGAGTTCATCCACCGGATCTCCATCGTGCATTCCGGACACGTTTGCTTGGCGCCGAGCATCAGTGCGTTGCCGAGACGCACCACCTCCGGGATCGGAAACGGCGCAACGTATCCCAGACGCGGCACGTTGTCCGCCTTCGCCCGCGCTCCCGCGATCATCCCGGCCAGATACTTCATCTGCTCCATCGCGCCGAACGCATTGCCGAAGTTCGTGTCGTTCTTCTTGAACCCCGAGATGTGCACGAACTTCGTCCGCGGAAATTCTTTCGCAACCGCTTCCGTCGGATCCATGAAGCCAAACGACGTCGTGACGATCAGGTCGAACCCCTTGCGCGCCAGCGCCCGGATCACCTGCTCCGCATCCGCGCCCTCCGCCACGCTCTCCACGTACGCCGTATGCACCTCGGGCACCTGCTTTTCGAGCTGCAGGCGCCCCTGATTGTGCGCATACGTCCAGCCGCCGTCGCCGATCGGTCCCACGTACACGAACGCGACGTTGAACTTGCCCGCCTGGACCGCGGGAATCGCATGCGTGCCGGATGTCTCCTGGGTTTGCGTGGACGACGTTTTCTTGCCGCACGCGAAAGTCGACACGGCCCCTAGCACGCACACCAACAGACCGAGTTTTCTGGATCGATTCGGTGTCATCGTCGCCTTCCCTTCAAGTCGGCAGCCGAGCCTACACCATCGTCCGCCGCCGAGGCACCCCTGCCGTGCCTCGTGCCGGCCCCTTTCGCGCGTGCTCAAATCCCACTGCCCCGCGATGGGCGCCATGCTACACGTCATGGCCTACATCATGTCGAACATCGGACGACTCCCGCGCTTCGCACCTGCTCTGGCCGTTTCCCTCGTGGTCGTTTCCCCGGCCCAGGCATACGCCGAAGACTGCAACGACGACACGCACCTGGGCACCTGCATCGAGGCTGACACGCTCTGGCCTCACGCAGGTGCCGCGCGGTTCCAGTCCGTCGCGGCCACGGAAACCACCGCCCCCAAGCAGTTCTCCTTCGGCCTGGTGACCACCTATTTGCGCAAGCCCATCGTGCTCCGAGCCGCTTCGTCGAACCCATCCGGAACGGACATCCCCGCTGTCGACCACCTCCTCGACACCACGTTCCTCTGGGCCTTCGGCATCACCGACCAGATCGAGGCGTCCGCTGCGATGCCCATGACCTTGTACCGAACCGGTTCGGGAATCTCCGCGTTCGCGTCGGCCCAGGCCCGCGAACTGCCCAAGACTTCGCTGCGCGACCTGCGCTTCGGCCTCGCCTACGCGGTCATCCCGCGCCCCCGCGTCTTCCCCGGCTCCCACTACGCCCTCACGGCGCGCTTCGACGCTGCCGTGCCCACGGGCGAGCAGGAGTGGTTCGCGGGCGACCGCGCACCCGTGTGGATGCCCTCCGTCGCCGCAGACTACCGCCGGGGCCCCTGGTTCGCCGGCGTCGAACTCGGCGCACGCCTCCGGCAAACCACCGACCTCGCCGGCGCACGCATCGGCTCCCAGGGCTTCGCCTCACTCGGTGTCGGCTTGGACCTGCTCCCTCACGAGCTGCTCAGCGCCACCGTCGAAGCCTTCGCCTTGCCGTCCCTGGTCGGCCAAACCCGCCTCTACCGCGACCCGGTCACCCAAGAACTCGCCTCCGAGTCTTCGAATCGCAAACAACTCCCCGCCGAATGGCTCGCCGGCATCCGCACCGCTCCCACCGCAGACGGCGACGTCTCCTTCTCCCTCAGCGGCGGCACCATCATCCCGCTCACCAGCGACTCCGCGGTCACAGCGCCCGCGTATCGCTTCGTCCTCGGCGCACGCTATGCGCCGCTCGAGCGTGATAGCGACGACGACGGCGTGCTGGACCGCGACGACCAGTGCCCACCGGAAAAGGAAGACATCGACGGCTTCGAGGACCAGGATGGCTGCGACGACCGGGACAACGACCGAGACGCCGTCGCAGACTTGCGCGACCGTTGCCGCGACAATCCAGAGGACAAGGACGGCTTCCAGGACGATGACGGCTGTCCCGAGCAGGACGACGACAGAGACGGGATCCCGGACGCGCAGGACCAGTGTCGGTTCAAGGCCGAGGACAAGGACGGCTTCCAGGACGGCGACGGTTGTCCCGATCTGGATAACGATGGGGACGCGATCCCCGACCTGCAGGACCGCTGTCCGGATGGGGTAGAGGACAAGGATGGATTCAACGACGCCGATGGATGTCCTGATCCGGACAACGATGCCGATGGCATCGCCGATGACAAGGACCGGTGCCCCAACAGCCGCGAAGACAAGGACGGCTTCGACGACGACGATGGATGTCCGGATCCGGATAACGACGAGGACGGCATCCCCGATGACAAGGACCGGTGCACGACCGACGCCGAGACGATCGACGGCAAGGACGACGCCGACGGATGCCCGGAGCCTGGCGCACGCGACAGAACGGCGGTGACGGGATCGAGTGTCACGGTGACGGCCCCCGCGCGATTCCTTCCAGGACAGGCCGCGGTCAGTCCACAGCTCCGCGCGCAACTACGCATGATCGCGCAGCGCATGCTGGGCATCCAGCCCCTGCAATCCGTCATCGTGGAGACTTACGCCGATAGCCAAGGCGCCAGCAGTCGCAACGACAAGCTCGCAGCAGACCGTGCGGACGCAATCCGACAAGAACTCATTGCTGCAGGCATCCCCACCGAGTTGCTCACCGTAGCGGTCGGCGACCTGACCCAAAAGCGGTCTCCGCAAGCACCGCAGTATCAGGTCACCGTCCAGCGGGGAACCTGGAAGTAGGCGGGCGTCCAAGACCATGTTCCGACAGGGCAATGCCCGCGCGCCCACAAACTCGCGCCTCCGGTCCGTTGCGCGCCAGCCGCGCGTTTCGACCGCTACACCGAGATCCTCGGCTTCTTCCCCGCCCAAGGGCTCGCCACCTCGAGCTGCGCCGCCAGCCGCAATAGCAAGTCCTCTCGTCCCATCGGCGCAGCGAACTGTACACCAATCGGTAGTCCCGCCTTGCTCTGATGCAGCGGCAACGAGATCGCAGGTTGCCCTGTCTGGTTGAATAGCTGCGTATTGGGCGTCCGCTCGAAGTTGTTCTCGGCGAGCACCGCCAGCACCTTCTTGATCCCTGCCCTCAACGGAACGGTTCGCAGAGCAGCCAGCGCTGCCCTTTCGGGCGACTTGAGGGCGAGCTGACCGATGGGCACGGGGGGATGCGCCAGCGTCGACGTCATGAACAGGTCGTACCTCTCGTGGAAGCGAGCCATGACTCGGCCAGCCTCCTGCACAGCCTCCCGCGCTTCGTGCAGCTCCAGTGCGGTGGCCGTGAGCCCGACCTGACGCAAAAACCACGTCCCTGGCTCGAACAGGTCGGCCGTGGCGCGACGCCCCACCCACCCGGCCATCTGCTCGATCTCCGCAGCAACACCCACGCCAACCTGCGTAAGATAAGCGCGCACCAGACGCTCGCGGTCGATCGAGGGCATGGCTTCTTCCACCTCATGCCCCAGGTCCCCAAGCAGCTTTGCCGTGCGTTCCACCGCCTCCGCGCACTCCGGGTCGGTCGCATGACCGTACAGCGACCGAGTCGTCATCGCGATGCGCAGCTTCCCTGGGTCGCTGCCAGGCTCTTGCACATAGGGGCGCAGCGGCGGCGGTGCGAAGTAGGGATCGCCAGCCAATGGTCCCGCGATTGCGTCAAGAAATGCCGCCGTGTCTCGAACGCTACGTGTCAATACCCCGAATTGCACGTAGCCGCCCCACCCCTCGCCCATTTGCGGCCCCGTCGGAACCCGCCCTCGCGTGGGCTTCAATCCGACCAGCCCGCAGGCGCTCGCCGGAATCCGCAACGACCCGCCCCCGTCGCCGCCGTGTCCCACCGGAACGGCCCGCGCCGCAACCAGCGCCCCGCTCCCTCCCGACGACCCTCCCGTCGAGTGCGCCGTGTCCCACGGGTTGCGCGTCGGCCCGCGCCACACCGGCTCCGTGGTGCCCAGGATCGCAAGCTCGGGGCAGTTCGTCTTCGCCACGAACACCACCCCCGCTCGCCGTAGCCGCACCATCACCTCCGCGTCTTCCTGCGGTACGAACCCTTCCAGCAAGCGGCACGACGCCGTGAAAGGCGCACCACGCAGGAAGCCGTCGAAGTCCTTCACGACCATCGGCACCCCACGCAGCGGGCCGTCAGGCAGCGCTCCGGATGCTGCCCGCCGCGCGTCATCGTACATTCGGTGTACGACCGCGTTCAGTGACGGGTTGACCTTCTCGATCGACGCAATCGCGGCCTCGGTGAGCTCGAGCGGGGTCACCTCGCCCTGCCTCACGCGGCGGGCCATCTCGACAGCGTCTGCGTCAGCGTAATCCTGGATCATGGCGGCCAGTGTCCGCGTATCTGCTGCCGATGTCCAGACCGTCCGTCTCCGCGCCTCGCGCGCGTCAGGTCCCCTTTACCAGAGTCGCCGCCTCCTCGAGCCATTCGGTCTGGTACTCTTCCGTCTTGGGAACGATGCACAGAAAGCTCACCGGCTCGGCGGACCGGTTCTCGTACCAGTGCGCGACCCCCGCGGGAATGAAGATCGCATCGCCCACCTTGACCACTCGCTCGACCCCATCGAGCGATAGCACCATCTCGCCCTCCAGCACCACCTGCTCGTGTTCGACCGCTGCGTGCTTGTGCTCAGGGATACGTCCCCCCGGCTGAAGGGTGAACCTGCGGGTGAAGAACCGCGGTGCCCCTTCGTTCGGACCGATGAGCACCTGGATGGTCGCGCCTCTCGCCCGGTCGACCGGAATTGCCTCTGCTTCTGCCGCTGCTCGTACCATCCCGCGCGCTGCTGCTTCCATGTGCGACCTCCAGCCGTCTGCTCGCGCGACCAGCCGATCGCGCCTTTCCAACCTGCTGGGGCTCCTGCCCAGGTGTCAAGCCCGGTCCAAGGAGCCCCGCCAGGACGATGGTGCCAACGCCTCGCACTCCACGGCAATGGCTTGGGACGCACCGGTCATGGGCGCACCGGGCACCGACAGGCTCGTTCCTGAAACCCGGTGGATCCACATTCCGCCAGCGTCGGCAACCTGCCGCCATCGCATGCACAGAAAGCGAACGCCAGCGCCCAACTCGATGCAGATCGAACCCACGCACCCTGGCCGGACAGTCCGGTGCGTTGGCAAGACGGAATCGACACCGCCCGCAGCGTCTATCGACCCCGGCGCTCATCCTGCTCGACGGTGCGCCCGTGGAAGGCAGGTCAGTCGCCGAAAGCGCAAACGTGGGCGGGCGATGCGGCGGGTAAGCATGCGCCCGGCCCGGGCCGCCCCATCAAGAACGGTCGAGTCAGGAGAACCAGCGCGAATCAGCGGTCGTACGCGCAGCGGACGCCGACGGGCTCGCTCTGGAAGTCCGGCCAATCCACGAAGCATGCCTCTTCGACCGCACTCGATGCAGGCTTATGGTAGTTGCTATCTCTGGCGACACGGTTTTCCACATGCTCCGCAAGCAGGTCAGCGCAATCCACACACGGAACGGGAGGGGCGCATTCCCTGTTCTGCTCGTCGACGAAGTCGAGAACGTACTCCGTTCGGCTTCCGCCCAAGTCATACTGCCCCCAGCATCCCCGCCCAGCGGGCTTGCTACCGGCCGGAATCAGCGCGCCACCGGGCGGTTCTCCGTACACCGCACGCGTATCATCGTATGGCTCAGGCCCCCACGGATTCTCTCGCTGCTCGTCACCACATGCTACGGCGAAGTTCCATTCCGCCAGCGTCGGCAACCTGCCCCCATCCCATGCACAGAATGCAAACCCGAGCGCCCAGCTCAGGCAACCCATCGGCACGTCCTCGTGCCCCGCCGGCGCGTCGCTCCACATCGTGCACGGATGACCGAACGGGTCAACCCGCAGCCATGAACGCAGTTCGTCGCGAGAAGCAGGTAGCGTTGCGTCCCACTTGGCGCGCCACCCCGAGCCCGCGATTCGTGGATGCGCACCATCGCCAGGCTTCGGCTTCGACGCCGGATACGCCTCGACGAACGCGCGGAACCGACCCACCGTAACCTCCAGCAAGTCCAGCTCGAAGCCGCTTACCGTGGCGGGATACTCCGGCGCGTTGAATTGAAAGAAACTGCCACCGGGCACATGCGACGACCCGCAACAGTCGATGTCGTGCGCCGGTCCGCATGCACCGTCTGCGCCCGGCAGGTTTGATGCATACGACCGGTGCATGGGCACCGAGCCATCGATTGCACCAAGCACGGAGTGCTCAACCCGTCCTGCGCACGCAGCCAGCGGTAGCAATGCGAGCAGAAGGCAGAGTTTCGAGCTCATGACCTCGTCCTCCTACTTCTCCACGCCGTAACAATGATTCGGCGGCAGCCGCACATCCGCTGGCGTCCAGCAGGCAGGTGGTAGCAATGCGCACTGCGTGTCCACGTTGCACTCGTACTGCTGCGGAATCGTGTCGCTCGACACACAGGCCGCGCTGGGCGTGCACATCGTCACGCCCGGCAAACAGGGCGTCGCCGCGCACTGCCCGCATGGCTTGCCCGACCCGCCCGCCGCACCACACTGCGTGCAGTAGCAGTCCGTATCGTTCGGATTGCTCGTGTCGCACGCCCGCGCCACGCACTTCATCTTGCCTGGCCCCCTGAACCCAGCCTGGCAGCTCACCCCCTTCACCTGCCCGTTCTCACATGCTTCCTCCGCAATGTCGTCCACCTTCCCGTTGCAATCATTGTCCTTGCTATCGCATACCTCCGCCTCCGCAAACACCGCCTGCGCGCACTTCGCTTCCTTGCCAGGCATGCACTCCCACTTGCCCCACCGACACGGCCCCTGCAACCCTTCCAGCTCGCAACTGCCCGACGGACACGCCGGCGTGCACAGGCCCTCCATGCACTGCCCAGAACAACATTCGTTGTCGCTCTCACACTGCTTCCCCGTACTCTTGCACGCCTCGCATGTCCCGGCCACGCACCGGTCCGGCTCGCAGCAGTCCGCGTTCGTCTCGCACCCGACTTGTCCCGCGGCATGCAGCACCGCCCCTGCCCACCGCACATCGTCCCGTCGCAGCACACGCGATTGACATCGCACGGCTCCCCCAGCGACCGGCACTTCCGGCACATCCCCTGCTGGCACACGAACTCGCACGGACACCCGGCATCCGCCTCACACTGCCTCGTGCACATCCCCTGACCTTCTGGTCCCGTACACACCATCCCCGGCCCGCACACGTGGCACGGCGGCTCCCCCGCCTCGAGTACCTGGTTGTCGCAATACCCGCCCATCTGCGCCGGCCTGGCGCACATGTTCTGCAGAAGCCCGCACGTCGACAACCGGCAGTACAGCCCGCTGTGGCGCAATCATCCGACGGACCGACCATGTGATAGTCCGGGTTCTTGCACACCGCCAGCAGACCGCCTCCCATCCGCCTGCACCGGCCCTCGCCCGGCGGCAGGTCCGGTGTCCCTACGCACGTCGCTCCGGGCACGCACGTTCCGTTGTTCGCGCACGGGTCCGTCGTCGAACCCCGCTCCCCGATGTCCACGTACCGCACGCACTTGTCGACACACACGATGTGCTGGCCGTCGGGACACTGGATGGGCTCGCAATCGTTGTTCAGCGGAGGCTGGGGATCGCACATGCCGCCCAGCATCATCACGCCCAGCCCGACCGACGCCCCATGTCGAAGGAGCCGTTTCGTCAGCCCGGCAACATCCGTGTTGTTGGTTGGTTGGTTGGTTGGTTGGTTTCATCTTTCGTGCCCTTTCCGCGACGAGTGCACAGCAGGTCAGACGCCAGCCACTGCCGTTGACGCTCCACGCGAGCGTCAACATTCATCGCCTCAAGGGTGAATCGTCGTATTCGACCGCGCGGCAATGCAAAGGAGCATGCCTTGGAGGTTGACCGGTGACAATGCACGCGGGCACGGGCAAGCGACGCTGCGGATCGCCATGCATCGAGTCCTGGCGGCGGCATCAAGAATCATCGAGACGGCGCAGCGCACTCCAGGGGAATGGTGCCCAGAACGGCGTCTCGATCGCCCCCAGCTCCGGACGGACCTCGAACCACGTTTGCTTTCGATTGGGCCTCAACACATAGATGCCCTGAGCCGGCATGTAGCCTTGCCCCATGAGCGCTACGCGGCTGCCGTCGGGCCCGGAGGCGACGTCCAGGAAAAGTACGGCATGCCCTGGGTTGCCAGGCAGGATGACGAAATCGCCGGGGCGCAACTCGCTCAATTCCACCTTCCTTGCCTGCCGGTCGAGAGACACCGTGTTTGCCCAGGCGAATACGGCGTCGAGGAACTGTCGGAATCCCGCGTGATCTGCGCTCACCTTGCCCGACGGCACCCACGCGATGCCAGAGCCTTTCGGGACGATCCTTTCGCCACGCGCCCAGCGCTCATAGGGCAAGAGTGTGCCCGCGGCTGCCCGGTAGCTCATGTCGCGACGCCCCCGAGACCACATCCACTCCGCGTGCAGGCGAATGACCGAGTCAGCGCATTGCTGCAGGTCTGCACGGCCGCTGTCGATCGCAATCACGGCGGCCAGGTTTTCGTGGTCGGTGCCGAGCAGCACGGCACCGTCGTACTTGCGCACCGGCGTCCCCGCGGCCGCGAGGGGCAAGCGACGCAACCAGGCGCCGAATGAACCGTCGGCAAGGGGCACCCGGGTGTAGCCCTCGGGCGCAGCAAACCTCGCCTCCAAGGGCTCGACCGGCGCAGGGCTTTGAACCGATGAGTCCGACAGCCACGGGTAGGGCGCAGTGTCGAGGGCAATGGGTGCGCGAGCCACGGCCGCTCCCCCGCTCGATGACGTCGCCCCGCGGACGAGGACCGGCACGCCGGTCGGTGTGCTCGCGGCCCCGGTCGCCGACATGGCCGGTGGCACCCTTTGACGCACCGGTTCGGTCGCCTTGCTGCAACCCAGGACCAGCGCCGCCAGGGCCCATGCCCATTCGTTTCTCATCAGATCGATAGCCTCGCACGATACCCCGACGATGTCCACGTCGGTCGCGGCGAGCGTGGCACCCCGGCCACGGGTTCCGTCCGGTCGTGCCGACCAGAACTTTTCCGGTCCGTGTTCGTACAAGGCTGGCACGGAGGCATCTCAATGTTCGCCCGCTGGATCGACCCTCACGTCAGAACGAGCATCGCCCTGGCCGTCCTCATCCTCAGCATCACCGGTCTGGTCCTGGCCGACCGCGGATCACGCGTACCCATCTGGCCTTCTGCGGCTTCGCCGATCATGACCATCGCGACGTCGCCCGGGGCGGCGGACGGCCCGGCCCTGCCCACGCCCACGTTCGCGCAGTTCCGGGACCGCGGCGCCCACGGCCGCTTCGCCCTGAGCCACGGACGTCTCCTGGCGAACGGCACGCGCCCGCTGTTCGCCGAAATCCGAATCGCAGCGGATGACTCTCTTGTCGAACGCAACACAGCCGCGCCGGTGGCCTTCGTGCTCGTCATCGACACCTCCGGTTCGATGGCCGGCCAGAAGATTGTCGACGCACGCAGGTCGGCCCTGAGCATGCTCGACCAGATGCGGGAACAGGACCAGGTCGCCGTGATTCGCTTTGCCACCGACGCCGACGTGGTCGTGCCCATGATGCCCGTGGGCAGCGCGCGCCATCGTGCGCGAGACCAGATCGAGCGCATGTCCGCCGCCGGCAACACCGACATCGCCAACGCCCTGCGCACCGCGTCCTCGGTGCTCGACGCGACCTACCGCGAGGGGCCACGACGGATCGTGCTCGTGACCGACGGCCGGGACACATCGGGCGCACCGCGGTACGTGGCGTCATCCGTGGCGGCACAGCAGTCCGCAAGCGGTGTCACGGTGTCCGCGCTGGGCATCGGCCACGACTACGATGACGCGTACTTGGCCGACCTCGCCAGCGCTGGGCGCGGCAACTACGAATACCTGCGCGACAGCTCCGCCCTGGACCAGTTCCTCGCCAAGGAAATCCGCGAGACCGCGCGCACCACCGTCATGGCGGCCGTGGCCGAGATCGACACGCCGCGAGGCGTACGCGTTCGCGACGTGTGGGGCGCCGGATGGGACCGTGCGGCAGGCACCACGCGCCTGCGCGTCGGGTCGCTGTTCGCAGGCGACGAACGTCGGGTGCTCGTCACCTTCGACGTGGACGCCGGCGACCCGGGTACGATTACGGAGATCCGATCCAGGCTGGCCTGGACGATCGTCGGTGGCGAGCGAATCGAAGTCTCCCTTCCCGCGATCCGCGTCGAGAGCGTGAGCAGCGCTCAGCAGGTCGACAATGCGCGGGATCTCTCGGTGCTGGCGTCCGTGGCGAGCGTGGCCGCCTCGCGCAACGAGGTGGAAGCCGCCCGCGCCTTCGAGCGGGGCGACCGCGACGCCGCGCTACGCCTCAACGCCGCGAACATGGCAGCCCTCGACGCCGCCGCCGCCGGTGCACCGGCTGAGGAAGCCCAGCGCCTCCGCGCCCAGATGCGCGAATACGAGCGGCACCAGAGCGTCTACTCCTCCCAACCCCCGTCGGCCGCACCCGCTCGCGCAATTGGTGCCCAGGAGCATCGCAACGCGGATCGGTCGGTGGCCTACTAGTGCGAATCATCCGGCCCAACACGGAGTACCCGATGAGAAGCGTAGCGTTGGCATCGTTGCTCGCGGCCCTGCTGCTCTCGCTCCTGTCCCTGCAACAGTGGCATGCCAGCGCCTGGCTGGTTGCGCCTCTGATGGTCGTTGTCGGTGTCCTGGGTGCGTCCGCTTTGCAAGGCGGTTCGAGCTGGTTGAGCGTGATGCTCGGCGCGATCTCGCCACTGGTCCACCGCTGGATTGAGCCCCACTCGCCCTGGCTCGCCCTCGCGGCGCTGTGCCTGCTGTGGACCGCGCCTCGGGTGTGGCTCGCGCGAACTGGACGCACCACCATCACGCTCGGATTGGCTGCCATCGTATTCTCGCTGCTCGCTGGCTGGATCACCATGGACTACGCGCAAGACGGCATGGTCCAGGCGTTGGCCGCGTGCGTGTTCGCAGGTGCCGCGCTGTCGATCGTCCCGCTGCTAGCCCGCACCGATACGCCCATCAGCCACGCGCTCGATGCCGCCGCGCGCACAATCGAGGACGGACCCGCTCGAGATGCCCTCCTGCGCGCGGCAGAGGTGCATCGGTCGGACTACCGCGACCGCCTTGCAGACTGCCTTCCCGGTACGCCATGGCGCAAGCTCACCGCCCTGGCCGACAAGCGCGCGGGCGTGCGAAAGAGCGTGGACGCCGACCGCGACCGTCTCGACCGTGAAATCGTCTCGCTCGCCGGCGAACTCACACGGTCGAAGCAGGTGTCGCAACCTGCGAAGGACAACACGCATGCGGCGGAGTCTTCATCCAGGACCGAGCCAGACACGCCTGCGCCCCAGCCTCCGGCCAACCCAGCCGTTCCAGCCGCCCCTGCTGCTCCGTCCGCCGTGCGCGACGATGCCCTGGCTGCGGAGCCAGGGGTCGTCAATGCTACCGTTCCTTGATCCGCCAGACACACGAACGGGGGGAGTCAGCTCCATGAGCTTTGCAGCTCGCCGATCTCGCGTTCGACGGCGTGCAGCACATCGCAGCGCTCGACCGACGCGGTCATGTTGTTGTGGTCGGTGAACAGGGGCCGATCGACATCGAGGTGGGCAACGACGTTGCGCACGGCGGCCTTGGCGGCACGGGTTCCCGCGCCCGGCGTGAACTCACGGAAGTCGAGCGCCTGCGCCGCGGCGATCAGCTCGATGGCCACCACGCTGTTTGCGTTCTTCAGGATCTGACGGGTCTTGAGAGCACTGTTCATGCCCATGCTCACGAAGTCTTCCTGGTCTGCCGCAGCCGGAATCGACTGGATGAACGCCGGCGCAGACAGGATCTTCTGCTCGACCACGAGGGTGTCCGCCGTGTACTGCGAGAGCATGTGACCGGAGAACATGCCTGCGCCGCGGGTCAAGAACGCAGGCAGCCCCACGCTCAGGGCCGGGTGCAGCAGCCGGTTGAGCCGGCGCTCCGACAGCACCGACACCATCGTCACCGCCGCGCCCACCATGTCGATCGGCATGCTGACCGGCGTGCCCTGGAAGTTCGCGCCCGTCAGCACGACGTCGTCTTCCGGCACGAAGATGGGGTTGTCGGCCACGCCGTTGAGCTCGATCTCCACCTGTCTTCGCGCGTACACCATCAGATCGCGCAGGGAGCCGATGATCTGCGGTGTCGATCGCATCGAGTACGCATCCTGAACCTTCACCTTGAACTTGCCGGTCACCAGGTCCGACCCCTTGACGATCTTGCGGAGGTTCTCCGCGCACGTGACCGCGCCGTGGAACCCCCGGAGCTGGTGCAGGCGTCCGTCGTACGGCTTCATGTTCGCAATGAGCGCCTCGAGGCTCATCGCCGCCGCGATCTCCGCCTGCTTGATCCACCGCTCGATGTCGAACAGAAGCAGGCTCGCGATACCGGTGATGAGGTTCGAGCCGTTGATCGACGCGAGCCCGTCGCGAGCCTTCAGCCCTGGAATGGGGATACCGCAGCTTTCCATGGCCCTGGCTGTGGGCATGCGCTCGCCCCGGTAGAAGCACTCGCCTTCGCCCATCAGGCTCAGCGCAATCTGGCTCATGGGCGCAAGATCCCCGCACGCTCCCACGCTCCCCTTCTCGCACACCACCGGGGTGATGCCCGCGTTGAGCATACTCACATAGGTTTGGGTGATCTCGGGGCGGCACCCCGAATACCCTTTGGCATGCACGTTGATACGCGAGAGCATCGCCGCGCGAACGTGCTCGATGGGCGCCGGCTCCCCAATGCCGGCCGCGTGGTTGTAGATGAGGTACTTCTGGAAGTCCCGCACCTGATCGTCGGTCAACACCACCTCGGACAGCTCGCCGATACCCGTATTGACGCCATACATGATCTCGTGGGCGTCCACCTTGCGTTCGAGCATCCCGCGACAATGGCGGATACGATCGACCGCCGCCTCGCTCAACGTGACTTGCTCACCTTCACGCGCCACCCTCACGACCTGCTCGATCGTCAGGTCGCTCCCGTCGACTCGTACTGTCATCGGTCACCTCATAGGCTGCGCCTGCAACGCCGTTTGCCGGACGCCGGCGTGCGGCGGTGGTCCGAGCCGTTAGCCTGCACGGGCGGGCGAGTCAACGCGCCGCAGCTCGGGAATCTGGAAAGCCTGCCCACCGGTTGGCCCTCGTTCCCGAGCACCCCCGGGCGCGATGCGGAACCGCGCGAGGCAATCGCACGCCAGGTCCGCGTGAGCGTCCCTCGGCCCAACGTCTGGCAACGCCGTCAGGACCTTGCGCCGGATGCATCGAACATGGGGCGAATCCGGGGCGGAATTGGCGAGGGTACCAGCTCGGCCCACGAATCCGTTGACGAGGTGCGGCACGGAGCGTACATGTAGGCAACTTCCGTACTGGCCCCGTACGCGGAGCCCAGGACGCTCGAAGGAGGACGACATTCATGAACCATCGCTGGATGATTGCTGGTTTGATGCTGCTCGCCGGCAGCGGGCTGATGGGCGCACGGGAATGCGGCAAGGTGGTCTGGGCCGAAACGAACAAGGACACGTACGCCCTGACGGAGATGGGCACAGTAACCCTTCACAACGACGGCGACACGCCGGTGTACTTGTCGGGGTGCGCGGCGTACACGCACGAGAAGAAGGAAAACGGCGCTTGGGTCGACAAGGGCCCGGACAAGATCTGTGTGTGGGAGGGGCTCGTTCAGCCCTTGCATCCCGGCGAAAAGGCTTCCCACCCGCTGGCGCCGAAGGGGCCAGGAACCTGGCGGGCGCGGTTCGACGTGGCGTACGGTTGCACAGAGGGCAAGCCCATGAGCCAGGCGGGATGCACTTCGTTCGAGACGGTCTACACCCCGGAGTACGACGTGGTTCCGTAAAACCCGCATGCAGGCCTCGCTGGCACTTGCTGTCTGGCCGGTGCGCTGCGAGGCACCGGTGCCCTCTGCCGTGTCACGCCGCGGAAAACCCGCACCGGCTGTTGCCGACCCTCACACCACTTGCAAGCCATCTCGCGCCACCTCAACGCGCGCGTACCGAGCCGTGCCTGATGCACGCCGTCTGCTGTGTCCCATCGGGCAAGCAACAAACGCTCGTTGAGGACCGATACGCAGGGCATGAGACGAAAGCAAAGGTACCCGACCGGGCGGGTTCTCCGGGCGCACGTGCTCGACGACCCCGCCGCACTGGTGTACGTGGCACGCAAGGCACGCGTCGCGGCCGTGGAGCTGACCTTCGAATCCGGCCAGGAACCCTGGTTCCAACGGCGCTGCGCGATCTTGCAGGTCGTGCGTCCCCGGGCTGCCGTCGTACCCATCCCAGGGAACGACAGATCCCGTCTGGCGGTTGTGCCGTCGTGCACGCTCGGACTCGGGCCCGTGACCTGCGCACGCTGGTCGGGAAGTCCTGCGTACCTGGACGCCGCGATTCTGCAGCGCCGCGCAGACGCCTCGGAACTCTTGCATGCGTACGGGGTCTCCCGGCAAGAGGTGGGCACCGCCGTGCGACGCATGCAGGGGCGTCACCCGCGAAGTTTTTTGAAGGCCAACCAGTGGTTGGAGGAGGTCGCGCTCTGCGTGGTCGCGGAGGCATTGCGGCCAGTCCCCGACGTGCGCCTGTTCCTCGGGGCAAGGGCGCTCGTAGAGGGGCGCACCAACGAGATTGACGTGCTGGTCCAGCGTGGGTCGCGGGCAGTCGTGGTGGAGTGCAAGGCGTTTCGGAGCGCCAGTGGTGCGCTGCTCGCGTTTTGCCGCAAGCTTGGTCGGCTGCGCGTGCCCCCCACGACCGAACATCTCGCGCAACACGACGCGAGGGTCGTTCGTGTCGTTGCTTTCGTGCCTGCGCTGCGAGGCCATGGCGTTCGACAGGTGTCCCCGCTGGTGCGAGGCGGATTCGAGCCGCATGCAACGCTGGCGTCGGACGCCGTAGAACTGGCGCAGGCCGTGCTCGATGCGCTGCGGGACCCGTGACGGGTTCGCGCGGACGCGGGATTCGGGGTCGGGTGTCGGGGCCGAGATCGCCCGGCCCCGGATGACGGACCACGCTCGGCCCGGGCGTGCGGCTCCGGCACGTGGTCGAGACACATGATGCACCGTTCATTCCCTTGCACGGATGGCTGGGTCTGGCGGAGCCGCCGTTTCGTTTCCCGACACAGGGGCTCGGCCACACCTGCGCGCTCTTCGTGCGTCCACCGAATTGCTGCCTGTGGTTTCGTGGTACCTTTGCTTCATGATGAACCACACCCTTCTTCGGCTGCCCCCGATCGTGCTTGCCCTCGTCTCGACCGGTTGTGCGACCGGCGGCGGTGGTGACGATGGCTACTCCGGACACGCCGGCAACGCCGCCATCGACGGCAGTGCTGGCGGATCGGGCGGTGACGGAGGATCGGGCAACGGCGGTTCCGGCGGCGCAGGACTTGGTGGGTCCGGCTCCGGCACCGGCGGCGACCCCGGAAGCGTCTGCTTCCTGCACGACTGCACGTCCGACGCCGAGTGCGCCGGCTGCCCCAACAACAAGCTCAAGTGCGAAACCAACACCAAGCGATGTGTCGTCTGCTTGCCGTCGGACCCTCCCGGTGTGTGCGGCGCCGGCAAGATATGCTCGCAGTACGGCACCTGCATTCCCGACAGCATGGTCTGCCCTGTCGACGCCAACGGCGTCCCAACCGTCAACTGCACCATCGACGACGACTGCTTCGCTTGCGATCCGGACCACCAGGTCTGCGATACGGCAACACACAGATGCGTGACTTGTAGCGACACGAACAAGTATGCGTGCGAACCCACGGAGCTGTGCAAAAACGGCGTATGTGTGGACAAGTGCCCCAGCCCGTGCACCACCGACGCCGACTGCGCGCAATGCGGTACGCTGGCCAACCCAGGCAATGCGTGCAATCAGAACACGCATCACTGCGGCGAATGCTCGGACACGGTGCCGTGCAAGGACAACAAGGTGTGCGGCCCGCAAGGCATGTGTATCGAGGTGTGCGGCGCGCTCAACCAGCCGAAGGGCACTTGCTCTTCCGACGCCGAATGCAGCGGATGCGAGGGAGACGTGGTCGCGTGCCACGTCCCGATCAACGGTGGTGTCGGCAAGTGCGGCTTGCCCGCGGAGGGTTGCTCGGACATCCCGGGCAACTTCGCCGTGCTCCCCGAACCCTGGTCTTCGGTCACCAACCTCTGCTCCAACGACAGCGACTGCAATGGTGTCGGCCTCGACCTCAACGTCGGCAAGCTCCTGCGCGACATCACCGGCCTCGACCAGATCAACGACGCCACCCTGCAGTACGGCATGAACGTGTGCGCGTCCGTGACCGTGGGTATCCTCGGCCAGTCGATAAGTTGTGGGGTGTGCGTTCCGTGCCGGGAAGACGCGGATTGCGAGCCTATCAAGGTCGACCCGCTGCTCGAGCAGGCGTTCGGTCCTGCTGGCAGCATCGCAGCCAAGGCGCTGATCAAGGCAGTATGGGGCGACGCTCCGCACGAGCTGCAGATGTATTGCGAGCCGGTGCTCGGGGAGTTCGGCGTGTGCGCACCGTGTGTCGACTTCCTCCACGAGTGCGCGGTGTCGAACACCGAAGGCGCCCAGTGCAACTCGGATTGGGACTGCGCCGCGGGCGAGCGCTGCGACAAAGGTCAGTGCACCGCGTACCTGACGAACTGCTTCGGCGGGTCGGACTGCGACGGCGGCCAGATCTGCGCCTGGAACGGCGACGGCTATTGTTGCCGCCCTCCCTTCACGGGCACGAAGACCTGCTTCTCGGACGCCGAATGCGTGCCTCAGGTCTGCGCGTACAACGGCCAGGGCTTTTTCTGCACCGACCCGGTCGCCTGCAACTGACCGCAAGCCCCGGCAGGTCCGGGGCACCGACGCCCGAGCGATCGGTCCCACCCGCGGCGACTCTTGACTACAATCACCCCCAAATGTCATGGTCAACTTCGCCTGACTCCACCAGGAGGCATGCCCCATGACCCAATTCTCGGACGTACCCGCATCCCACCGCGAGTTGGTCGACCTCGCGGACATCACCGATCTCGATTTCGACGACGAGCCGACCGCGGTGAGTCTGCGACAGCGTCGGGACTCGCTGTTTCCGCCTCCGCATCCGGACCGGGGCGAGGTCTTCTCCCTTATTGAGCGCAACAAGCGGCCCGGCCTCGTGCTGGTCGACGACGCGCCCATCGACTTCGCCGAGGTGATGAACGCACCGACCGACCTGCCGCGGCTGGATTCGCCTGCTTTGGATGCGCTGCCCCCTGCGCAACCGATGCCGTCGATCTCACCAGTGGCCCTACCCACGGAGCCACCACCGGCGCCCCCGAACTCGGAAGTCGTCGAGAAGCGGTCCCGTGTCCCGTACCTGGGCACCCTCGGAGCCCTCGCGGCTGCCACCGTGGCGGTCGCGCTCTGGACGCCGGGTTCCACCACGGCGCCGCGCCCCACGCCCGCCACGACGAGCGTGGCCGTCGCGGCGGTTGGTCCCGCAGCTCTCGAAGCAGGCAGGGTTGCCGAGCCGCGTTCGATCGACCTGGACGAGGTTCTCATCACCGGTTCTCGGACGGCTCAGGACATGCTGCCCAACACCGCACGCCCGTCCGAGGCTCGCTCGCAGCAAGAAACTGCACACTCGGGAGACGTCCCGCCTGCTGACGAGTCTGCTCCGGCGACAGGCGAAGCGGTCGGGACGCCGGAGAGTCCTACGGGAGAAGTGCTGCCCCCGGTGGAGCCGCCGCCTGCGCCACCGCCGCCGTTCAACCGCGACGCAGCCTCCTCCGCGTTGTCGGTCGCGGCCTCGCAAGCTGCGTCCTGCCGCACGCTCGGCACGCCTTCCACAACGGCGCGGGTGTCGGTCACCTTCGCGCCGTCGGGGCGGGTCGCGGCCGTTTCGGTCGACGGCGCGTACGCGGGCACGCCGACCGGGAGCTGCATCGCACGCAACTTCCGCACGGTGAGAATCGAGGCGTTCGACGGTCCGCCGGTCACCGTGCATCGCACCTTCCAGTTCTGAACACCGGCCGAAGCTGGTCATGCCGGTTGGCCGTCCATGCTCACGGCCACTGTACGACCGGACTCGCGGCGCGAACCCGCGGCGGGCGTGCGGCTGAGGGGTGGAACGTGGTGCGGGCGGAACGAAACTCACGTGGACCGAACGCACCGGAGCAGCACCTTCGGCTTGACATGCGTGGGCTTCTCGACGAGCAAAGCCTGCGATGACCTTGGCTAGAGCACCACGACGGGACGACGGACAGGCCGCACGCTGGAGCGCGTGGTGTCTGGTCTGCGTCGGCGTGCTTGCGTTTGCGTGCAACCACAAGCCAGCTTCCATCGATGTCGAAGTCGAGGCGTCGGCGCCTGCGGTGTCGTCTGCCCTGGCTCCAGCGGACTCCGCTGAAGCAGACGCGAGCGTGGACGACGACGACGAGAGCCAGCTCGACGCATCGGCGGTCGACGCGATGCCCGACGCGTACGCGAAGTTCGCGTCGCTGCCGGCGCGCACGGTGCTGTTCGGCGGACCGCACAAGATTGCGTCGAAAGCCATGCAGGCGTGGGTCCACCTGTACCCGGACGACGAGACGCCGTTTCTCGGGTACATCCGTGCGGGCGCGGTCATCGATCGCTCGGCCGAGCCAGTGGCGAAAACCAAGCGCTGTCCACGCGGATGGTACGAAGTGCTGCCTCGTGGCTACCTCTGCAATGGGCGCCGGGCCACCATCGACCTCGACGACCCGGTGGTCGTCGCGTCCTGGAAGCGCCCGCGTCGGGGCGAACCGCTACCCTACCGCTACGTGCGTCCGAGCGGAGACAGGACCTGGCTCTACTTCAAGCTGCCGTCCAAGAAGGACCAGCAACGTACCGAAGGCACGTCGTGGGCATCGCATGTCGGGTCGCACCCGTCCAGCCGACTGGCGAACATCGAGCAGCTCGGCGATCCGGAGCCGATCCCGGTGTTCCTCGAAGGCGGCAAAGAGCTTCCCACACCGTACGGTGCGACACGCCGCCTCCGGTACAACGTGCATGAAGGGCGCGCGAATCCGCAGGGTGCGTTCGCGCTCCTGTCGGTGCACGACTGGGAAGGACGCCTTTTCGGCCTGACCACCGAGCTCGACCTGATCGCCATCGACCGCACGGATATTGTCAAACCGCCGCCATCGCACGGTGGACCGGTAGAGGACCTGCCCGCTGGCATCGTGCGGTCCATCGGGACGCCACGCTACACGGTCGGCGAGGACGGCCGGCCGCGCAAGGATGGCGAGTGGGATCGTTTTGCAGTCGTCGACCTCACGGGCAAGACGCACGACGACCTGTGGGAGGTCCGCAACGGATACTGGATCGCCGGCGGCGCGATCGACCGGGTCGATCCGCGCACCTCGTTCCCGTCGTTCGCCGAGGAGTCGCGCAAGTGGATCGACGTGTCAATCAAGGACCAGATGCTCGTCGCATACATCGGCAAGCGCGCCGTCTACGTTGCCCGTGTGTCCACGGGACTGGGTGAGATGAGCGATCCGAACAAGACGTTCGCCACAGTGCGAGGTGCATTTACCATCAAGTCCAAGCACGTCACGGCCACGATGACCGGCAGCGCGCAGGCCGACTACGAGCTTGCGGATGTGCCGTATGTGCAGTACTTCCACGAGGGATATGCGCTGCACGGCGCGTTCTGGCACAACAACTTCGGGCGCGTGATGAGCCACGGCTGCGTCAACCTCGCCCCGGCAGACGCTGCCTGGCTGTTCGAGTTCACCGACCCGGTGGTGCCGCCCGAATGGCACGGCGCCAACGCCACGGCCGACGAGCCCGGCACGACGGTCTACGTGCGATACTGACCGGTTGCTGCACGGGAACGAATCCCCGTGCGCCATGCGGCCGCAGGAGAGACGCACGTCGCCCCGGGTCTGGGGTACGGGCCGGCCGGTCGGCCGCACCGCACCTGGCGTCGAGGCGCCTTGCGCCAGCACGCTATCACGTGAGGCACGGGCGACTTCGAACCGAGCCGTTCTGCTTTGCGGCGGCGGGCGGCGTGACGGTCGGAACGGCTGCGGGTGCAGGCGCGGCCGGTCCAGCCGCATACCTGGCGCGGTGCTCCTGGATGTACGCCAGCTCTGCCTTCAGGTCGTCGTTCGGTCCCTTGGACGCGGAGAGCGCGAGGTTGATGTTCTCCTCGGCCTTGGCCCAGTCGTGCTCGACCTCGTAGAGAATCGCCAGGTTGTACTAGTCGAACTCGGTCTTTTTCGGCTCGGCCTCGATGCGACGGATGGCACCGTCCACGTCGTTCTTCTTCAGGAGTTCCCAGACCTCGTCGAAGTGGCTGCCGTAGCCGAAGCCGAGGTTGAAAAACTTCTTGGCATGGCTCGTCTGGCCGGGGGCTTCCCAGACCTCGAACGTGAGGTACTTCGTCTCGGCGCATCCCGCACCGAAGGTCCAAGCCAGCGTCAAGGCCACGAGTGTCGCCCGGACCACCCCGCTGCTACGCATGATGCCCTCCGTTGTCGAAGACGCGTCGTCCGACGGCGAACACTACGCAAGAACTCGGCCGGGGTGTCCACGGTCTCGGCGCCGTAGCCGGGACCTTTCGGTTGGGCCGGCCTCTGCGGGAAGGTCGCGACGGTGCAACGAGACGCGTGGTCTTTCCAGGGCCGATTGTGCCTCTGCCTAGCAGGTCAGGCAACAGCCGATCGTTGCACGCTGGCCCCTCGGCGATACGCATCAAAGGGCAGGGTCGCCGCAGCCACGAGCTCTGCGAACCGTCGCTTGCTGCGCCTTGAGGGAGCCACGGCTCAACTCGGCCCCCGCGTCGAGGGAAACAAGGGGCACAGGCGCAGGTCTGCAAGCCGACGAGCCGCAGAGGGGCTTGCGCCCCGTACCCTACCGGTGTCGTTTGGGCTGCACGCCACCGATGTCGGAGCGAGCGCACGGTGATTGACGGCTACGTGGGAAAGCGAGGGAAGTGTTTCTCGTTCGAGACGACGGCGCTTGCGGCGCTGGCGTTGGCTTGTCGAAGCCGCGCGTCCACAAACGGCACGAGGACCGAACGCGCGCTCGTACGCCAGTCGAGCAGGACGGTCGCCCGTTCAGAGCACCCCACGCGTGGCGAGATCCCGCTGGCTGTCGTTGAGGCGGCCATGTCACGCGGCACTGGCGAAGGCCTAAGCGAGTTCACGCGTGGCGAGATCCCGCTGGCTGTCGTTGAGGCGGGGCGAATGGGCGCCGCACGACTCCATCCGCTCGCGCTCCTCGGACGACGCCGGGTAGAAGCCGAACTCCCGCAGCCCCCTGAGCTTTGGACGGATATCGGTTTCGAGCCACACGTGGAAAAAAGCCCGGAAGATGTCGGGGTGCTGGCGGATGAACGCGAAGACCTCGGCGAGCTCATCGCGGATCTCGACATGCGCGTCGCGGCTGACTTCGTGGCCGGTGATCATGTATTCCGGGAGCAGGTCGGGCGCGATCTCGAGCTTCGCGGGGTCCACGTGATCGCGACAGGTTTGCGTTTGCGGCAGGAGGCACAGCAGGGAAGGCAGAATCCTTGCGCCCATCATCCGAAAGGACACCATCTGGAACACGGATTGATAAAAGTCGTTCATTGTCGCGAAGGGGTATCCCCACACGTAGAACGTATCGGTACGACGGAAGATGCGGCACGCGCGGTTGACGACTTCGACGGCCTCGGCGGAAGTGAACCCCTTGCGGGTGCGTTCGAGGATCCGGTCGGCACCGGACTCGATGCCGAAGCGGGTCTCGACACAGCCGCAGGCCTCGATGGCGCGTATCATGTCTTCGTCGGTGAGGTGGACCCGGCCGAACGCCTTCCACGTGACGTGGACGCCGGACCGGACGAGCGCCTCACAGAAGCGCAGCACGCGGTCGCGGCCGGAAACAAGAACTCGTCCTGAAGTAGGATGATCTCGGCGCCGGCCTTCTCGTGGAGCATCTCGATCTCGTCGACGATCGCCTCAGGGGAACGAAAGTATTGCACCCAGGATGACGCGTTCGGTAGGCGTGAGCCGAACGCCCGCAGCCTCTGCGGCCTGCGCACGGCGCGCGATGAGTTGGTCGAAAAACCTCGATCGACCGCCGCCAGGCGCAGGAGCTTCTGAATGCCTGTAGGAACGGGGAACCCAAGCGTGGCGTCGTCCGGAGGGCGTCCTCCGACGATGGTGGTTCTCGGTGAGGGGTTCGCATTGCCCTTCGGCCCGTCGTCACCGAACATCGTGGACTGGCCCACGGTCCACCTCCTTGACGCTCAGGACAGGGCAGCAGACACGGTACGCGGCGAAAGAGCCACGGACAAGCGATGCGGGACTCAGCTTGGGGAGCACTCGCGACGGAGCGTGCGGTGTGGTGATCCCTTGATACAAGGAGCCATACCGCGAACGGGGCAGGATGCGGGTCGGCGGCGGCGTGGGGGGGTGGCGGGCGCCCGATTCGGGCAGGGCGCGTCCATCGCACTGGTTTGGTTCGGTTTTTCTGGGCGGCCGGGGGCTGGATCGGCGAAATGGGGTGGCGGACCGCCACGGCGGCGGGGAGCACAGCGAGGAGAAAAAGGCTGGATTTCGGTTGGCACGCGGCGTGCTGTAGGGGAGGGCATGGAGGCGGAGGCGGGGGTGGAACCTCGCTCCTGCATCCTTCCACAAGTTCCGACGTTGACGTGTACACGCCAGGCTTCGGCGATGAGCTGG
>Ga0209018_1000600_pt1 | contig 32764 bp, 22 predicted proteins | sample YNPBryBLVA2012_FD_185814 | JGI IMG/M metagenome (GOLD analysis project Ga0209018, IMG submission 185814) | Anoxygenic and chlorotrophic microbial mat microbial communities from Yellowstone National Park, USA - YNP Bryant BLVA 2012 (SPAdes)... ...
GGCGAAGAGCCGGATGGCTGCCGCACTTGGACTCGAACCAAGGACCCGCTGATTAACAGTCAGCTGCTCTACCGACTGAGCTATGCGGCAGTGAAGTGCTCACCATTATACCCATACGATTGCAATTGCGCAAGCCCACCGCTCCGCCATGCCGTCGTCACTCTACAATGGGAGCCTCTGTCTTGATTGGCGAGCCACGTTGTCAAGGGGCGGCTAGTTTCAGGTAACATGTCGATCTCATGGGCAAACCGAGCGTTTCTTCAAGCCGGTTCACCGCGGATGTCCATGCCGGCCGATCCGCTCGCATCCGTATTTAGGGGGGCTCCGGCTCACCCCTGCACGGTTTGCCGCTGAACAGCTCCCCTCCAAGCTTTCCGTCTTCAACAAGCCTTAGGCTTTCTTTCCTCCACTTGAGAAAATTGAACCATGCTGAAATACGAAACCATTAAAACTTACGATGACCAGTACGTGATGAAAACGTACAACCGAATGCCCGCCTTGTTTGTTCAAGGTGCCGGAAGCGTGCTTTGGGACAACCGCGGCAACGAGTACATCGACATGCTCGCCGGCATAGCGGTTGACTCGCTGGGACATTGCCACCCGTCCGTGGTCAGCGCCATTACGCGCCAGGCCCAGCAGTTGATGCATTGCTCGAACCTTTTGCTGAACGCTCCGACGGCCCAACTGGCGAAGCGGCTCTGTGAACTCAGCGGTATGGACAAGGCGTTTTTCACCGTTTGCGGAGCCACCGCCAACGAGACGGCCCTTAAAATCGCCAAGAAGCACGGAAACGCCAAGTGCCCAAACGGCGACTACACTATCGTGGCCCTTGAGAAAAGCTTCCACGGGCGAACGATGGGCGCCTTGACGGCGACCGGACAGCCGAAATACCAAAAGGCGTTCGCGCCGATGTTGCCCGGTTTCGTCCATGTGCCCGTCAACGACATCGATGCCTTGAGAGCCGCCGTTAACGGAAAAACGGCCGCGGTCATCCTTGAACCGATTCTGGGCGAAAGCGGAGTCATCCCATTGACCACCGAGTTCTTGAAGGAAGCCGAAAACTTATGCCACGACAACGATGCTTTTTTGATTATCGATGAGATCCAGACAGGCGTCGGGCGGACCGGGACGTGGTTCCACTTTCAGCAGCACGGGATTCAGCCGGATATTATGACCCTGGCAAAAGGTTTGGGCGGAGGCATGCCAATCGGCGCTTGCCTGGCAAAAGGCAAGGCGGCTGAGGTTCTTGGCCCGGGAGATCACGGCACCACGTTTGGCGGAAATCCCCTCATGTGCGCCGCCGCCCTCGCGGTTCTTGACACAATCGAGCACCAAGAGGTCTTGCTCAACGTGTCGAAGGTAGGCAAAAGGCTTGCCGAAGCTCTGAGATCGATCGGAGAGCCGATTCGTGAGGTTCGCGGGGCTGGTCTGATGCTTGGTGCGGTGTTGTCGAAGCCTGTTGCCAAGGAAATCGTCTCCAAATGCTTTCAAAAAGGGCTGATTTTGAATGCAACGGATGATAGCACGCTTCGTTTCGTGCCACCTCTCGTGATCACCAAGAACCAGGTGGACAAAGCAGTCTCGATTCTTGCCGAGGTTCTTGGGGTGTCTTTGCCGGTGCCTGCAATCTCCACCGCCGAGGTTCGACCGTCCAGGCTGCACGACGTGCTCTCGATCGACGACCTGTCGAGGGACCAGATCGAAGAGATTTTGAGTCTCGCCGCGTTCCTCAAGGAACGGAGAAGGATTGCCCCGTCGGTCATTCAACCGATCGAGGGCCGCGTGGTGGCCATGGTTTTCGAGAAGCAATCGTTGCGAACGCGCATGACCTTTGAAACCGCCGTGTACGAGCTGGGCGGCCACGCCGTCTATCTGACCAATGCAGACATTGGCTTGAATTCGCGCGAATCGCTCAAGGACATCGCTTCAAACGTCAGCCGGTGGAGCGCGGCCGTTGTGGCGAGGCTGTATTGGCAGAAGGACATCGAGGAGTTCGCCCGCATCTCCGAGGCTCCGGTAGTCAACGCCCTAACGGAACTGGAGCATCCATGCCAGGCTTTAGCCGACCTGATGACCGTAAGGGAAGTGTTCGGCGACGAGAAGGTGCCCATCACCTACGTTGGCGACGGCAACAACGTGGCTCGGAGCTTGGCAAAAATCTGCAAAAAGCTCGGCTACCCGTTCACGATCTGCGGCCCGGACAACTTCCGCCTGGAGGATCTGGAGGGCCACCGAGAGACGCCCGATCTCGAGGACGGGCTTGCAGGGGCCAAGGTGGTTTACACGGACGTTTGGGTCAGCATGGGCGACGAGCGTGAGAAGGAGCACCGGATGAAGGTGTTCCAAGGTTACCAGGTGAACAAGCGCGTCATGGAGATGGCCGACAAGGACGCGATTTTCCTGCACTGCTTGCCGGCGCGCCGCGGGCTCGAGGTCACGGATGAAGTGATCGATTCTCAGCAAAGCCGCGTGGTTGATCAGGCAGAAAACCGCCTTCACGCGCAAAAGGCCTTGCTCAAAATGGTCCTGGAGGGTTAGCGGCAGACGGGCCCCTTCTTCGGCAAAGTGTTCCGAAGGAAACCGAAAATGGAAAACGGCTCTTCCAACAAGGCGAAATATGGTGTAAAGTAACAATTCGGTAGGTGATGCGGCCTGCTGAATAAGCCTGCGCGGACGCGGATATTCAGGAGCCAGAAATGAACGCCTACCGTTTTTCTTTTTGTCCCCCCGCAAGGAGGGAAACCCGATGATCCCTCGCCAGCAGGGTCTTTACGACCCGCCTTTCGAGCACGAGGCTTGCGGGATCGGATTCATCGCCAGCATCGACGGGCGCAAGTCCCACTCGATCGTGTCTCAGGGCATCGAGATCTTGAAGAACCTGACTCATCGGGGCGCTTGCGGTTGCGATCCGGAAACGGGCGACGGCGCGGGTGTGCTCATCCAAATACCGCACCGGTTCTTCGCAAGGGAATGCGCGCGTCTCGGAATGGTCTTGCCGGAGCCAGGCAAGTACGGCGTGGGAATGGTGTTCTTGCCGGTCGAACGGTCTCAGAGGATGGCGTGTGAGGCCATTTTGGAACGCATCGCCACTGAAGAGGGCCTGGCGGTTCTCGGATGGCGCGATACGCCCGTCAATGGAGACGCGATCGGTCGGGTTGCGCGGGTCTCTCAGCCATACATCGAGCAGTTCTTTGTCGAAAGCCCGGCTGGAATGGCTGAAGACCAGCTCGAAAGAAAACTTTACATCGTCAGAAAACGGGCCCAGAAGGAGATTGGCCAGTCAGACCTTCACGAAAAAGACTTCTTCTATGTGCCGTCCCTTTCGTGCCGCACCATCGTTTACAAAGGCCTCTTGCTGGCTCCGCAAATAGAAAAGTTTTATCAAGAGCTGACCGACGCAGACCTCGTCAGTGCGCTATGCCTCGTCCATCAGCGCTTCTCAACGAACACATTCCCAAGCTGGAACTTGGCGCACCCATACCGGTACATCGCCCACAACGGCGAAATCAACACCCTGAGGGGCAACGTGAACTGGATGCGCGCCCGACAGTCCGTTCTCGAGTCGCCGCTTTTCGGGAGCGATATTAAGAAACTATTACCGATCATTGAACCGGGCGGAAGCGACTCCGCGGCCTTGGACAACGTTTTGGAGCTTTTGACGCTATCCGGGCGAAGCCTGCCCCACGCGGTTGCGATGCTCGTGCCTGAGGCTTGGTCGACGAACGAGTTCATGGATCCGGAGAAGAAGGCCTTTTACGAGTTTCATTCCTCGCTTATGGAGCCGTGGGACGGACCTGCCGCGATTGCTTTCACGGACGGCCGGGTGATCGGCGCGACTCTCGACCGTAACGGACTGCGGCCAGCGCGTTACGAAGTGACGCAAGACGGTCTGGTTGTCATGGCATCGGAAACTGGGGTTTTGGCCAACAATCCAGGAAGCATCAGGATGAAAGGACGTTTGCAGCCCGGCAAGATGCTCCTTGTGGACACCCAAGCCGGACGCATCGTCTCAGACGAGGAGGTCAAGGCCCAGCTTGCCTCAAGGCAACCCTACGGTGAGTGGATCAAGGCCCAGCAAATCCGCCTGGAAGATTTGCCCGAGCCGCCTCGCACCTTGCAAACCGATCATGCTACTTTGCTCAGCCGCCAGCGGGCCTTCGGGTACACCGATGAAGACCTCAAAACCGTCCTTCTGCCGATGGCGTCAAATGGGGAAGAGCCGGTCGGCTCGATGGGCAACGACACTCCCCCGGCTGTTTTGTCAGACAAGCCGCAACGACTATTCGAGTACTTCATGCAATTGTTTGCTCAAGTGACCAACCCGCCTATTGATCCGATTCGCGAAGACCTGGTGATGTCGTTGATGAGCTACATCGGCACCGAGCGCAACATTCTCAGCGAGTCGCCGGAGCACTGCCACACCCTGAAGATGCCGCATCCAATCCTTACGAACCGGGACTTGGAAAAGCTGCGCCGCGTCTCTCAAGGGTCGTTCCTGGCCACGACGATTCCCTCGCTTTATCTTGTAGAAGGCGGCGAAAGGGGATTGGAACGAGCTATTGAAAGCCTGTGTCGGAGGGCTTCGCTGGCGATCAAGTCGGGTTACACCGTCTTGATCCTCTCGGACCGCGGGGTCGACTCGGAGTATGCTCCGATTCCAAGCCTGCTTGCCCTTTCCGCCGTCCACAACCACCTGCTTCGGGAGGAAACCCGCACGCAAGTGGCCCTGATCGTGGAGTCCGGCGAACCTCGCGAAGTCATGGACTTTGCCCTGCTGGTAGGTTACGGAGCTAGCGCCGTCAATCCCTACTTAGTTATCGAGACCCTCGAAAACTTCGAGCAGAACGGCGGGCTGCCGGAGGGCTTGAACTCCGACAAGGCTATCGAAAACTTCATCAAGGCCGTCAACAAAGGCCTGCTGAAGACCTTTTCCAAGATGGGCATTTCAACCCTTGCCAGCTACAAGGGCGCCTGCGTCTTCGAAGCGATCGGCTTAAAGAAGGCGTTCGTTGACAGGTATTTCACGGGCACTCCGACGCGAATCGAGGGAATTGGTTTGCACGAAATCTGTCTTGAGGCCGAGCGAAAGCACGCCTTTTCCTTGCTTCCGGTTAGGAGCTTCGACAAGGAGCTTGAGGAGGGAGGAAAGTACCGGTTCCGGGTGCAGGGCGAGAAGCACCTCTTCAATCCGGAGACCATTTCCAAACTGCAGCACGCCGTTCGCGGAGACAGCGCGGAGACGTACCGGCAATATTCCGAGGCCGTAAACCGCATCAGCCGAGACCAGGGAACGTTGCGCGGACTGCTGGACTTCAAGTTTGCCGAGAACCCGGTTCCAATCGATGAGGTGGAATCCGCCTCAGAGATTGTCAAACGGTTCAGCACGGGAGCGATGTCGTTCGGGTCGATTAGCAAGGAGACTCACGAAACGATTGCGCGGGCCATGAACGCCATCGGCGGCAAGTCGAACACGGGCGAGGGCGGCGAGGACGAGGAGCGGTTCGCGGACGATCGCCGGAGTGCCATCAAGCAGGTGGCTTCGGGTCGTTTCGGCGTGACAGCCCATTACTTGGTTAACGCGGACGAGCTCCAAATCAAAATGGCTCAGGGCGCAAAACCGGGCGAGGGCGGGCAGCTTCCCGGGCCGAAAGTGGACGAACAGATTGCCAAAGTTCGGCATTCGGTGCCAGGTGTCACGCTAATATCGCCCCCTCCCCACCACGACATTTATTCGATCGAAGACCTGTCCCAACTGATATACGACTTGAAGAACGTAAACCCCCGGGCCCGAATCTCAGTCAAGCTGGTATCCGAGGTCGGCGTCGGCACCGTCGCGGCGGGTGTCGCCAAAGCCCACGCGGACATGATTCTCATCAGTGGCGACAGCGGAGGAACAGGTGCCTCACCTTTGTCGTCCATCCGGCACGCCGGCACGCCATGGGAACTTGGCCTAGCGGAGACTCAACAGGTGCTGGTGCTGAACGACCTCCGGGGGCGGGTGCGCCTTCAGGTGGATGGCAAGTTGATGACCGGACGGGACGTGGCGATTGGTGCTTTGTTGGGAGCCGAGGAGTTCGGCTTTTCCACCGCACCTCTGATCACACTGGGTTGCGTGATGATGCGCAAGTGCCACTTGAACACCTGTCCGGTTGGGATCGCGACCCAGGATCCCGAACTAAGGGCGAAGTTCCGGGGCCAGCCGGAGCACCTGATCCGCTTTCTTTTCTTTGTGGCGGAAGAGGTGCGGGAATGGATGGCCAAGCTTGGCTTCAGAAGGTTTGACGAGATGGTCGGACGTGCGGACCGCCTCGAGGCGCGCCGTGCCATTGACCATTGGAAGGCGTCTGGGCTTGATCTTGCGCCGATCCTATACCGACCTCCCATGCCGCAAAGAATTGCGCGCCGATGTGTCGTTAAGCAAGACCACGGGCTGGAATCGGCGCTCGACAATCAGCTGATTGAATACGCCAGGGAGTCTTTGGACAGGCAAAAGCGCACGGAGCTCAAATTGCCGATCCGAAACGTTCACCGATCGGTCGGGGCGATGCTGAGCGGCGAGGTAAGTCGGAGATACGGTTCGAAGGGATTGCCGGATGACACGATCCGCATCGAGTTCTCAGGCTCTGCCGGGCAAAGCTTCGGAGTGTTCTTGGCTCCGGGCATCACCCTCGTTCTCGAGGGTGATGCCAACGACGCAGTCGGAAAAGGTCTCTCAGGCGGCCGAATCGCTATCTACCCGCCTCGCCCCGCAACCTTCAGGCCAGAGCACAACGTTATCGTCGGAAACGCAGCCCTTTATGGAGCCACAAGCGGCGAGGCCTTTATCAACGGCCAGGCGGGCGAGCGTTTTGCGGTTCGAAATTCGGGAGCCGTCGCGGTCGTTGAAGGGGTCGGCGACCACGGGTGCGAATACATGACGAACGGCACCGTCGTGGTTCTTGGACCGACGGGCCGCAATTTCGCGGCCGGGATGAACGGCGGGCTCGCTTTTGTCCTTGACGAAGACGGCGAATTTGCGCGTCATCGATGCAACTTGGGCACCGTCGACGTGGTCAAGCCCGATGCGGACGACATGGTTGTCCTGCAAAAGCTTATTGAGAAGCACATCGAATGGACGGGAAGCCCGAAAGGTAAGAGCCTGCTGGCAACTTGGGACTCGGCAGCTTGCTGGTTCAAAAAGGTTTTCCCAAAAGAGTTCCGAAGAGTTCTCGAATCTCAAAAGGAGGTTGTCGGTGGGTAAAGCAACCGGTTTCCGAGAGTATAAAAGGGAAGACGCGCCGAAGCGTGCCGTTGCGGAGCGTGTCCGTGACTTCAGGGAGCTTTACCTGGCGCTTCCCATGCAAAAACTGCAGCGGCAAGGGGCCCGGTGCATGGACTGCGGGGTGCCTTTTTGTCATACCGGGTGCCCGCTGAACAACCTAATTCCCGAATGGAACGATCTGGTCTATAGGGGCCGTTGGCAAGAGGCGTTGCGGGCGCTCCACGCCACGAACAACTTCCCGGAGTTCACGGGTCGGGTATGTCCAGCTCCCTGCGAGCCGGCTTGCGTTTTGGGAATCTACGAACCACCCGTAACCATCAAGCAGATTGAAAGGGCGATCGTCGACCGCGGCTGGGAAGAGGGATGGATTGTTCCGGAGCCTGCTCTTCAAAAAACCGGCAAGTCTGTGGCCGTGATTGGTTCAGGCCCGGCTGGCTTGGCGGCCGCCCAGCAATTGGCACGCGCAGGGCACGATGTTACGGTTTTCGAAAAAAACGAACAAGTTGGGGGCCTGTTGCGCTATGGCATACCCGACTTCAAACTGGAAAAGCGGCACATCGAGCGGCGAGTGACCCAAATGCGCGCGGAGGGAGTCGAGTTCGTGACGGGTGCGTTCGTCGGGCAAAGCGTCTCAATCCACGAACTGCGCAATCGTTGCCACGCGATTCTATTGGCTGGAGGCGCTGAAAATCCGAGGGACCTGAACGTGCCTGGCCGCGGCCTGAAAGGGATTCACTTCGCAATGGAATTTCTTACCCAGCAGAACCGCAAGGTCGCTGGTGAGGAAATACCGGCCTGGACCGAAATATCGGCAGAAGGAAAGAACGTTGTCATTATCGGCGGAGGCGACACGGGAGCGGATTGTTTGGGCACCAGCCTCCGCCAAGGCGCCAAAAGAGTGCTGCAACTTGAATTGATGCCGATGCCACCGGCCGAGCGTTCTGAGAGGACTCCTTGGCCGATGTGGCCGTTGCAACTGAGAACCGAGACCTCTCACGAGGAGGGAGGCGAGCGCCAATGGAGCGTCTCCACAGTTGCTTTCGAGGGCGATGCGAACGGTTGCGTTCGGTCCATAAGGACGGTTCGGGTCGGTCCGCCGCCCGATTTTGAAGCGAAGCCAGGCACCGAGCAAACCCACCCAGCGGAACTAGTGTTGCTTGCCGTTGGATTTTCGGGTCCTGTCAAGGAGGGCCTGCTTGAACAGCTCGGCGTGGAGCTCGACTCGAGGGGAAACGTCAAGACTGACGAGAATATGATGACCAGCGAAATAGGCGTTTTTGCCGCAGGCGACATGCAACGCGGGCAGTCGCTGGTCGTTCACGCCATCACGTCAGGAAGGAAGGCCGCCCAAGCGATCGATGTTTATCTAAAGAGCTGAAAGACATGCCAGTCCAAGCCTGAGGGCCTTGGAGGGCCCTCTCGATCGCGTTTTCGGATACCTAATCGGCCTTGTTCGGGCATGTTGCGCAAGGCTCTCCAGCCTCGGCGTTGCAGGCCGATGCAGAGGGGGCACGGTCGGACCGATAATCGTTCACGTGGAACCCAGGGCCCTTGAACATGACGGCTATCGGTTGAATAAGCTTCTTGAGAGTGCCCTGGGCGCCGCAGTTGCATTCGGTAAGGGGCGCGTCGGTGATGCGCTGTTCCACTTCTATGACCTTTTCACACTTGCTGCACTGATAAACATAAGTCGGCATCGTTTTATCAACTCCTAGTTTGTCAAATCGGAATATCCAGACGATATTGTGGCAAAATGTACCGTCTTCCGGCTTAAGTTGCCGGAGAATGCTCCAAACGGCCTATGTTCAACCAAACCCTGACCGCGGCCGACTTCGGCACAGTCGGCTTGCTTATCCTTCTAGAAGCATTGCTTTCTGCTGACAACGCTTTAATTTTGGCAATCATCGTTCGCAGGCTGCCGAAGGAGCAACAAAAGAAGGCCTTGTTCTATGGGTTGGCAGGAGCGTTTGTGCTTCGACTGTTGGCCATTCTGATCGCCGTTCAGATCATCAGCTTCTGGTGGTTACAGGCGCTTGGTTCGATTTACTTGCTCTACTTGCCGGCCAAACACTTTCTGAGTCACGCTGCCAAAACATACTACGCAAGTGGCCGAGCTGCCGGCTTTTGGCCGACGGTTTTCCAAGCGGAAATGACGGACATCGCTTTTGCTGTTGACTCGGTGTTGGTCGCGGTCGCCGTTGAGCATCGCCGCGATAAGGTATGGGTCGTTTACCTGGGTGCGATTTGCGGGGTCATTCTTTTGCGGTTCGCCGCAAGGGGATTTCTGAAGCTGTTGGAAAGGTATCCCTATTTCGACCACGTCGCCTATGTGTTGGTCGCTTGGGCTGGAATCAAATTGCTGTTTGTGACGGGGCACACCTTTGAGATTTGGTATTTGCAACGAAACCCCGGAGCTGAGCTTTGGATCGACATACCAGAAATGCCGGTTCCCGTGTTCTGGATAGGGATTTTTCTCATTTGCTTAATTGGTGGTTGGATCTCAATCAAGAACAAAAAAAAAGATGGCGAAGGAGCCTCTGTTCCAGGCGCCGTCGAAAACGTCGATGCCAGCTAACGTTTCTCAGGAATTCAAGGTGCTCTAGGCGGTAAGCTTCCGATCTCAAAGAAACACAACAGGAGAGGCTAAATATGAGCAAAAAGCTGAAAATCGGACTGATCGGTGCGGGAGCTATCGCCCAAGCCCTTCACATGCCCGCCTACGCGCATTTTGCCGACATGTGCGAGATGGTCGCCGTTTGCGACATTAACGAGGACGTCGCCAAGACGCAAGCGGATAAGTACGGTATCAAGAAGGTGATGACCGACTATAAGGATCTCCTTGCAATCAAGGAGATCGACGCCGTCAGCGTCACCACGCCGAACGCCGTTCACATGCAGCCCACGATCGATGCGCTGAATGCCGGCAAGCACGTCCTTTGCGAAAAGCCACTGGCGATGAACGCGGAAGAGGCCCGCAAAATGTGCAACGCGGCCAAGGACAACAAAAAAATCCTCATGGTCGCGTTGCCCAATAGGTTCAACGGCCCTGGCGTCTTTTTGAAGAAGTACATCGACGATGGCAAGATGGGCGACATCTATTACGCCAGAGCCTGGGCCCTTCGACGACGCGGCGTGCCTCACTGGGGCGTTTTTATCAACAAAGAGCTTCAAGGCGGCGGGCCCCTGATCGACATCGGTGTGCATATCCTCGATCTCACTTTGTTCCTGATGGGCTATCCCAAGCCGGTATGCGCCTCGGGCAAGACCTGGGACATGCTGGGCAAGAACCCCGGACTCACCAACCCCTGGGGCGAGTACGACCGCAGCAAATTCACGGTAGAAGATTTTGCCGTCGGCCTGATCAAGTTCGATAACGGTGCAGTCGTAACCCTCGAGAGCTCCTTCATGGCCAACATCGACGGCGATCCGTTCACGACGACCCTGCTAGGGACCAAGTCCGGTGCCACGATCACCCCTTGGGGCTCAGAGAAGGTCAAGATCTTTACGGAGAGCGACAAGCAGATCTTTGACTTGATCCCGAGGAACATCCCGGACTACAACGGCGGCCAGCGCGAGGTCGAAGCGTTCATGAAGGCCATCCTCGAGGGCAAGCCCTCGCCCGTTCCTGGCGAACACGGCCTCATTCTGAACGCCATTTTTGACGCCCTTTACAAGTCGAGCGAGACCGGCAAGGAAGAAACCGTCGACGTTTCTTTCTAGGATCCGATCTTTTTAGGCCTCTTGCCGATCGTTTGAGGTGGAGGCCCTTTTTTCTCAGGAATCGCCATGCGGGTGGCTGGCAGCTATTTGCTCGTAGGCGTGCCAGCGAGCCGCCACGTCCTTTTTGGCCTGCTCCAAAAGATATTCGGCCGCTTCAGGGTCCGTCTGCTTGAGAATCCGGTAGCGGTTCTCACTGTACAGGTAATCCTCGAGCGGGATTGAAGGCGGGCGGCTGTCGAGTTGGAAGGGGTTCTCGCCGCGCTCGGCGCGTCTCGGGTCGTAACGGTAGAGAGGCCAGTGTCCCGATTCAACTGCCAACTTCTGTTGGGTCAATCCTTTGGACATGTCGATGCCGTGGGCGATGCAGTGGCTGTAGCAGATCAATAGGGACGGACCGGGGTACGACTCGGCCTCGATGAAAGCCTTGACGGTCTGCGCATCGTTGGCGCCAAAAGCGACCTGCGCCACGTACACCGTCCCATAGGTCATCGCCATGCGTCCCAAGTCCTTTTTGGGAGAGGGCTTGCCGCCCGCCGTGAACTTGGCCACGGAGCCTCGTGGAGAAGCCTTTGAAGATTGGCCTCCCGTGTTGGAATACACCTCGGTGTCGAAAACGAGCAGGTTCACATTCTCGCCGCTGGCAATCACATGGTCCAAACCGCCAAAACCGATGTCATAGGCCCAACCGTCTCCACCAAGGATCCACACGGATTTGTGCACCAGCTTGTCGGCCAGATCGAGAAGTTCCCGCGCCTCGCGGCTTTCGACGGCCTTGAGGACTTGCCGAAGTTCGGCCACTGCGGCCCGTTCTTCGTCGATGGATGCGGGGCCGGTCAATCGGTCAAACACGCCAGCGGGTATCCGTTCCCGTAAAAATTGCATCAGCTGCTTGGCCCGTTTGGCTTGCTGGTCGTAGCCCAAACGGTATCCCATGCCGAACTCGGCGTTGTCTTCAAAGAGGGAGCTGCAGAACGCTGGTCCGCGGCCATGCGCATCGACCGTGTAGGGATTCGTTGGCAACATGCTGCCCCAAACGCTCGAACATCCGGCAGCGTTGGCAATGATTGTCCGATCGCCAAACAGCTGGGTCATTAGCTTGGCGTACGGAGTCTCGCCGCATCCCGCGCAAGCTCCGGAGAATTCGATGAGCGGTCTCAGCAGTTGAATGTTCTTCACCGAATTGAAACGAACCTCGCTGTGGTGGGGTTCGATGTCCGGCAGCGTCAAAAAGTACTTCCAGAGGGCTGTTTCTTGAGCGCGGTCGTCAGGTCGAGGGGCCATGTTGATTGCCTTTCGGCTGACGTTGGACTTGTCCTTGGTCGGGCATGCCTGAACGCAGAGTTCGCACCCGGTGCAGTCGGCCGCTGAAACCTGAATCGTGTAAAGCTTGCTGGCAAACTCCTTGAATTTGGCCGGGGCGGTTTTAAAGCCCTCCGGCGCCCCTTCCAGGTTTGGCTCGACGATCTTTGCGCGGACGACGGCATGAGGGCAAACGAACACGCACTTTCCGCACTGAATGCAAAGATCAGGTTCCCAAATTGGGGCCGTGAAGGAGATGTTGCGCTTTTCCCATTGAGTGCTGCCCACGGGGATCGTTCCATCCTCCGAACAGGCACTGACCGGTATCTCGTCGCCCTTTCCAGCCACAAGCCTGCCGACGAACTGGCGCATGAACTCCGGCGCCTCCTCGGAGATGGGCGGCGGGGGCATCCGAGTCGATGTAACTTCTCCTGGCACGGGAACCTCTCGAATCGCTTCGACGGTCAAATCGATCGCTTTGAGGTTCATCTCCACGACAGCTTGGCCCTTATGCCGATACCCCTTTTGAACCGTCTTTCGGATTTTTTCGAGTGCCTCGTCATGGGGCAGCACGTCGCTCAGGGCAAAGAAGCAGGTCTGCATGATCGCACTGATCCGGTTGCCCAGCCCGACCTTTTCGGCCACTCCGAAGGCGTCTATGGTGTAGAGCTTGATCTTTTTGCGGATCACCTCTTCTTGGATAGTCCTTGGCAACCGGTCCCATACCTCGTCCGGCGAGTAGGGACTGTTCAGAATGGCCGTGGCTCCGACGCCGGCCCGTTCGAAAACGGGGCGAACTTCGCATATTCCCACGTGGTGGACACCGACAAAGTGCGCGTTCGAGATGAGATAAGAACTGAGAATCGGCTCAGGGCCGAACCGCACGTGAGATTCCGTGATTGACCCGGATTTCTTGGAGTCGTAAAGGAAATAGGCTTGCACGTAGTCGTCAGTCTCTTCGCCGATGATCTTGGCCGTGTTTTTGTTGGCGCTGACCGTTCCGTCGGAACCAAGTCCGAAAAAGATGGCGCGGTATGTGCTGGCCGGCTCGGTGCTGAACTCGGGGTCATACTCCAAACTGGAATGCGACACGTCGTCGTTGATCCCGATGGTGAAACGTTGGCGAGGCCTGTCCTTGGCCAGTTCGTCGTAGATCGCTTTGACCATGCCTGGTGTGAACTCTTTGCCAGCCAGGCCGTACCTTCCCCCAACAACCCTGGGAATTGCGTCAAACCGTTCGGCGCCGTCCATGACCGCCGACGTCACGTTTTGGAAAAGCGGCTCGCCAGCGCTTCCATGCTCTTTGGTGCGGTCCATGGCTGCAATCCGCTGAATCGTCCTGGGCAAAGCATCCAGGAAACGATCGACGTCGAACGGGCGGAAAACGCGCACCTTGATCATGCCAACTTTTTCGCCAACGTCGACCAAGTAGTTGACCGTCTCCTCAACCGTGTTGCAAGAGGAACCCATGATGACGATGACGCGCTCCGCTTGGGGGTGGCCGACGTAATCGAAGAGGTGGTATTGGCGGCCGGTCATTGTGGCGAACCGGTCCATCACCGACTGAACAATCGCCGGAGCCCTCCGGAAGTAAGGGTCTTGGCGCTCCCGGAACTGGAAAAAGACGTCGGAATTGTGAATGGTGCCTCGCTGAACGGGGGCGTCCGGTGTCAAACCTCTTAGGCGGTGGGCGCGAATGGCTTCCTCATCGAGCAAAGAGAGGATATCCTCGTCGGACATTAGCTCGATCTTGCTGACTTCGTGTGAAGTTCGGAATCCGTCGAAGGCGTGCAGAATTGGAACTCGCGACTCGTATGTTGCGGCTTGAGCGATCAACCCCAAGTCGTGAACCTCTTGCACAGAAGCCGAAAAAAAGATCCCCCAACCCGTGGTTCGGACAGCCATGACATCGCTGTGTTCGACGTAAATGGACAGCGCGTGAGAGCCGACCGCCCGAGAAGCCACGTGCAACACGCAAGGCAACAATTCGCCCGCAATCTTGAACATGTTCGGGATCATCAACATGAGCCCTTGGCTGCTCGTGAAAGAGGTGCACATCGCTCCGACCTGCAACGCGCCATGAGTTGCGCCGGCTGCGCCGCCCTCCGACTGCAGTTCGCGAACTGCTGGAACCGATCCCCACACGTTGGTTTTGCCTGCGGTGTTCCATGCGTCGGCGAACTCGCCCATCTGGGAGGCTGGCGTGATTGGGTAGATCGCGATGACTTCATTCGTCTTATAACCGACGAATGCGGCGGCCTCGTTGCCGTCTAAGGTTCTTTGTATTTGCTTCATGGTCTTTTGCCTGCAACAATGGAGATGGATTCCTTGCGGGGTGCAAACGATAGGACCGCCTCTGAGGAAAGCGCAGTGTTTGGTACGGTTTCGAGCCTCCTCTGTGCAACGGGAGGCGGAACCTTTTGAGATAACGGCTTTTTTCCCGCAACGGGGATATAAAGATCTGACTCCATTGTCAATCTCTTTTGGATAGCCTGGTGTTGGGCATCCACGATCTCATATTAGCCGAACATGGATTCTGGAGTAAACCCCTAAGGGGGCGGTTTGTTTGCCATCTCAGGGCAAGGGGGCGTTTGCGAAAACGTCCAATTCGAATCCGTCTTGTTGACCGCAAGCTAGGCGAAGGGAACCGGCGATGCCGATCATGGCCGCGTTGTCCGTGCAGTATTTCGGGTCAGGAGTAAAGAAGGACAGCCCAGCCCGTTCACACTCCTTGGAAAGCAGGCTTCGAAGCCTTGTGTTGGCTGCAACGCCCCCTACGAGAGTGAGCGCTTGGGCGCCTAGAAGGTCCGCCGCTTTCATCGCTCGTTCAGCCAGAACGGATGCGATCGTTTCTTGAATGCAGGCCGCGGCATCGGGAACCGACAGCCGATCACCCTCGCTTTCCACGAGACGCAAAATTGCTGTTTTGAGCCCAGAAAAGCTGAAGTTGAGCGTGCCGCCGGATAGGCCCTTAGGCAGCTTGTATCTTTTAGAATTTCCCAAGGCGGCTTGTTCCTGGATTGCCCTGCCGCCCGGGTAACCGAGACCGAGCAGGCGTGCAGCTTTGTCGAAAGCCTCGCCAGCCGCGTCGTCGAGAGTCTGCCCAACCATTTCGTAGCTTAACGGGCCGTGTACGCGCACAATTTCGGTGTGTCCTCCGGAGACCGTAAGGCACACATGGGGGAACGGAACGTCTGGGCTCAAGGTCAGCACGCTCAGAATGTGGCCCTCGAGATGGTGGACGCCGATAAGAGGCAACCGTCGGGAATAGGCGATGGCCTTTGCGGCTGTCACGCCGACGGAAAGGGCGCCGACGAGCCCGGGGCGATTGCAAACAGCGACGCCCGCCATGTCTTGCAAGGAGAGGCCGGAGCCTTCCAGGGCCGTCTCGATGGCTGGAAGCAGTGCTTCCAGGTGCGCCCTTGCCGCCGCTTCAGGAACGATTCCGCCCCATTTCTTGTGCAAGTCCACTTGGCTGGACACGACACTTGACAGCACGCTGCTCCCAACAACCACGGCACAACTGGTTTCGTCGCAGCTGGTCTCAATCGCCAAGACCGGGCCTTGGTAAAATGTCAGTTTCTTGATGGGGCCTCCCATTTGTCCAAATCATAGAGCCACATCACCAGTGCGTCCTCCCGATTGTTCGGATAGTAGCGCTTGCGCACAGAGACGCCGACGTAACCCAGTTTTTCGTACATCCGAATGGCGGCCTCGTTGCCAACGCGGACTTCGAGAGTCGAGCAAAGCATGCCTCGTTCCTTGGCCTCTTCCAGCAACCGAACCATGAGTTGCCACCCATAGCCTTTTCTCCGGTGCTCTTCCTTGACGGCGACAGTCGTGACGTGGGCTTCATCGATGACCGTCCATACCCCGCCGAAACCGATAACCTCCATCCCGACGCAAGCCACGTAGAAGAGGCTTTGGGGATTCCCGATTTCGTTTCGGAAGCTCTCTTCAGACCAAGGCGACGGGTTGGTTGTTTTTTCGATCTGCAGGACCTCGGGCAGATGCCTCTCCGAAAGTTTTTCGAAAGTCACTTTCATGGAATGTAGAAACGGCTATTGCGGCTAGCTGATCGATCAGCTGGGACAGTTTTATTCCGGTTTGACCTTACTTTGTTTCTCAGCCAGTGCAATTGCTGGGATAATATGCCAATAATGTGCCTGGGCCTATTATGAAGCATATTCGCTATGCGCACTCGTTCGAAGTCATTTTCAACTTGCCGGAGTCCCTCGCAGGCTTGAGGCAGCTCACGTCGAACTTTCGGTGGACTTGGCACCACCCAACCCGCGACCTCTTTCGGGAGATCGACAAAGAGCTCTGGGAGCAAGTGGACCACAACCCCGTTCAACTGATCACGAAGCTTTCCCCGGCAAGGATCGACAAACTGGCCAACGACTCCGTTTTCTTGGCCAAGCTTGAAGCTTGCGTCAAAGACTTGAACGAGTATCTGCAAGCCAAGACGTGGTACGAGACCACGTACGGTGAAGAGGGCAAAAAAACAAAGATTGCTTACTTTTGTGCAGAGTTCGGAGTTTCAGAAGCGTTGCCGATTTACTCCGGCGGTCTTGGCGTTCTGGCCGGAGACCACCTTAAGGCAGCCAGCGACTTGGGCATTCCCCTCGTAGGAATCGGACTCCTCTACGCCCGTGGTTATTTTCGTCAGTTCTTGACATCTGACGGTTGGCAACAAGAACATTACCCGTCGTACGACTTTTATCAAATGCCGTTGCAACTCGTGAGGGGCGACGACGACCAGCCAGTTCGCATCGAGGTGGAATTTCCCGACAGAACGGTAACCTGCCAAGTCTGGAAGGCCGAGATCGGACGCACGCCACTTTACCTTTTAGACTCGAACGTGATGGAGAACGCGCCGAACGACCAATCCATCACGGATACGCTGTATGGCGGGGACGAGGAGATGCGCTGCCGTCAAGAGATGATTCTCGGAATCGGCGGCATGCGAGCATTAAAGAGACTAGGCATCAACCCTACGGTGTGCCACATGAACGAGGGCCACGCCGCCTTCCAGTCCGTGGAGCGGATTCGGCAGTTCATGGCCGACAACGGCTGCGACTTCCGGACGGCCAGGCAAGTCATCGTCAACGGCAACGTCTTCACCACCCATACTCCGGTACCCGCCGGCTTTGACGTCTTTACGCCGCAACTTCTCGAGAAGTACATGAATAAGACGATTGCGGCCATTAAAATGCCATTCCCCGAGTTTTTGAAACTGGGCAGAATCGACGAGAACAACGAGGGCGAGGCATTTAACATGGCCGTTTTAGCAATGGAGACGGCCAACCACGTCAACGGCGTGTCCAAGTTGCATGCCGCTGTGACGCGATCGATGTTTCAAGCCAGATGGCCTGACTACCCAGAAGAAGAGATTCCGATCATTCCCATCACCAATGGCGTTCATACATTGACATGGGTGTGCAGGAGGATGTCCGACCTGTTTGACCACTATTTAAGTCCGGAATGGAGAAGGTCGAGCGATCCGGAAATCTGGTCGAAGGTCTACGATATTCCCGACAACGTTCTTTGGGAGACCAAGGAGAACCAACGGGGAGATTTAATCCGGTTTGTGCGGAAGCGCCTCCAAAAGGACCTTGAGCGGAGAAATGCAGGTCGGATTGATTTTGGTTTGATCAACAGTATTTTGGATCCACGGATCCTGACGATCGGATTTGCTCGGCGGTTTGCCACCTATAAACGGGCCAATCTGATGCTCCAAGACAAGGAGAGGTTCAAAGAGATCCTGTTCCACCCTGAGAGGCCGGTCCAGATTGTCATTGCAGGGAAAAGCCACCCACGCGACGACGGCGGCAAAAAAATCATCCAGGAACTAGTTCATTTCATAAACCACGATGGCGCCAGGGCGCGCATGGTGTTTCTCGAGGATTACGACATGAGGGTGGCCAGGATGCTAGTGCAGGGCGTTGACGTATGGCTCAACAACCCAAGGCGTCCTTTGGAAGCTAGCGGGACCAGCGGCATGAAGGTGCTTCCCAACGGCGGATTGAACTGCTCCATCCTTGACGGCTGGTGGGCCGAAGGTTACTCGCCAGAAGTCGGCTGGGCGATCGGCGACGGTTCGGAACTTTCAGACGTCGGACAGCAAGATTGGCTCGATTCGCGATCTTTGTACCAGGTTATCGAGCAGGAGGTTGCTCCAAAATTCTACCATCGTGTCGACAAGGGCATTCCCACTCAATGGATCGAGATGATGAAGAACTCGATCGCTAAGCTGACCCCCATGTTCTCGACGGCGAGAATGGTCCGTGAATACACCGAGAAGTTCTATGTCCCGGCGTCCCAAGCCTATCAGAATCTCAGCGCGGATAACATGGTGCGCGCCAGGGCTGCCTTGGAGTGGAGGGACCGGCTTCGCAAAGCCTGGCCTCAGGTGCGCGTTGTCAAAGTTTCGGATACGGCCCGCACCAAGAACCCAGTCGGATTCGAGTTTTCCATACAAGCCACAGTCAAACTAGGCGACTTGTCTCCTGACGAGGTCTTGGTCGAGGCGGTTTTCGGCCAAGTGTCCGGAAGCCGGAGCTTGACGCAAGTAAGCAACCATCCGATGGAACTGGTTTCGCGCGAGGATAACGTAGGCATTTTTGAGTGCAAACTAAGGTGCGACGGCCCAGGCCACCGCGGTTACGCCGTGCGAGTTTCGCCCTACCACCCGGATGTCAACGTTCCTAGCGAGATTCCGCTAGTTGTCTGGGAACCTTAGCGTGCGCAGCAATCCGCGGCATGCCACGGGCTTCGCCTGGCATGGAGTCCGTCATGCCGCACAAGCGTGGTTCGCGGCAACAACCGTCACAAGCGCATCGATTTGAAAAGCCAGGCCCTCGCGAGTTCGATCTGGTCGCCTGAGTGAACGCCTGTTTCGGAGACTCCAGGGGGCAGCACGTTGCGTCCTCTGGGTGGTGTGCGCAGTTCGATCAGCTGGATGTAGGTGCCGCGGTTCGAGTAGGGAATGGGCGGGTTGCCCAGCGGCTGGATTTTTGGACAGGTGTAGCGCCAAAGTCCGGGGTCGTTTCCAAACCGTTCGGTCAGTTTCCTGCAAGCTTCTTTGAAGGCTGCTGTTGCCACTTCTTTTCGTGTGCGTGAGCCAAGATAGTTGAAGGCGGTCCTTCCTTCAAAGGCCTTTTTCACCAGAGACGGTTGAATGGCCAGCCTGAAAAAGTCATCTGACATAAAGCTGCCTACAGCGGGGTAGAAAAGCTCTTCTTGCAGAGCCGAATAGACGCTCTCGTAGATCTGGGCGGCTTGGCTTCCGTCCAGCATTCGGCCGTCGAACGATCGCAGGTAAGCCAAAGCGTCCTTTTCTTGGCGGCTCAGACCAACGGGATCAATATTTTCATTAACAATCTTGTGAATGCTTGTTCCATGCTCGCTTGTCCTCGCGATGGCCCAAGCCGCATGCTCCAGGTCATGAAGATTCAGTTTGGGTTGCCTCAAGGCGCTCCTCAAAATCGAAACGCGGTTCGAACATCCCCAAACGGGCGTGTCCCCGTTTGGCCACCAAGTCGCCGCTTTATTGTTCCAATTGGTCAACAACCCGGACTTAGGGTTCTCGACGTGAGGCATTTGACTGGGCGAAAGAACACCCTTCCAATCGGTTTCTGGCGATGCCGGCACCGGAAACCTCGGATCGTAGCCTAGAGCGCGAACGGGGACGTGGCCGATGTAGCGGTAACCGATGTCTCCGGAGACAAAGGCGTAAAACAGGTTGAAGGTCATCGGGCAACCGGCAAGTCTGTCGGTTATATCTTTTGGCGATTCAGCCGAGTACATGGCGATAAGGCTGTCATAGGCCTTCATCTCCCGTTGCCAATAAGTCGACTTTCGGGCAAATAGGTACCCCCCGCCGGTTTTGGTTTGGAAAACGACGGGGCCGTAAAGGGTTCGCAACTGCGTGACGGTTTGAGATGGTTCTCCTGCGATGGCAAGCGGGAAGGTCTTGCTCTCCACTCTCAGGGTCTTGTCGCCGTACCGATAGCCTTCATCGCCATCCGATTTGAAGAAGAAAATGTCCTCGAGGTCGGCGACCCCGCTGGTCAATCCCCAAGCAAACTTCGGCGTGAAACCGATAAGCACTCCCGGAATCCCGGGAACGTCCATGCCGCACACCTTAAGGCCTGGTGCCTCGATCGACATTTCATGAGCTATCGAAGGGTTCGAGAAGCCCATTTGAGGAGCACTGAGCAACAAAGGCGTTCCCGTCGCCGACCGTTGCCTGCCGACCACAATGGCGTAGCTGCCTGCCTTGTACGGGAGGTTGAGACGCTGGGCCGTGCGAGCCGACTCGGCAAGAGACGCGAGACGAACCGAAGGAAGCAGTTCAAGCAGGTTCAGTTTAGGCAGAAGGGCCAAGTGGCGTTCCGTGGTACGCCTCGTGACCTTAGGAAAAGCCGGGTGTTTCTTGGCCAGGGTATCGTCCTCCGGAGCTACAGTCGTTGGGGATGCGGGATCGTTCTGCCAAGCCATGTCGTCGAACACGTCCAGTCGCTTCTCCTTGCAATTTTGGGTGTTGAGGTACTCCAAGACGGCCATGTTGCGCAACTCGCCCGCGCCACCTCGGCCAAACATCCGCCACAATCGAATGGCGATGGCTACAGAGTCGATTTCTGACCATGGCTCCGGGTCCGTTTTCAACTCAAGGTACTTTTGGGGCAACCTGCCGGATTGAGAAGCCTCGACTAGGTAGGCGTTCACGCCTCGAGCATAGGAAGAGATCGCCCGCTTGGCCTTATCGGACAAAAGGTCGTATTGCCTACGAAGCTCCTCGTCGGTGTAAGCAAAGCGCAACACCTCACGGTCCGAATTGAGGTATTCCGAACCGAGCAGCGCGGCCAGTTTTCCACGGGCCATCCTACGGGACAGCTCCATTTGCCAAAGACGGTCCTCTGCGACGGCGTATCCCGCCCAGTAAAAAGCTTGATCCCACGACGAGGCGGAAATGTGAGGCACTCCGTAGGAGTCTCGTTCGAAGCCCTTTGCGGTGGGCTGACCAATCAGAAATAGTGCAATGAAAGCCAGCATATAAGGCTAATTCGCCCGAGAGAGTTCATATCCCTGCCGTGTAACCGTCAGTGGAAAATACGGCTCGATTGTGAGCAGCACTTGCGATTGATGAGCCGGTACAGGGCGTATCCTAAGAGCGCGACAATGAGAAGGGGCAACACGAACGACAAGACCGTGATCGTAACGCGAACAGCAAGCCGGATGGCGATGTAGGCCAAAACGACACAGAGCACAATCTTCAAAAAAGTCATATCGCGACTATACTCCTTCTCAATTCGAATTTACCTTAATTTGTAAATCGTTGATTATGTGTTAATCTACACGCCAGGAACCAGAGGTGCTCCCAAGAGAGGCATTTTGCGCAATTTTCCGAGGACATAAAGGTTGCCAAGGGCGTCGGGTTCAAAAGTTTCTGGGCCTTTCGTCTTGACCAAAGGCGTGTCGCAGGGGTTGGGTGCCACGAAGTAACATCGAGGAATGGCCGTGCGTGTCGTGAAATTGCAACTGGTCGATCCTTTTTCGGACGAGTTTCTGAGAATCAATAGCCCTCGTGTTGCCGACTGGCTTGTCAAGTTTCTTGCGGATGAGTGCATCCGGAGGCGGGGAATCCGTCGAGCCGTGCTCGGTCTGAGCGGAGGCGTCGATTCTGCAACGGTCGCGTATCTCTGCGCCCGCGCATTCGGTCCTTCGAACGTTTATGCTTTTCGAATGCCATACAAGATCTCGTCGCAAGAGAGTCTCGATCACGCCCAGCTTTGTATTGACGATTTGGGCATCCAAGCTGAGACGATCGACATCACGGGCATGGTGGATGGGTATGTAGCCCAATTCAAGGACCCAATCGATGGCACGCGGCTAGGAAACGTGTGCGCCAGGTCTCGAATGATTGTGTTGTTCGATCAATCCGCACGATTGGGGGCTTTGCCGATCGGCACCGGCAACAAAAGCGAGCGGCTGCTCGGGTATTACACGTGGCACGCTGACGATTCGCCACCTATCAATCCACTGGGCGATTTGTTCAAAACCCAGGTCTGGCAACTGGCGCACGAACTCGGCGTCCCCGAGGTCATCGTGAACAAGCCGGCGACCGCTGACCTCGTCAAGGGCCAGACCGACGAAAGCGACTTCGGCGTCACTTACGCGGAAGCGGACCGGATCTTGCATCACCTGATTCTAGGATACGCACCATCAAAGTTGGTTGAATACGGCTTCTCCGAAGACGCTGTTCGGCGAGTGGTCAAGCGGCTGAACGCGACGCACTGGAAAAGACGGATGCCCACCGTGGCCATGATGAGCACGACGGCGATCGGGGAGTATTACTTGCGTCCCGTCGACTACTGAACCGCTTTCATTTCCTCGAGGATTCGCCAACAAAACAGCTGCATGCGCGGAAGATGGAAAGGGCCTTTCCAAACGTTGCCCTTGAGTCGCGTTGAAAGCGTGCCGTCTCGGTGCAGGTATCCAAACCACTCCCCATGCTGTTTGTCGGGAAAGCGGGCATAGGCCCAGTCGTGGACTTGGCGGTGCATTCTGGCATACTTCTCGTCGCCAGTCATTTGGTAAGCCATCAACGTGGCAATAATCGCCTCGTTGTGCGGCCACCAAAACTTCATATCGTGCCAGTACTCAGTGCAGGGCAGGCCCTTGACGTCTCTGAAATAGAACAACCCGCCGTATTCATGGTCCCATCCGAGGTCCCACATCCACTCCAAGATGGTCAGTCCCATTTTGGCGATACGCGGGTCGTTGTTGCGATGTTTGGCTTCATGCAACAAAAACCACGCCGCTTCAATGGCGTGACCGGGGTTCACCATGCGTCCTTCGAACGAATCGATGAACTCGCCGTTCGGGCCAACGACTTCAAGAACAGACGAGAACCCCGGTCTCATGAAGTCTCTTTCGATTTCGTCGATGGAGCGCAAGATCCACTCGTTGCAGATCGGATCGTCGGTCGCCAGCCGCAGTTCCTGGGCTGTCGCGATTAGGATCATGGGCATGACGAGGCCCTTAATGGGGCGCACGTCGGTCCATTTCTGTTCGAGAAGGCCCGGCGTCGTGTGGTATTTCAGAATAAGCTTGTAGAGGTCGACGGCTTTTTGGGCGTACGCGTTATCGCCGGTCGCGCGGGAATAAGCTGCAAAGCCAATTGTGGCGAAACACTCCGAAAAAAGGTACCGCCTTTTTCGCAAGGGACGGCCTTGCTTATCAACGAGAAAGAACATTCGGCCATCGGTATCGAAGCAGTGACGCTCCAAGAACTCGAGGCCGTGACGCGCCGCGTCCAACCATTCGGGTCTCCTTTCAATGTCCGCATAAAGCGTCGAAAGGGTCCAAACGAAGCGGCCGTGGATCCAAACCGGCTTATCGGTGCTGATCACGGACCCGTCCTGGTCCAGGCAGAAAAGATAGCCGCCGTCCTCTTGGTCGATCGAGTGAGACAGCCAAAAAGGAATGGTATCGTTGAGCAAGCCGTCTCGATAGGTGGCGATCAGGTTGTCAATCGTTTTTTGGTCCATGGTTGTGCGCCCTAATTGAACAAGCTGCTGACCGATTGTCCTAGGTGGATTCTTTTGATCGTTTCGGCGACCAAGGGCCCGATGGAGAGCACCTTGATTTTGGGATGTTCCTTCTCGTGGGACATAGGGATGGTGTTGGTCGTCACGATTTCGAGCACGTCGGTTTGCGAGGTCAAGTTGGGTACGGCGTTTTTGGTGAACAGACCGTGCGTGCAGGCTATCTTGAACGGACCCGCGCCGCGGCTCCGAAGCACTTCGAGCAACTCCATCACGCTGCCGCCGTTGGCAATCTCATCGTCCATCACGATGCAAGTCTTTCCTTTGACGTCGCCGACAATCGTGTCGATGACGACCTTGTCGTCAGATAGGCGGTGTTTGCGTCCCGCGGCAACCGGAATTCCCAACAGCTTTGAGAAGTGGCCAGCGGCCTTGGCGTTGCCCAGGTCGGGCGAAACTACGATGTTGTCCGTCAAATCTTCGCCTTTGAAGTGTTCGGCAAGAATCAAAAGGGCGTTTAAATGGTCGACAGGAACACTGAAAAACCCATGGACTTGCTCGGAGTGTAGGGTCATCGTCAGTACGCGGTTGGCGCCCGCCGTGACCAGAATATCGGCGACGAGGCGGCCGGCAATCGATATGCGCGGCGCGTCTTTTTTGTCCGATCGGGCGTAGCCAAAATAGGGGATAACGGCGGTCAGGCGCTTGGCGGAGGCCCCTCTTGCGGCATCCAACATCAGAAGGAGCTGCATGAGGTTTTCCTGAACAGGCGGCACGAGCGGCTGGATGATGAACACGTCGGATTCGCGGCAGTTGGCGTTCAGCTGAATGTACTGGCAGTCGTTGCTGAATCGCCTGAACGTCGCGGGGCTAAGCGGGATTCCGAGGTGGTTGCAGATCTCGCGGGCAAGCTGAGGGTGAGCCTCCCCGGAAAATATGGTGACATCGTTCATCGCCCTGTTTATACCTTCGCTCCAAGGCCTCGCGCTGATCGTTGAAAGACCCCTCGGCGTTCGGTTGCACCACGGCACATTCCGGCCAGTTTCAATGGTGCCTAATGGTTCGTCTTCATTGGGTTGACCACCCCTTTAGCTTGACGAAATGCCTATGTCCCAGATTTGCTCGGCCAAGGTGACCAAACGTCGCCTTGGTCGACTTGGACGCAAGGTCCCACTGTTGACATGGCGCCTGCCGGTTTGGGATAATGTTAGCAGTCTCTATGGTGGGACTGCTAACATCTTAGTCTACGGAGGACGAATATATGGCCAACATCAAGCCTCTCGGCGACAAAGTCGTCGTACAGGTTACGGAGTCAGAAGAGAAGACCGCGTCTGGCATTTACCTGCCGGACAGTGCCAAAAAAAAGCCACAGGAGGGAAAAGTCATTGCCATCGGCAACGGCCGCGTTCTCGATAACGGTGAGCGAAACCAGCTCACAGTTAAAGTCGGTGATCGCGTGCTGTTCAGCAAATACGGCGGAAACGAAGTCACCATCGACGGAGAGGAGTACACCATCCTCGACGAAGACCAGATTTACGCGATCATCGAGGCCTAGTCCTGCCTGGCCGTGCATCGCTTTGAGGTTGCATCCAAGAAAATGAAAGGCTGCAGGAAAATTGGGGCATGTGATCCGGGCGAACCACTCGTGTTTGCTCGCGTTGACGCAACTCAGGAATTTCCACATAAGGCCTTCAGCTTCGTTCCCCAGACCAAGCGAGCGGCGGCATCGGTGCCTTCGAAGGTTGCCGATGGGCCAAGTTCCGGTAAGAAACTTTTTGGAATTGCTCCAAGGACTCTGGAAGAACTTGGGACCGAGAAGGTAGTCGGATTCGAGATGAGTGTGCTCGATTTAGCATTAAAGGATGCGATCGAGCGCCCGTCGCTTGACTGGGGAGTGAGACTGTAAAAAGAATCCAACGGACAACAAGTCAAGGACTAAGGAAGCAATCCCGAAGCACCGCACGGTGGCCGCAGGCCAACCCATAAAAAAAGGAAACAAGGAGAACAGCAAAAATGCCAGCAAAACAACTGATTTACGATGAAAACGCTCGACGTGCGCTTGAGCGCGGTGTCAACAAAGTCGCCGATGCGGTCAAGGTTACCCTTGGCCCCAAGGGACGCAACGTCGTCCTTGACAAAAAGTGGGGAAGCCCCACGATCACCAAGGACGGCGTGACCGTCGCCAAAGAAATCGAGCTGGAAGACCCTTATGAAAACATGGGTGCCCAGCTTTGCAAAGAGGTTGCCAGCAAAACCAACGACGTCGCGGGCGACGGAACCACCACTGCCACCGTCCTTGCCCAAGCCATCGTCAATGAAGGCCTTCGCTATGTGGCCGCTGGCGGCAACCCCATTGCCGTCAAACGCGGTATCGACAAAGCCGTTGAGCTCGTGGTGAGCGAAATCAAGAAGATCGCCAAGCCGATCAAAGACAAAGAGCAGGTCGAGTTCGTCGCCACCATTGCAGGCAACGACGAGGAGATCGGGCAACATGTTTCCGAGGCTATGGACAAGGTTGGCAAGGACGGCGTGATCACAGTAGAGGAGAGTAAGGGGCGTGACACAGCCCTTGAAATTGTCGAGGGCATGCAGTTCGACCGCGGTTACATCAGCCCTTATTTCGTTACCGACCCTGAGCGCATGGAGGCCGTCCTGGAAGACCCGCTGATTCTGATTCACGAGAAGAAGATCAGCAATGCCCAGGAGTTCGTCAGCTTTCTTGAGAAGGCCGCTCAAACCCGGCGCCCGGTTTTGGTCATCGCCGAGGACGTCGAGGGTGACGCTCTGGCCACCATCGTCTTGAACAAGATTCGAGGCGTCCTGCAGATCGCCGCGGTCAAGGCACCTGGTTTCGGCGACCGCCGAAAGGCCATGCTCGAGGACATCGCCATCCTTACCAAGGGGCAGTTCATCAGCGAGGATCTTGGCACGAAGCTTGAAAACGTTACCGTCAACATGCTTGGAACCGCCAAGAAGGTTGTGATCAAGAAGGAAGAGACGACGATCATCGAAGGTGCTGGAAGCAAGGAAGAGGTCATGGGCCGGATCAACCAGATCAAGGCACAGATCGAGAAGACCGACAGCAACTACGACCGTGAAAAGTTGCAGGAGCGGTTGGCCAAGCTTAGCGGCGGCGTTGCCGTCATCAAGGTCGGCGCTAGCACTGAGACTGAGTTGAAGGAAAAGAAGCACCGATACGAAGATGCTCTTTCGGCGACCCGCGCGGCCGTGGAGGAAGGGATCGTTCCAGGCGGCGGTGTCACGCTTCTGGCAGCCGCCAAAGCTCTCGAGGACACTAAGTTTGAGGGCGACGAGCTCACCGGTGTCAACATCGTCAAGCGCGCTCTTGAGGAGCCGTTGCGTACCATTGCCGAGAACGCTGGCCTGGAGGGTTCGGTTATCGTCGACAAGGTGCGGAACGCCAAGGCGGGACACGGTCTGAACGCTGTAACTGGCGAGATCGTCGACCTGGTGAAGGCCGGCATCGTCGATCCGGCAAAGGTCACCCGAAGCGCCGTTCAAAACGCTGCATCGATTGCAGGTCTTGTTCTGACGACTGAAGCCCTGGTCGTGGAAAAGCCTGAGCCCAAGAAGCCTCCGATGGGCGGCGCCCCCGGAATGGGCGGCATGGGCGACATGGATTATTGATGCCCTGCGTTTGATCGTGCGTTGCAAAGCGCCCCGGTCTGTGCAATGGCCAGGGCGCTTTTTTCGGCAACAGATCGTCATAGGATCGTTGTTTCGCCGTGTCGAGGTCACTTGCCCTGGTTAGTGGCTGCGTAGGTGCCTGAAGACAAAGGAGATCTTTGTGCCGGCAGGATGCCGGCGCTCCCAGCTAGGATCTCTTTCCGGACCCCAAAAAGGGAAGGCCCCTTCTCGCCAACAGAAAGGGGCTTGAAACGAAAACGAGCCGGAAAGGTTATCGCTTTCGGCGACGAAGAGCAAGTACACCAAGGCCAAAACCGAGGCCGATCAGGGTCAGAGGCTCCGGAACGGCCGCGCACCTCACCGTGCCATCGAGGGTGTTGACCCAGAGGCCGACTTTGCCCGGTGCGCTAAGAGTCATCACGATGTTCGCGGTGTTGATGGACCGGCTATCGAACGAGATCGAGTCCCAAGAGCCCTTGACAACAGGCTTGAATTGTTGCTCGCCAGCGCCGAGTGACAGTTCGGCATAATACACGCCGTTGCCAAGGTGGGTCATGAGAGTGCTGCCGTCGTTGTTGTTCCATCCGTTGAAAGCGCCGGCCACAGACCACTGCAAACCGGGGTCCTTGGCGACCCCGATCCGGTATTGTTTGGCCAGCCAGCCGTCTACGACAGTGTTGGCATTGAAAATGAGTTGAGCGATTTAGAGGAGTCGACAAAAGCCCAGCTGTTGGCAAGCGGCCAGTTGACGCTCCAGTTGCCGATCGTGATTTTGAACCCGTGGCGGCCGGGAGTGGCTTGGATAGTGGCGGTGTAGACGCCGGATCCGGTGGCTGTCTCGTTCATAAGCAAACCGGACGCATTCCAGCCGTTGAAGTCTCCGCGATGTAATAGGCTTCAAAGGCAGGGATCGAAGCTCCTGCGAAGAAGGCGGAGAGGACGAGCTTTCTCACGGTGGTTTCTGCGCCTTTATTTGGCTTTGTCGGAGGGTTTTTGTGGGTGAAAGCCTACTAACAAGTTGCTCCATTTTGGGGATTTGTTGGTCACGGGTGGACCTGGGAGTGAAAGGTGCGCCGGGTCCAACGACAGGTCTAGCGGGCTCGGTTATGCTTAGGAAAACCGTTGTTCACGCTCTAATACGGAGGGCCGACCTGGCGAATCTGAAAGTCCGATACGAACTCCAATCCGTCGGGCGGCAGCCGGCACGGCCAAGGGTGTATCAGCTGCTCCAGGCGGCGTCATGGCGAAAATAAGGCGGTATAGCGCTTGATGGACGGAACGAGCACAACCGTTTCCATCGGCTTTAAACTGAGGGTGACGGATTGTGCCGCACAGCTAAGGGATCGTCCGTCGACTGCGTTCAGGCATTCCTTGCCAAACCGATGGCGGACTAGCGAGGGCAAAAGGATCCTTTTTTTCAACGGGCGTTCGGATCGATTGACAGCGACGATGGCGGCGTCTTTGCCCTCATGCCGCAAATACGCAAGGAATTTTTGGGTGTCGTCGCAGGCAAGCCTCATGGTGTCGCCGGTTTGAAGGGCGGGACTGGCGTTGCGAAGCCTGATAAGGCGTTTGTAGAATTGAAGAACCTCGTTTTGAGGGGTTGCAAGGTCCCAACGCATACCTCGGCGATTTTGAGGATCGCGGCCGCCCTCCGTGCCCAATTCATCACCGTAATAAACGCTCGGCACGCCAAGCCAAGTGAATTGAATGGCGGCAGCCATTTTGATCAATTCGAGGCGGCCTTTGCAAAGGATGGCGATGCGCGGCGTGTCGTGGCTGCCGAGAAGGTTCATGAGGTTCCGGCTAACCTGGGGCGGGTACTTAGCAACGATGAGCTCGAGACGTTGCATGAACTCGCTGGGCTTCAGGGAGCCCTCAGCCACGAATCGGACGACGGCGTCGCGAAACGGGTAATTCATGACCGAGTCGAATTGGTCTCCTTGCAACCAAGGAGAGCCGTCGCCCCAGATCTCGCCAACAATCCAGGCTTCTGGGTCCAGCGACTTGGCGTGCGGCCTAAAAGCCCGCCAAAAGGACGCATCAACCTCGTTCGGAACGTCGAGGCGCCACCCCGAAATCGGCGCAAGCCGGTGCCAGTAGGCGATTGAGTCAAGGAGATACTTTTGAACTTCGGGGTTCTTGCAGTTGAGCTTGGGCATCGACGGGAACCCGAACCAGGCGTCGTAATTGGGATTTCCCTGAACCTTGACGGGGAAAGAATGGATGAAGTACCAGTCTTTGTAGGGCGACTTTTCTTCGTTTTTGACGACGTCGGCGAACGCGAAGAAGTCAACAGCGGTATGGTTGGCGGCAAAGTCGAGAATCGTTCGGATTCCTTTTACGCGCAAGGCTTTGACCATCGCTGCGAACTCTGCGTTGGTTCCGAAAAGTGGGTCGACGAGCCGGTAGTCGGTCGCTTCGTAGCGATGAATACTGGGTGAAAGAAATACAGGATTGAAATAGACGGCCCCGATGCCGAGGTCCCTTAAGTAGTCGGCCTTGGATAGAACGCCCGCGATGTCGCCTCCGAGACGAGAGTCCCATCGGGGCTCCGTGTCCCAAGGCGCAACGCCCTTATGGTTCCTAGCCTTGGCAAATCGGTCAGGGAAGATCTGGTATAGGACCGTGCGCTCGACCCATTTCGGCACTTCAAAAGGCTTAAACGTGCGCGGATCTATCATGAACGGTTCGCCCTTGAGCGGTCCAGCTCCGATGACTTTTTTCAGAGGTCCATCCTTGACCTCGAACCAATATTTCAGTGGAGAAGTCCTGTTCCATGGCACGCACCTGGTCCACTTTTCCACGATCTCGTCGGAAGCCGTTCGGGACATGGTGTACCGGCGCTTATAAACGACGACTTCAACGGATTCGACGTCGTTGGGTCGGACAGTCAGGGCCAGGTGGATCTTGCCGCGGTCGTAGTTCCGGCTCAATGGGGTTGTCCCGTGGCCGATTACCGACTCGGTGAGCTTTCCGTCGCCCCGCTTCGACGGGATCGCGTACTCAAGCGGGTAGAGCAACAGGACCGAGTTCACGTTCCCGTTGCCGTCATCCTCGCTGAGTCTGGCCTTTGGGTCCAGAATCCACTGGGAGCCGTTTAGAACGAACTTGTAGGTGTATTTTCCCGGGGGGAGGCTGAGCGTCATTTGCCAAAATCGCCCATCGGTGGATTGAAGAGGGTGCACCTTGGGGTCCCAGTTGTTGAAGGACCCGGCAACAGTTAGCTTATTTAGAATCGTTGGAGACTCGTAAGAGACATGCCAAGGAACGTTTCGCGGCTCGATTAAAAGCAAAGCGAGGGTCAAGGCGCGGACCATGCTCAACAACACCCCTCAGTCAGCATGGATGAACAGCGAACCATGAGTTTGCAAGGGATGATGGTTCGTGTGGGCTCACCCTCCGCCTCGCCTTCGATGATTTGGATCAGCTTGGACACCGCGTTGCGCACCAAATCGGGGATGCAGAGGTTGACTGAGGTGATGTCGCAATCGGTGATCCGGCAGAGCAGGCTGTCATTGAAGGAAACAATGCCCAGTTGGTGCGGCACCGTAAGACTGAATTCCCGCGTCATTTGAAGGACGCCTATCGCCATGAAGTCGTCCAACACAACCAGCGCTTCGGGCAACTCGTTAGATAAGAAGAGCCGTTTGGCGATCTGATAGCTCGCCTCCGCGCCGAAGTCGGACCTCCAAACCAGTTCGTCCAGTCCGGCGGCCGTGATGGCCTGCCTGTATCCAGCAATTCGATCTTCGCAAACGGTGACACCTTGCGGCCCGGCAAGCATGCCTACTGTTTGATAGCCTTGGCTGATCAAATGCTCGGTTGCCAGGCGTCCGGCGTAAACGTTGTCATTGTCAACCGAATACACTGGTGCGTGGTCGGGGGGGTTCCCAATAAGCACGAAGGGGAAGTTGTCCTCTTGAAGCCGGTGGATCCGCTCGTCCCAGGCCTCGGACTCCGCCAGCAACACGCCGTCGACGCGCCTCGTTCTCAGCATTTCATCGTAGGCCTCGATTTGCTCCTCGTTGGAGCGAACCATCTGAACACAGAGCCGGTAGTCGGTTTCGGCAAGGTCGTTCATCACCTCAGCGATCAGCGCTGAATAGAAGGGGTCTCCTGAAAGGCCTTGAGCCAACCGCTTGACGACCAGGCCGATTAGGTTGGTTTTCTTGTTGCGGAGCATCCGAGCGGACGTGTCCGGCTTGTAGTTGTGCTCCTTCATGACGGACAGGACCCGCTTCTTAATGCTCTTGGCCACACGTTGATCCCCCGCGAGCACACGCGAAACGGTCGCCTGCGAGACGTTGGCTAGCCTAGCTATGTCATGTTGCGTTACAGCCATGAAAGTGCCCAAGAATGCGTGAATACGTATTCTTGAAACCAGTATAGCACGGATTGCCCTGCAGGCCAACCGATTGGTTGACGATCTCAATCGGCAACCATCTTCATGTTTGAACAAAACGCCGTAGCCCTGGCGCGCGAAGGCTACGCCATAATTCGCGAATGGATTCGTTTCCGAGGACCGTCGTCGGCGGCGCTTCGTTGCCGAGGATTATTATCGTAATCAACTGCTTTCGAGGTTGTTCGCATACCAGTTTGGCAAAGGATCGGTTCACCAAGGAATACCAAGAACCGGAAAAAAATAGCCGCCGTACTCAAGGTTTTTCCGGAAAACGGCATCGATGCCGTTGTGGGAGGGTACATGAATGGCCCAATGGCGGACGCGCTAGAAGAGGCCGAGCAGATTGCTGGAAAGCCGATCATCTGCATCATTATCCCCCACTTCAACATCAAACCATGCGGTCCGAGTGAGATGGAGCCCGAGCAAGTCTTCGATGACATGGTCGCTCTAAGAGCCAGCTTTTGCATGGCGCACCAGTGTGTCACCGATGCTCTTGTCGATAATCATGACGAGTTGATCCGGGACCTTGGCATTTTTAAAAATATGATTCGTGAGCGCGAAATGGTACCGGGTTTGTCAAACCACATGCCTAAGACCATCCCCTATTCCGACAGGAACGGCTAGGACGTTGAGGCATACATCCAAATTTACAACGCTGGGGGTTTTTTGATGCAGGTCGAGGCCGATTGGATGATGCGGACGATCCTCGGGGCCGCGAAGCCGATAATGACGATTAAACCCTTGGCCGCAGGAAGGCTTTCGCTGCCTGTGGGACTGGCAACTGTTTCATTCTAGATCCCGGCTCCCCGCGCAATCAAGGCGTCCTCTCGAACGTCCGCTCCGGTCAGAGCCTTCAGGCTGGCCTGCTTGCGCGAGACC
>Ga0209018_1000602_pt1 | contig 32703 bp, 29 predicted proteins | sample YNPBryBLVA2012_FD_185814 | JGI IMG/M metagenome (GOLD analysis project Ga0209018, IMG submission 185814) | Anoxygenic and chlorotrophic microbial mat microbial communities from Yellowstone National Park, USA - YNP Bryant BLVA 2012 (SPAdes)... ...
AAATGCGGGTCGAGACCGGGAACGTCAGTCCACTTCAGTGGACTTCTCATCCGTAGCCGGGGACTTGAGTCCCCGGCGCTGAAAACTTGCACATTGGGTCTGCAATCACCCTGATAACGAAGGCCCTGCTGGGGCCGCATTGCGCCGCCTCGAATCGGTGCTATAGTGAGTCTTCCGGGCAGCTATTCTGATAACTAGCGCCAACAAAATATAGATGTTACAGGTCGGTTTATCGTGATTGGAAATGCGCATCCCGACCTCTGGAGAGACCTGTGCAAAGGAGCGATCCCTGTGGCAGATCCCAACAAGTCCCCGATCCATGTGACCGAGGCGGAACTTCAGGCGGCGATTCAAGCCCTGATCGACACGAAAACCGAGGCCGACATCCTGCAACTCCTGATCGATCACCCGGTGCTGCGGCATAAGGAGATCGTCGAGCGGATTCGCGCCTCCTTCATTGCGCTGGCGATCACAGAACACTGGTCCCAGCACGCCAAAGACGCCATGTACCAGCGCGTGAACATGCTGGCCGGGATGCTCGATGCCTTCGGGGAGCACGTTGACCTCCTGGAAGGGATGTCTCCCACGAAGGCGGCGCCCGCGCCGACGACTACCACCCGCCCGCGTCCGACATCCGCCGCCTCGCGGCAAGGCCCGGTGTTGATTATCGCCGTCGTGTTGATCGGGCTGGTCCTCCTGGGCGCGCTGATGGCGCTCATGGGCGGCGGTGCTGAGGAGGAGGAAAGCCCAGCGGTCGTCTCGCCGACGACCACGCCGCTTCCCGTGACCCTCACCGTCGGTGGGGACTGCGCGCTGGTGGACGCGCTCCTGGCGGCGAACACGGGCGCGGCTTCCGGCGGCTGCGCGGCGGGCGGCGCAGTGACGCTCATCCAACTGACCGGGGACGTCACGCTGGCCGGGCCGTATGAAGCTGAAGCCGCGTGGGGACTGCCGCCTATCACCGGGACGGTGATGCTGGACGGCGGCGGCTTCACTGTCGCCCGTCTGGAAGACGCGCCGCGTTTCAGCATCTTTCGCGTCAATGCGGGCGGCAGCCTGACGCTGCGCCGCGTCACCGTCAGCGGCGGCGGCATGGGGGCTTACAACCTGGGCACGCTGAACGTGTTCGACAGCACCTTCAGCCACAATGGGAGTGGGGCCATCTACAACAGTGGGCTGCTGACGGTGGATGGCAGCACCTTCGACCACAACCAGGCCGAGCAGCACGGCGGCGCGATCTACAACACCAACGGCGGCGCGACCGTCTCCAACAGCACCTTTTCCGCCAATGTGGCGGGCGGCACGGGCGGCGCGATCTACAGCTACCCGGATTCGCGGCCCGAACTGCCCTTTACCATCACGCACTGCACCTTCACGGCCAACTACGCGCCGGGCGGCTTCGGCGCGATTGCCGTGAATACCTATGGCGGCGGTGGGATCGCCCTGTATAACAGTCTGTTGGTGGGGAATGTGGACAGCGACCACGAAACCAACTGCGGCAGCGTCACAACCGGCAGCGGCAACATCGATGGCGATGGAAGCTGCCCCGATTCACAGCAGATGGACCTGAGCGCCCTGGACACGGCCCTGGCCGATAACGGCGGCCCGACCCTGACTCACGCCCTGCTGGCGGGGAGTATCGCCATCAACGCGGGCGATCCGCAGTACTGCACCCGCACCGATCAGCGCGGCGTGCAACGCATGGGCCGCTGCGATGCGGGCGCGTTCGAGTTCGGCGCGAGCGCGGCGGGGGAATAGGCTCGAAAGCTACGCAAGGGCGCGGTGGTATATAATGGGGGTGTAGGTTTATCGTTGAGGAAATTTCAATGACCCGGACGCTGAACATCTCCGATACACTTCACGAGCGACTGGAAGCAGCAGCCCGCCGTCGCGGGTTGAATAGCGTTGAGCAGTTGCTCGAACTCTGGCAGGCCAGCGAGGAAGACCTGGATCGGCGGCAGGAAACCGTGCGCCGGATCGACGCACTGCGGGAACGCCTGTTTGCCAGGTACGGCGAAATGCCCGACAGCACGGCTCTGGTTCGAGAGGATCGAGCGCGGTAAATGGGCCAGATCGTTGTTGACAGCAGTGTGGCGATCAAGTGGTTCGTCGTCGAGCCGCTTTCCGAGCAAGCACTTTGGATTCTTGAGGGTTATCGGGTAGGTGAACTGACCCTGCTCGCACCCGACCTGATAAATGCTGAAATCGGGAACATCGTGTGGAAGAAACGCATGATGCAGGGTTTATCCGCCGCCGATGCGCAGGCGATTATCGATGCCTTTCGGACTCTGGTCTTCGTATGCACTTCTTCCGCCGACCTGCTGGATGATGCCTACCAACTGGCAATGAAATACCAGCGGACTGTTTACGACTCGCTTTACCTGGCTCTGTGCCTGCGGGAAAACTGCCCGTTTGTGACAGCAGACGAAAAGCTGGTCAACGCCGTTAACAAGCAGCTTTCCAACGTCGTGTGGTTAGGCCATTGGACGGAGCGTCGATGACGGCTGCGATGCGGGCGCGTTCGAGTTCGGCGCGGGCGTGGCGGAGTAAGCTCAAATCACACGTAGCGGTGGCTTCAAGCCGCCGCTACCGATTTCTTGAAACCCTCTATGTTCTTTGCGCCCTTTGCGGTCAATCCGGCTTCGCCCCGGCGCGCTCGCGGTCCAGCAGGGCGCGCTTGCGCTCCAGGCCCCAGCGGTAGCCGCCCAGCCCACCGTCGCCGCGCACCGCGCGGTGGCACGGGATCACCACCGCCGCCGGGTTGGTCGCACAGGCGTGGCCCACCGCCCGCGCCGCCTTCGGATCGCCGATCAGCCGCGCGATCTCGCCGTAAGTGCGCGTGCTGCCGGGTGGAATGGCCCGCAGCGCCTCCCATACCCGCCGCTGGAGGGCCGTCGCCTGCACGTCGAGCGGCAGGTCCAGGGCGGGCTGGCCCCCCTCCAGGTGGCGCAGGATCGCCTGTATCCACGCGCCGAGCGTCTCTGTATCCTCGTGGAGGTCGGCGGCGGAAAACTCCTCGCGCAGGATGTTTTCCAGCACGTCCGGCGCATCGCCCAGGTATACCGCGCAGATGCCCCGTTCCGTCGCCGCAACGAGCACATAACCCAGCGCGCACGGCGCGACCGCGTAGCCGATGCGCTGGCCCGCGCCGCCCCGTCGGTAGATCGTCGGCGTCATGCCGAGTGCGTCCGGGGCCAGGCCGCTGGGCGAGGCGTAACCCGCGTCGTAGATCGCCCGCGTGACCTCCCGGCCTGCCTTGAGGCCCGCCTTGAGGCGCTCCCGGCGCAGCGCGTCGGCATACTGGCGTGGGCTGACGCCCATGATGCGCTTGAACACGCGCTGTAAGTGATAGGGGCTGACCGCCACCGCCGCGCCGATCTCGCCCAGCGTGGGCGACTCGTCCAGGTGCGCCTCGATGTAAGCGCACACCTGCCGGACCATGCTCACCTGCGAGTCCACCTCGTCGGGGCGGCAGCGGCGGCAGGGCCGGTAGCCCGCCTGGGACGCCGCCTCGTTCGAGGGATAGAAGGTTACGTTTTCGGGACGAGGCCGCCGGGCCGGGCACGATGGGCGGCAGAAAATCCCGGTCGAGCGCACGGCCACGACGAATACGCCGTCGTAGCGGCGGTCGCGCGCCGCGAAGGCTCGCCAGCGGTCAGCGTCGGTGAGGGCGGCGGGTTCGATGGTCGCGGCAGGGTGCGGCATGGTGGTCATGGTGATCTCCGTTCTACCGGTATTCCTTTGCCTTGTAGGGGCGATGCATGCGTCGCCCCTACAACCTTTACGTACCTGCCCATTAAACCCCGTCTGCTGCCCCGCCGCCGCCCGATTCTTGCGCTCAAAACCGGGACGATCCGCCGATGGGCGTTCCCGCTCCCGTCCGCGCGATCTCCGGCGCGAGCCGCCGCAGGATGAGTGCGTGGCCGCGCAGGATGGCGTGATCCTCCTCCAGCGTGATCAGCAGCGCGGCTGGAAAGCGATACAGCAGGCCGAGCAACACCGGCATTTCGTAGTGCCGCTGGAACGTGTTCTGGTTAGTCAGTTTCCAGCGCCCCCGCAGCTTGAGGTAATCCTCGACCACCAGGAACAACAGTTCCCGGTCCCGGACCTGAAACTGCCGCTCCACCGGGCGGATCAGCGCCGCGCCCCTGCCGCAGACGTATACGGAGAACAACACCAACACGATCACCTGGAGCAGTTTGCCCGGCATGACGGCGGCGTAGACCAGGATCGCCGCCGCGTAGAGGGCGAAGTTCAGCAGAAAAGCCTTCGCATAATCGCGCCACCTCGGTCGGGTGAGCGGCAGGTCCAGGTCCGGCAGAAAGGTGGGGCGCGCTTGTTCCACATCGGTATGGTCGATCACGCTTCACCGCCCTCTGCACGCTGCAAGTGCGTTTTCACCGCTTTGCCACCTCGATATAAGCTGCCGGGACGGTGAGGGTCAGGCCGCCCGCGCGCTGCGCCAGGGCGTTGAGGCGTTGTTCCAGATGGCGGAAGACCGCTTCGACCTCTTCCGGTGGCAGCCACTCGCGCCAGCCTTCCAGGAACGCCAGCTGGATGAAGCGGTGGTTCAGCAGCGCAGAGCCGTCCAGGTAGCGCAGGGTGAAAGATTGCTCATGGACCTGCGCCACGCGGAAGCCCAGCCGTTCCAGCAGGCGGCACGCATCGTCCAGGGAGAAGCGGTGAGCGATATGCGCTTCCAGGCGTTCGTGTAAATCGGCGCGGCCCAGGTCGCGCAGGGTGTCGGCGTAAGCGGTGTAGAACTCGTGCATATGGCCGCGCAGGTTGGTGGTCAGTGCGAGCCGCCCGCCCGGCGCCAGCACGCGCGCGCACTCCGCCAGCACCACCGGGGCATCGGCGAAGTTGTTGATCCCCAGGTTGGACGTAATCAGGTCGAAGGCGCCATCGGCGAAGGGCATGGCCGCGCCGTCGCCCAGGACAAAGCGAACCTGTCGCACGTCCCAAGTGACTTTTTTCTGGACGGCGCGATCCAGCCCGGCCTGCCAGGGATCGAGGCCGTAAGCGCGGCAGGTCGGGCCAATCCGCTGCGCCAGGTCCAGCAGCGGGAAGCCCGCCCCGCACGCCAGATCGAGCACGCGCGCGTTGGGGATCAACGGGACGTGATCCAGCAGCAGCTGGCCAAACAGCGCCGACCACAGCGGCGCTTCGTCGAAGACGGCGACGACGCCGGGTTGAGTCCAGTCGATCACGCGGGTCAGGTAGTCGGGGGTCATTCCGTCACCACTGCCAGGTAGTCTGCCGCCGCCCAGCCCTGGCGACTGGCGTTCTGCGGGTCCTGCACCTGCCACCACACCAGGCCATCGGCTTCCTGTGGCCCACCGATCACGGTGAAGCGGGTGCCCTCGGTGGCGAGGAAACGGGGCGTGGCATTGCGCCCTGCCGCCTCGCGGATGTTCAGCGGCAGCCCCTCCACGTTCGCCACCTGCACCGTGACGCCGATGCGGATTTCGCCGGGTACGGCGGTGGCGGTGGGTGGCTCGCCGGTGATGCCGCCGAGTCCCTGGGGGACGAAAGGTGTCGCTGTGCCGGGCGCGTTTTCGTCGGTGGCCACTTCCAACGCTGCGCCGGGCAGCAGGGCTGTCGGCGAAGGGCGCAGGGTAGCTTGCCCGGTCGGGCGCGCGGTAGGGACAGACGTGATCACCACCACAACCGGCGTCTCCCCGCCCGGCGTGGCTTGCCCGCCGAACAGGTTGAGGCCCAACAGCAACAACGTCACGAAGAAGGCCACCACGCCCAGCAAGATCGGCAGCGTCCACCAGGGCAGGTAGAGTCCGCTCTCGCGGCGCTCGCGGGCCGTTTTGCCGCGCCGCTTGCGGGCCACGCGCTCCCGGACGGGCGACGTGGACGTTGCGGGCGACTCGGACGACGCGCCGATCCAGGGCAGTTCGGTGTAAGTGCGGGGGCGGAAGTCCTCCGGCCTGGGAAGCAGAGGAGAGACTTCTGTCCCGGCGGGCGGGGCCGTCGGTCCCGCCGCCATATCCGCATCCGGCAGCGCGACGCGGCGGGTGGGTAACTCGTAATCTTCGGTGTCACGACGATGCAGGGCGTCCAGGTCCGGCGGTTCGACGCGACGGGTGGGTTGTTCGTGATCTACAGGCATGTCGATGCGGCGCAGGGGCAGAGCGTCCAGGTCCGGCGGTTCGACGCGGCGGGTCGGCATGTCGTGGTCGTTCAGCGGGTCGGGGGCATCGGCCCAATCGGGATCGCGCGGCTGTTCGTTCATGGTCGGCTGAATTCCTTTACACTTGTTCCCTGACGACGTGACCGCTAAGGGCGAATTCCTGAGGAAAGTATATACTGGAAACAGCCGTTATGCAGTCGGCGGCGCAGGAGAAAACCCATGACTCACATCATCACCGGCCTGTGTAACCGGCAGGCGCGCTGCGTGCAGGTCTGCCCGGTGGACTGCATCGTGCCGGGCCAGCCGGAGCGTGCGTGGCCGTTCTACTACATCGATCCCGACACCTGTATCGACTGCGGGGCGTGCGTCCCGGCGTGCCCGTACAACGCTATCTGGCCGGAGGCGGATGTGCCGGACTTTTTGCAGGGCGACATCCAACCCAACTACGACTTCTTCGCGCACGGCCCCGGCTATACGGCGCGAGGCGCGCCACAAGCCCCTGCCTGAAGATCATCACTCGCGCCCACTGCTTGGTAACAATCTGCCAATCGCGGTATGCTGTTGAAGTAACGCAATGCGCAAGTTTCAAAGACGACCGTGTCTGCCCCGGTCGCCAGGGGTTCAAAACCCCTGGCTAAGTCTGCAAAGTCCGCTGAAGCGGACTGAAATGCAGGTCGAGATGACGAATGTCAGTCCACTTCAGTGGACTTTGCATCCGTAGCCGGGGATTTCAATCCCCGGCGCTGAAAACCTGCATATTCTGTTAAAGTAATTGTTGTGTCTGGATCTGCTTTGGATTTGTCTTTGACGGTGGCATAACCAGAATGTCTTCTATGCCTAATCTGGTGAAGCACAAAAATAGGATTTTAACATGGATACTCCTTACAAAACTGAGCGCGAGATGTATGAGCCTGTACGACAATGGCTGCGAAAATATCTCAACAGCCATTTCAAGGAGGCAGAAGTTCATCTTTACGAAGGCGCTCCCACCAAATTATGCAACATGATCGACCTGCTGGACGTAAGTAATGATATACCCGCTGATTGGTTGTCCTGGCAGATGGTTGTCGATGTGGTTGCGAGCATCCGTACTCTCAATGAGGTTTTTTTGGTCCTGGTCGAATGTAAAAATGATGCTTTATCCATAGAAGATTACGCGAAGTTCTATGGTTACGCCCACATTGTCAAGCCCCGGCTTGCTTTCCTGGTTTCGCCGCAAGGCATTAAAAGTTCTTTGGCGACTCTGCTGAAAGTCTATCAACGGTTGGATATTCTCGAATACACCCACGAACCCGACAGAGCTTCCCGCGCGCTCGTCCTGGCCCGCTGGGACGCCAACGCCAACGCGATTGACTTCGCCAGCCTGATCACCACCGACTCGCAGAAAGTCGAGTTAAACAAAGTTCACCGATGAGCCATTCTCTCACCCCCGACCGCCTGATTGCCTTCGAGGCCATGCGCCGCCGCGTCAACGAGCTGCTGCTGCGCCTGGTCGATACCCTGCCGCGTGTGGACGGCCTGCCGCCCGCCGTGCTCGATCAGGCGCGGGACGCTGTGTTTCACGCCGATCATCCCTTCCTGCTGGTGCTGATCGGCCCGTTCGGCGCGGGCAAGTCCAGCCTGATCAACGCCTTGCTGGGCGAGGCGATCTTGCCCACCGGCCCCGTGCCCACCACCGACCGGATTATGATCCTGCGACACGGCCCGGCGCTGGAACGCTCCTCCGGCACGGACGGTATCGAGACCATCTTCCATCCCGCGCCGCTGCTGGAACAGATCAGCCTGGTGGACACGCCGGGGCTGGAATCGGTCTTCGCGCAGCACAGCGAGCGCACCGAGGCGTTCCTGCACCGGGGCGACCTGATCGCGCTGGTGATGCTGGCGACCCAGGCCATGACCGCCCACAATGCCGAATACCTGGAGGCGTTGCGCGATTACGGCAAGCGCGTGCTGGTGGTGATCAACCAGGTGGACCTGCTCGAAGCCGGGCAGGCGGAGACCGTGTGCGCCTTCGTGCGGGAGCAATGCCGTGAGCACCTCAAGGCCGACCCGCAGATTTTTTGCGTCTCGGCCAGGCAAGGGCTGGCTGCCCGCGCCGCCGAACCGCCGGACCGGGCCGCCTGGCGCGCAAGCGGCCTGGCCGACTTGGAGGATTTCCTGGTCCGCGCGCTGGATGACCGCGAACGCCTGCGCCAGAAGTTGCAGACACCGCTCCAGATCGCCCGCAACGCGCTCGCCGCTGCGCAGGTCGAGGTGCAGAACCAGCAGGCTGTGTTGGAGCGCCATCGCGCCGTGTGGGAGAACATCGAAGCGCAGGTGGAGGCGGCGCGCGCCGCCCAGACAAAGGTCGTGGATGCGGCCATGACCCAGGTCGCCGGGCACTTCGCCGAGGCTGCCACGCGCGGCGAAGACGCTATCCGCGAGATGTTCGAGCCGTCGCGTGCGTTGCGACAGGTGGTGGCCGGGCTGGCGGAACTGATCGGCGTGGCCGGGCTGGCTCGGCGCTTCGGGGCGCGTCCGCGCGCTGCTGCGGCGTTTGAGGCGCGCGAGGTGCTGGCGCCGCTGGACGAGGTAGCGAAGGTTGTGGACGGCCTGGGGCCGCGCCTGGAAGGGCGCGATCTGCAAGACCTGGACGACCTGGCGGCCTACACCAAGCGTGCCCTCAACGACCTGCCGCCTGCCCTGCGCGCGAAGGTGATCGGGGAGGTGCGCACGCCCGCCACGTATGATCGCGAGGCGCTGCGCCGCATCCGTCCTGAACGCGACGGCATCCTGGCCGAGGCCCGTCAGATCGAACCGGCCCGCCTGGAACGCGCCGTCCGCAACACCCTGATCGCCCTGGCCGGCTGGGAGGTCACGGTCGTGCTGGCGCTGGTGTTGATCGGCGGTCTGGGCATCAACTGGACCGATCCCACCGCGCCGCTGCTGTTACTGTTGATCGCCATCGCCTTGATCCTGACCGGGCTGGCCCTGATGCCCCTGCGCGGGATGCTGATGGCGCGCGCCTTCAGCGGTCGGCTGATGGCGTTGGCGGATCGCCTGCAAGAACTGGTGCGCGCGGCGGCGGCGGAGCAGATCGAGCAGGGCGTGCGGCTGCGGCAAGACGTGGCTGCGCCGTTCACCCGGTTGGTCAGCGCGCAAACCGAACTGCAAAGCACCCTGGCGCGCGACCTGCGCGCCCTGGACGGCGATCTTGCCGCGCTGGCGGGCGAGGTCGGCGGGCTATGGAAGGGGCGGTAGGGGACCGAACGTGCAAATTCTTCCGCTGGGGACTCGAAGTCCCCGGCTACGGGTGAAAAGCCCGCTGAAGCGGGCTGGAGCCGCTCTGCCGGGCCAGACTGCCCCAGTCCACTTCAGTGGACTTTGCACCTGTAGCCCGGCATTTCAATGCCGGGCGCGCCCCGTCAGATTTCCAGCGGCGGCGGCGCGATGCACCCCGTGCTGACCAGTTCTGCCGGGTCGGGGTAATCCGGCGGGACGCCCGGCCCCGTGACCGGCTGGCCCGCCGCGATGCGCGCCGCCACCTGCGCATTAAGCGCCAACAACTGCGCCAGCAGGTCCTTTCCGGCGTCGAAGCCGTAGGCCGCCAGCACGGCCCGATCCAGGGCGGCGTGCAGGTCCTTGAGCGGATTTGCCCCCGGCAGTTCCAGGGAACGGTACATCTCGCGCAGGGTGAGGGTGGGGTTGCGGCGCATGGCCTCGCGGCGATATTCGTGCAAGGCGCGCCCGGCCCGCGCGACCGCCTTCACCTGTTCCGGCGTGGGGAACTGCGGCCAGGGGAACGTGTCGAACACGCTGTGCGGGGTGTAGGCGGGCCTGGCTGTAAGCGTGGCGCCTTTGGCGAGCCACCATTGCCAATGCAAGTTGGATTGCAAAATACCATAGCTATAGTCATCCTCGAAGAGGAATGCCTGTATCTTGTCACTGATCCGAATTTGGGGGGATACGTAATCGAAAATAGGCCGTTTGCTGATACGGGAGCAGATAACATAACGAGGCATTTTCTGTGCTGCTGCCGTGAAGTGTGTTCGTGTAAAGCTGTGCCGCCACCAGTTTTCGAGAAACTGTTGATGACTGATATTGATTGGAGTGTTGGGGTTTACCGCTAGTGCTTGTCTATTCTGTTCTGCCTCCGCCTGGGCTTTTGCTTCTCGGACAGGCAAAACCAGTGTCTTGATTCTCACATAAGCCGCTCGGAACTGTTGCGCTTCAATTGCATCGTAATTGTTCATGTCTATAATGAAGCGGCTTGGCTTTGCGCTTGGCTTGCCTACCAAATCACTGCCGGTCATATAGGGGAAAATCACCTGCTGGCTAGAAGGATCGCGTCTGATTATCTCACGCGCCTCATCCGGTTCTAGCACAAATGCTTCGTGTCCCGGAGTCAACCCCTGAAATACGCGCTTTGGCTCGACGTTGCACGCCAGCACCACCGCGCCGCTCACGTCGATCTCCGTCGAAAGCGCGCTGTTGATCGCCGACAGTTCCACCACGTCCGCGCCGTCGTTCACCCACAGCCGCGCCGGGCGGAAGGGCGGCTCGCCCTTGCTCCAACAGGCAATTGAGACATGCACCTTTGCCTCGCCCGACCAGGGGATCGAGGACACCGCCTCGAAGATGTGCCCGTCGTGTTCCACCACGTAATCCAGCCCGCCGATACGCGAGTAGTTCTGGCGCACGGTGTTCGTGCCGACCAGCCCGGCCCGCGCGCCGGGTTTCATCTGCTCATGCGCCTTGCGGAACCAGTATACGCAGTAGTCGGCCATGCCGGGCACGTCGGGGTAGGCGGCGCGCACGCGGTTGACGTACTCCACACCGCGCTCGACCTTGAGCCGTTTCGCGCCCAGGTAGGGCGGGTTGCCGATGCAGGCGTCGAATTCCGGCCAGGGTTCAAACAGCGCGTCGGCGCAGCGGATGTTGGCGTCGAGGTTATCCAGCGGCAGTGGGCTTTCGGGCAGATGCAGTTCATCCACCGCCAGCTTTTTGCCCAGGTTCAATGTCACCTTCGCCAGTTCCACCGCGAAGGAGTTCACGTCCAGGCCCCAGAACTGTCGCGCGGTGACGAAGCCCATCTCCGGCGGGCCGCCGGTGTGCTCCTGGATGCGGTCCAGCAGCAGTTTTTCCAGGCGCTTCATCTCGCGGTAGGCCACATAGAGGAAGTTGCCCGATCCGCAGGCGGGGTCAAGCACCTGATAGTCGCGCAGGGCTTCTTGCAGGGCGCGCAAGTCGGCCAGCGTGTTCGCCGCCTCGATGCGCTCCCGCCAGGGCCGCACGATGACCGGCTGGACGATGCGGTAAATATCAACCTCGCTGGTGTAGTGCCCGCCGAACTGGTGGCGCTCGCGCTGGTCCATGCTGTATTCAAACATGCTGCCGAAGATGGCCGGGCGGATTTTGGCCCAGTTGTGGGCGGTGGCGTCGTGCAGCAGGCGCAGTTCGTCGGTCGTCAGTTCGAGGCGGTGGACCTCGGCGAACAGGCCGCCGTCGAAGTAATCCACGCTGCGGAAACGCCCGAAAAGCTCTTTGCCGGGGCGGTTCATGGTCTCGAACAGGCCGCTGATCAGGTCATAGGCGCTGGCCTGCCCGGCCTGGCGGTTGAGGCAGTCTTCAATAAGTTGGGTGAAAAAGTAGCGTTCCAGCAGGCCGGTGTCTTCGGCAAACAGGGCGACCATGCATTGCAGCACGAACCGCTGCGCCTGGGCGCGGGTGACGCTGCGGCCCCGCAGTGGCGTTTCTTGCAGCGAGTGAAACAACTGCGACAGGCTGTAGGTGGCCGCCTCGGTGACTTCGATGGGGTTGACTTCCCAGATCGGCTCTTCAGGTCGCCCGGCCCACAGGAAGGCCAGCGGCCCCCAGGTCTGTGGCAGCTCTGCGACGCGCACTTTCGCCAGCGGGTCGCCGATCTGGATGTTGAGGTCGTAGACCCAGAACTCGTCGAAGTTGCACAGCACGACGTACCTGGGTCGGTGGGGCACGAGGTTGATCCAGTAGTCGAGCGCCTGATGATAGTGCTTGCGCAGGTCTTCGCCGCGCTTTTTCATCTCGAACAGCACGAGTTTGGGCACCACCAGGTCGGCAAAGGCGACGGTGGAGCGGCTTTCGCCCTGCCGCCGGATGCGGTCTTCCAGGATGCCGCCCGCCTCGACCACGCCGGCGTGTCCGAAGGCGCGGAAGAGGCGATCCAAAAAAATCTGGGCCTCGCCCTTCTCATCGCCCTTGCAGTATTCCTTCCACCAGGCGACGAAATTCAAAAGCTGCTGTTCGCGGGTCATATTTCTTAGGGTTTTCTGCACTGTTCGGCGCTACAATAATGCATCAACTGGCTTAAAAGGACAAGCATAAACGAACAGATGAACGATATGTTTTTGGAAGGTCCCCTGGCCGACCTGCGCGAGCGCGAAATCCGCCTGCTGCACGAGATCGGCGACGTGCTGGGGCGGCTTTCCCCCGAAGGCGAAGCCGACCGCGCCCGCCTGCGCGACGTGGCCAACGACCTACGCGACCTGTTCTTTATGATCGTGGTGATGGGCGAGTTCAACGCCGGAAAGTCGTCGTTCATCAACGCCCTGCTGGGCGATGACCTGCTGCCGGTGGGCATCACCCCCACGACGGAAGTGATCGAACTGATCCGTTACGGCGATCAGCCGTCGCGCAAGCCGACCACCCGCCCCGACGGCGTGCGCGAATGGACGCATCCGGGCATCGGCGGGCCGGGCGTGGTGCTGGTCGATACCCCCGGCACGGGGTCGGTGTTCCGCCGCCACGAACAGGCCGCGCGGAACTTCCTCCACCGCAGCGACCTGGTGATCTTCATGTTGTCGGCCAAGCGCGCCTTCGCCGAGACGGACCGGCTGTACCTGGAACTGGCGCGCGACTACGGCAAAAAGGTGATCGTGGTTATCAACCAGGTCGATCTGCTGGAGCCGCGCGAACAGGCCGAAGTGCGCCGCTTTGTGCAGCAGCAAATCGATAGCCTGCTGGGGCTGCGCCCGCTGATCTTCATGGCCTCGGCCCGCCGCGCGCGCGAAGGCATGCCCGATAGCGGCCTGGACGCCGTGCGTGCGCATCTGAACGCCACGTTCGCGCAGATTCCCCCGGCGCGGCAAAAGCTCTTGGCGCAGTTGGACTTTGCCGCGCGGCTGATGGGCAAATCCCGTGAGGCGCTCGACGCGCGGCTGGCATTGATCGGGCGCGACCGCGACCAGACCTCGCAGCTTCAGCGCGAACTGGAAGCCCACGCCGAGGGCGTCGAGGGGCGGCTGGGGACGGTCTCCGGCGAACTGGCGCGCGTGCTGGACGGCGTGCGGCAGCGCGGGATGGCCTTCATCGACCGCAACTTCTCCGTGCGCAACTTCCGCCGTGCCCTCGACCGCGCCGCGCTGCAAGACGAATTCGAGAGCCAGGTCGTGGCCCACGCCCTGGAGCAGATCGGCGCTCTGACCACCAATTACGTGAACGGCCTGATCGATAGCAACCGCCGCTACTGGCAGAGCATCGTCGCGCGGCTGAACCGCCTGGAAGCCCTGTTGGAAGCGCAGCGCGTGGCCGGGGTGGATGGCAGCGTCTATGCCGAGCAGCGCCTGGCTTTGCAGGAGGCCATCGCCGTCGCCGACGCGGAGATGAGCGCCTATTCCAGCGCTGCCGTGCTGGGCCAGATGCAGGCCGATTTCCAGTCGAACCTGACCGGCCTGGGCCTGAGCGGGATGGGGATCGTGGGCGGCCTCCTGGCGACGCTGACCGGCATCGCGGCGCACGTCGGGCCGCTGGCCGCGCTGGAGGTGATCGGCATCCCGATCCTGCTCGTCGGCGCAGCGGGCACGGCGGTGTTCTGGCAAAAGCTGCGCGGCGACGTGAAGCGCAACCTCAACGCCCGGTTCGACGCCCTGGAAGGCAGCTATCGGCAGGCCATCGTGGACCTGACCAGCCGCGAACGTAGCCGTTTGGTGAACTATGGCCGTCAGATTCTGGCGCCTGTGTTCAGCCACTTTGACGGGCTGGCGCAGGCCGCCGCGCGCGACCTGGCCGAACTGGATCGCCTGGAGGCCGAGCGGGCGCGTCTGTGCGCCCAACTGGACGCCCTGGCGGCGACGGATGCCTCGAACGCCGGCGACTCTGCCCTCGGTTAAGCGGGCGGTGTCCACGTCGGGATGGCTGGTCACAGGTCATGTTGACAAGACCCGCCTTTCGCGGTTACAAATGGCGACGCTGCTGACGCTGCTCTAGGAAGGACCTTGCCCGGTGAAAGACAAGCTGCGTACATATATCACCACCGAATTGATAAAAGACCCCACGTACCCGCTGACCGACGACGAGGTCATTATGGGTACGTTGATCGATTCCTTTTCACTGGTGCAGGTAGCGATGTTCATCGAAGATACCTTCGGCGCTCACTTCGACGACTCCGAGTTGACGGTCGAGAACATGGGCACCCTCAACAAGATGGTCGCCAACATTCAAGCCAAGTTGCAGTCGTGAATGCAGGATCATGATCAAAACAGCCCTCACTACCGAAATCCCGATCCGCCCGGACCGCCGCCCCGCCACGCTGCTGGATCAGGCGCGCTGGCTGGTGGAGACGCACCCCGACGCCACAACCATCGTATTTGTCTCGCGGGAAGGTGAGCGCCTCATCACCTACCGCGCCTTTTTCCACGAGGCCGCGCGCTACGCCTATGCCCTGGAGAGCGCGGGCGTCCGCCCCGGCGATCTGGTGGTGTTGGTGCTTCAACACAGCGAGGAACTGCTGTACGGCTTTTGGGGCGCGATGCTGCTCGGCGCGGTTCCATCGATCTTCCCGTTCCTCTCCGACAAGCTCGACCCCGAACGCTACTTCGAGAGCGTACGCAGCCTGATCGCGCTGTCGGAAGTGAAGGCGGTCATCACCTATCCCGACCTCGAACCCACCCTGCGCCCTCACCTGGAGAACATCCCTACGTTAGGGGCGATCCTCAATGTGGAACATCTCGCCCCCGGCGGCGACGTGGCCGCCTATCTGGCGCGTAACCCGGCCCAGGCCGACGACACCGCCTTTTTACAACATTCCTCCGGCAGCACCGGGCTGCAAAAGGGCGTCATGCTCTCTCACCGCGCGGTGATCAACCAGGTCGCCAGCTACAGCGCCGCGATCCGCCTGTCGCCGGACGACGTGATTGCCAGCTGGCTGCCGCTCTACCACGATATGGGGTTGATCGCAGGCTTTATGATGCCGGTGCTGCAAAAGATTCCGCTGGTGCTCATGTCGCCGTTCCACTGGGTGCGCGACCCGAAAATCCTGCTGCACGCCATCACGCGCCACCGCGCCACGCTGTGCTGGCTGCCGAACTTCGCCTACAACTTCCTGGCGACGCGCATCCGTGACGACGCCCTGCAAGGCGTCGATTTGCGCTCGTGGCGGGCGGCCATCAACTGCTCCGAGCCGGTCTATGCCGAAAGCCACCGTACCTTCGCCGAGCGCTTTGTGGCCTACGGCTTCCGGCCGGAAGCCCTCACGACCTGCTACGCGATGGCGGAGAACACCTTCGCCGTGACGCAGGGCGGCATCGATGCGCCGCTGACGCTCGACGTGGTGGATCGCCGTATCCTGATGGAGGAGCGCCGCGCCGTACCTGCCACCGGCGATGCACCGGCAGTGACGATGGTCTCCTGCGGGCGGCCTATTCTCAACTGCGAGGTGCGCGTCGTAGACGACCAGCGCCGCGACCTGCCGGAGCGCCACGTGGGCGAGATCGCCCTGCGCAGCGACTCGATGCTGACCGGTTACTATCACCGCCCTGACGCCACCGCCGAGGTGATGGCGGATGGCTGGTATTTCACCGGGGACATGGGCTACCTGGCAGGTGGCGAACTCTACATCACCGGGCGCAAGAAGGACCTGATCATCGTCGGCGGCAAGAACATCTACCCGCAGGACATCGAAAATCTGCTTAACGACATCCCCGGCGTACATCCGGGCCGCACAACGGCGTTCGGCGTGCCGAACCCGCAGTTGGGCACGGAGGACATCGCCATCATCGCGGAAGTGGATACCGAAGACCCGGAGCAGCGTGCCGCCATCAACCGCGAGATCCGTGCGCGTGTGGCGCAGAGCACCGAGGCGACGGCCCGCTATGTGCACCTGGTCGGCCCCAGGTGGTTGATCAAGACCAGCAGCGGCAAGGTGGCGCGCCGCGCCAACCGCGAGAAGTTCCTCAAAGAGGTGCTCGGCCAGAACGGGGGCGATTGAGCGGCGTTTCCTACGAGCGGCGTGTGAGATGCTGGCGCGCCGTCGGCTAAGGTTTCTGAAGCCCACTGAAGGGGCTGTTTGGCTATCCAAAAGGCGCTTGTAGTCCCCTTCCGATCTGTATTTCAGGAGTGTCGTTCTATGCGTCGTATCGTTTCTGTGGTGGTCTGCGGGCTGCTGATCGCTGTCGTGCTGCTGACCGGAAGCGGCGTCGTTCCGGCGGTGGCCCAGGGCGGCTCGACCGGCACGGCCATCTCCAACCTCAACGTCCGCACCGGCCCCGGCGAAGAATATCCGGTCCAGACGGTGATCCCGCGCCGCACGGCGGTGATCATCGAGGGGCGCAACGAATGGGGCAACTGGGTGCTGGTGAGCACGCCGGACGGGGTGCGCGGTTGGGTGGCGGCCCGCTATCTGATCCTGCCACCCGCGTTCGATGTAGCTGTTGTGCCGGTGGTGGATGGCGGACAGGCGGGCGCGGTTGCCCAGGCGCCGGCCCCGGCCTCTGGGGGAGCGGTGCTACCCGCTGCGCCGGCGGTCACCGGAGGGACGCCGAATGCCTGGCTGGCCTCTGAACTCAACATGCGCACCGGGCCGGAGCTGACCTTCCCGACGATCACGCGCCTGCCGGGCGGCACGGCGCTGGTGCTGGAAGGCCGCAATCAAAACGGCCTGTGGGCGCTGGTCCATACCGCCGACGGCCTGTATCGCGGCTGGGTAGCGGCGAATTTCCTGGCGCTGAGCGTGGACGTGACCCTGGCGGACCTGCCTGTGACCGACGGCACGACCTCCCTGCCGCCGGAGTGGAGCAATCCGGCAGCGGCCCCGGCGTCGGCGGCAAACTCCCAGCCCGCCGCCCCCGATGCGCCCCAGGCGGCCCCGGCGGGTTCTTCTGCGCCTGCGCCAACCCTGCCCCAGCCGTCAGCGTACCAGCCCGCTTCCGACACCGAAGCAGCCCTGATCGCGGAACTGGCCGCCGTGCCCGTGTTGCCGACCGTCACGCCGCAGGTCCGACAGATCGCCGCGCTGGGACGGCAGATGGGCAATAACCCGCGCCTCTTTGCGAAGGTAGGCGATTGCAACAGCGAGTCGCGCGGCTTTATGCAGTTGATCGGCGAGGGCATTTATCAGCTTGGCCCCTATGCGAGCCTCCAGGCGACCATCGACTTCTTCCAGGCGGGCAGCCCCAATCCTTTCCTGCGGGTGAGCCAGGCCGGGCGCAGCGGCTACACGGCCAACTCGGTCGTGGACCCGCTCTTCAACGACCCGCGCAGTTGTCAGCCGGGCGAGTCGCCGCTGGAATGCGAATACAACACCATTCACCCGGCGGTGGCGATCATCCTGTTCGGCGCCAACGACGTGCACAACCTCACCGCCGACCAGTTCGCGCAGGCGCTGCGCCGCGTCCTGGAAATCTCGCGTGACCGGGGCGTGATCCCGGTGCTGGCGACCTATCCCAGTGACCCGGCGGAAAACAGCAAATGGCTGGACTTTCTGCGCTTCAACCAGATCGTGGTCAACCTGGGGCGCGAGTTCGGCGTGCCGGTGATCAACCTGTGGCAGGCGGCGCGCGGCCTGCCGCACAGCGGTGTGGAAAACGATCTGCTGCATCTGTCCTATGGCAGCAGCGGCGCGTTGTTGTTCGGCAGCGAAGAGACGCAGTACGGCCTGACACTGTGGAATCTGCTGGCGCTGCAAACGTTGGACCTGCTGCGCACACAGGTCCTGGGCGGGTAGCGCGACGCTCTCGAATGAACTTCTGTGGGGGCGCGGCGTGGGTGTGCCGCGCCTCAGATATGAATCGGGTATCTTCGTGCCCGTCGCCGCAGGCTCAAAACCTGCGGCTGGTTTTCTAGAAGCGCACTAAAGGCGCTTCCAAAGCCGCGACAAATCGCCCGATTAGCCCTTTTCGTTGGCTTCGTGAGTCTGGCCGACCGCTTGCGTGGTCGGCGGCGCAAGCGCAGCGCTACCGGAAACGCTTAAGTGGATGTACGGGGGGCACGTTATGGTGCGTGCCCCTACCGTTTCTTCGATGTACAGGCGCCTGGCCCGCTACCAGTTGCGCGTGGCGGTGTAATAGAAGGTGTGCGTGCAGGCCGGATCATTGTCGAACACGGTGATCATCGTCATGTCCCAGGTCGTCTCGCTGGTGAACGTGATCGTCAGGCTGAGATTGGCGTTGTTGAGCGTGTTGCGCCCGTTGTATACGTAGCTGTTCGGCCCGGCGGGCTGCATCGTATAGGGCAGCGGCTCCTGCCCGCGCCAGGAGAGCGTGCCGTCAGGGTTGGGGCTGATCGCTACCAGATGCGAGCACAGCGCCAGTTCCGGCCCGGTGCACGTGCCACCCATGTGATCCACGCCCGTGTTCGCCATCCAGACCGATTGCCCGGCAGGGACCAGGCTGCTGCCGCCTGCGCTGGCCGGTGCATTCGGCGATGGGGCGCTGACCTGGGCTACCGCGCCACACGCGCCCAGCGCCCGGACGCCGTCTTGCGCGACCCACGCGCGCTGCCCCCGGCTCGTCGTGACCAGCCACCACGCTGCGCCGTCGGCGTCGGTGTTCTGGCCGGCGGCGGTGTAGTGTGCGGCTGGGTCTACGTTAGCCAGGCGAGTGTAGTTCTCGCCCGGCCCGGCGTAAAAGGCTACCGTGTCTGCGTCAGTGCCCAGCCCGACCGTGCAGACCAGCGCCTCCGGCAGCAGGTCCACCGGCGCGCCTTCCAGGGCGGCGAAGGCGAAGGGGGCTACGACCTCCGGTTCAGCGGCGTCCGCGCCCGTTTCCACACGGGCCAGCGCGCCGCCCTCGACCGGGGTTCCCGCCACTGTTGCACTGCCATCGACTACTACGATCTGCAAGGCGTCGTCTGGCGCGGCCTGAACCAGCAGCGTCCCTGCGGCGAGTGCCACGTCCACACCGTTGATTTGCAGGTGGGCCGTGTTTTGGCCCGCCGTCTGGATCAGCAGGCCCGCCGATCCGGCGCCGCAGACCAGGTCATCTTCGCCTTCCGGCGCGGTGGTCAGGGTGAACGCCTGCATCGGCGCCGTGTAGCCGAGCAGCAGGTCGTCGTCGGCCAGGACGTTCAGCGTCGCCGGGTCGCCCTGGAGCGCCACCAGGTCGCGGAACGCCCACGCCGGGCCGGAGTCGGTCTGGAGGCGATACCAGTCGCCGTTGGCGTTGCGCCCGTCCACGACGGCCTGGGCACGGTTCGGCAGCGTGCCGATGACGGGGTAGTTCGTGCCTGCCCCGGCGCGCAGGTTGATGTCGTAGCCGGCGGCGTTGGTCAGGGTGAGGGTGGGGGCCGGCCCGGCAGAGGCGTCCACCGTGCTGGCGAGTTCTGCCGCGCCGAACAGGATCAGCGTCACGGTCTGTTCGCCGTCGGCAGGCAGGTCGGCCAGGATGTTCATGACGGCCACACCCCAGGCTTCTTCGGCGGGGTCGGCGGCTCCGGTGGCAATGGATTGGACGGCGGCCACGTCGGCGCGGTCGCCGGGTTCTTCAAAGGCAGCGTCCCCGGTCAGGGCGGCGGGTTCAGCCGCGAAGCAGACTTCGCCGACGGCCAGGTCGGCGCAGGCTTCCTGCGCGGCGGCGACGATACTCTCCGTCAGGGGCGCGCAGATGTCCGCCGTTTGCGCGCCGGTCGGTTCGCCGGGCAGGAAAGCGGCGATCAGCCCGATCACCAGCAACACGGTCAACTTTCTCACGCTAAAGTTCAACATCCGAAAGTTCCTCCTCAAATATCCGTTGGGCGTCGTGTCGGCGTCGATGCGCCGATATAATACCCGGTCGAGTGTCTATGCGACAAGCGGCAAGCGTCTAAGCGAAAGGCAAAAGTTCTGTGATGCGGAAAATGGCATTCCCCTTGCTCCTGTCCATCCTGATCCTGTTCGGCGCGGCGGGTTGCGCGCAGAACGACCCTGCCGCCGTCATCGAGTCCTATTTGCAGGCGAAGGTAGAGAGCAACCTGACCGCCCTGCTGAACCTGTCCTGTGCGGCGTGGGAAGAGCAGGCCCGCACCGAGGCCACCTCCTTCGAGTCGATGAACGCGGAATTGCAAGGGATGGAATGTCGTTCGAGCGGCGAGGCCGATGGCTATACCCTAGTCGAGTGCGACGGCAAGATTGTCACCGTCTACGCCAACGGCGAAACGCGCGAGTGGGAACTCGGCGCACACCCTTACCGGCTGGTGCAGGAAGACGGCGAGTGGCGCATGTGCGGCTACTACGACACCGAGGGCGGGGCGTAGTTTTTTCCAACGGCAGCGCGGGCTTCAAGCCGACGCTGCGCAGGATCATGCCGGGGCAGTCCTTCAGGCGTCCAGCAGCCCCAGGCCGCGCAGCAGCGCGTCGAACGCCTGGAGCGTCACCAGGTTGCGGAAGGTATAGCCCGTCATCAGCCGTTCCCCGGTAAAGATGCCCGTGTTTCGGTCCTCCGGCCAGGTCAGGTGGATCGTCTGGGTGGTATCGACGCCCTGGTTGGGCACATCCTGGAGCGCCAGCCACAGGTTGATCAGCGGCAGGTCGTAGTCCTGTGTGATGCGGACGACGATCTGGTTGAACAGCAGCGACTTTTCCGGGTATTCGGGCCGTGTGGGGAAGGTGTTGAGCACCGGCACGATGTTACGGTTAATCGTTTCCAACACCACGCTGCGCAGGTAGTAGTCGAACTGCGGGGCTTCGGTGTAGAACACGTCGTTGGTGCCGAACATGATCAGCGCGAAGGCCGGGCGCGAGGCGCGATATTCGCAGGCCAGCGGGCTTTCGTTGGCGCGGCACCAGTTTGGGTCGGCCCAGGTGGGGTCGAGCACGCTGGCGGCGTTGAAGCCGCTGGCGGTGGAGAGGCCCGGATTGGCGAACGAGTCTGCCGTAAAGCCCTCGCCGCGCGCGGGCGTCCCGGCAAAGAAATCCACCACCGCCTGAAGCTGCCCGTATTCGCCCAGATCGTAATCGTCCCCGCCGAAGGGCGTCAGGAATTCGGCGGCGGCGGTCATGCAGTCCCCGATCTTGGAAAAGACATGGGGGTTGTTACCTGCCGCCTGCCCGGCCGCGAAGATCGCCCGCGCCCGTTCGGTGACGACCGGCAGCACGGGATAGTCCTCCAGCGCGATGTCGCTCACGCTGGCCGGGTCGAAGTCGCCCAGCGTCGGCGGGACCAGTTCGGCGGGCAAGTCTTCCGGCGTAGGGGTAGGGGCCTCGGTCGGCGTAGGGGGGACGGACGTCGCGGTCGGCGCGGCGGAGGTGCACGCAGCGGCGATCAGCGCCAGGGTGAGCAAAAGCAGCCTACGGGCATGGGTCGGATGGGGCATCGGTTGGTTCCTGGAAATAACACCTGTGTTTGCAATCTTCGGGTTAGGCGCTAAAGTTTACCCGCTGCATCCGATCCGCCGCAAGGTGTTTGGCCGAAAACAGGAGTCCCGCTCATGTTGCGCCGACTCGTCTCCCGCGAGAATGTGTTCGCCCTGGGGCTGTGTCTGATCCTGATCCTGCTGGTGATCGTCACGACCGACGCCGCGCCGCAGTGGATTTACCAGGGCTTCTAGATCATGACGCTGATGCATATCCTGTTCTTTAGTCTGGCGGCGCTGCTCTATGCCGCCTTGCTGCCCGCGCGCTGGCGCGGCTGGATGCTGCTGATCGCCAGCGTTGTGGCGATCTACTGGTTGCAACCCGCTCTGCCCGTCCGCAACCTGGACTTCATCCTGCCGACGGCGACGCTGGTCCTGGCGATGGCCGGCTGGCTGGCGACGAAACCCGCCCCTACCGAAGTCGGCTTCAAGCCGACGCTACAAGGGCTGTCGCGCGACGATCTCCTGACCCTGGCCGTGACCGTTGCGCTCGTGCTCGGTCTGTCGGCCACACGTTATCTCGCGCCGGAACTGCGCCCCACGCCCTCCCGCGCGCCGGATACCCTGGCGGTGGCGCTGGGATTGATCGTGGCGGGGGGGGTGCTGGTGGTTCTATGGCGGCTGCTGGCAGGGCGACGTTCCTTGCCGGGTATGGCGCTCCTGGCCGTCGTGGCGCTGTTCGTGCTGATCAACGCCGGGCCGACGGCGGCGGCGCTCAGCGGGGCGCTGCGCCGTCTGGCCGGGCAATCCGCCGATCTGGCCCAGGCGACGGACATCGGCTGGCTGGGCTTCTCTTACGTGGCCTTCCGTCTGATCCACACCCTGCGCGAGCGGCAGACCGGCAAGCTCCCGGCGCTGTCGCTGCGGGAATACCTGACCTACCTGATTTTCTTCCCGGCATTCACGGCAGGCCCCATCGACCGCGCCGAGCGGTTCGTGCAGGACTACCGCAGGCTGTTCCACCTGCCCGGCCTGGACGCGGCGCGCATCACCGAGGGGACGGCGCGCATCCTGGTGGGTTTGTGCAAAAAGTTCGTCGTCGCCGATAGCCTGGCGCTCTTCGCGCTGAATGCCACCAACGCCGGGCAGGCGCAGTCGGCGGGGGCGCTGTGGCTGTTGCTCTACGGCTACGCCCTGCGGCTTTTTCTGGATTTCAGCGGCTATTCCGACATCGCCATCGGGATCGGCATCCTGTACGGCGTGCGGCTGCCGGAGAACTTCGACCGGCCTTACCTGCGCACCAACATCACGGCCTTCTGGCAGAACTGGCACATGACGCTGAGCAGTTGGGCGCGTTTTTATGTCTTTTCGCCGCTGTCGCGGGCATTGTTGGGGCGTAACGTGGCCCCGCAGCTTGCGGTGTTCCTCTGTCAGATGGCGACCATGCTGGTGATCGGGCTGTGGCACGGCATCACGCCGACGTTTGTCGTGTGGGGCGCATGGCACGGTGTGGGGCTGTTTGTCCACAAGCTATGGAGCGACCGCACGCGCAAATGGTACTTGAGCCTCAAGGACCGTCCGCGCGTCAAGCAGGCGTGGAGCGTGGCGGGCTGGCTGATCACCTTGCAGTTCGTCGTGTTGGGATGGGTGTGGTTCGCCCTGCCGGACCTGGGCGCGGCCTGGAACGTCTTGGTGCGCCTGTTCGGACTGGCGTGATCGGGACGGGATTTCGTATTGAGGATTCCTGTGGCGCACGGATGATACGGAACACGCGGATGATCACAGATTTCCGGGGGGTCATCGAGCCGTGATCATCCGCGCTATCTGGGTCATTCGTGTGCCGTTGGGTCATGGCTGACAAGATCGGTCCATTGAGGAAGAATGTTCATGCCCAAATGGGACTGGCTGACCAAACCGGCATCGCCGTATACCTGGCCGTTCGCGCTGCGCGTGCTGATCAAGGCGGCGGTGCTATTCGTGGTGTTGAACGTGCTGTTTGCCCTGGCGGACCCGCTGCCTGCCCTGGGGCGGCTGTCGATCTATAACGTGCTTGTGCCGGGGCGGCAGCGCCTGCCCTACGGCGAAAATCCGGCGCGGTCCTACAGCCTGAGCCTGAACAGCCTGGACGCCATGTTTTTCTCGCACGCGGTCGCACGTCCCAAAGCGCCGGACGAATACCGCGTGTTGCTGATCGGCGACTCGGCCACGTGGGGCTTTCTGTTGCACCCGCAAGACACCCTGGCGGGCTATCTCGACGCGGCAGGGCTGATCACGGCGGATGGGCGGCGGGTGCGCGCGTACAATCTCGGCTATCCGATCATGTCCCTGACCAAAGACCTGCTGCTGCTGGACTACGCCATGCAGTTCCAGCCGGACCTGATCGTGTGGCCGCTGACGCTGGAATCCTTTCCGCGCGACAAACAACTCTTCCCGCCTATCGTGCAGCACAACGCGGCGGCGGTCCGCCGCCTGATCGCCGCTTATGACCTGGACCTCGATCCGCAGGATGAGCGGTTCGTGGACCTGGCTTTCCCGGATCGGACCATCGTCGGGCAGCGCCGCGCGTTGGCAGACTGGCTGCGCCTGCAACTGTACGGCTTTGCCTGGGCCGCGACGGGCATCGACCAGGACTATCCCGAAACCTACGAGCCGCGCCAGGAGGACTTCGAGGCAGACCTGAGCTGGCAGGAGTTCACCGGGCCACAGCCGCTTACGGAAGCCGAACTCGCCTTCGATGTGCTGCGCGCCGGGATCGCACGGGCGAGCGACGTACCCGTGTTGATCATCAACGAGCCGATGTTCGTCAGCGCCGGGCGCAACAGCGATCTGCGCTACAACTTCTTCTATCCCCGCTGGGCCTACGACGCCTACCGGGAACAGATCGGCGCGCTGGCAGAGGCCGAGGGCTGGCTCTACCTGGACCTGTGGGACGCCATCGCCATGACGGAATTCACCGACAGCGCGGTGCACTTCACGCCGGAGGGCGCGCGCCAGTACGGGGAGCGGGTCGCTCCGGCGGTGCTCAGCTTGGCGAACAGATAAGGCCAGAAGACGGTACGGCGACCGTTCTACCAGACGTGCAGGGACGGGTTTCAAACTGCCCCTGCCTAGCGTCTTGGCAGTTCGATTTTACCCCTCCAGCACCTCGCGCCGCAGCAGGTCGAGCGTTTGCAGCGTGATCAGGTTCCACACGGAATAGGCGTACTCCTGCAAGTGGGCTTCGTCGAAGATGAGCGTGCCGGCCCCATCGCCGGTCATGTGCACCAGGTCGTCCAGCAGGCCGCCGTTGGGCAAGTGGCGCGTCGCCGCCCAGAAGTTGATCAGCGGGATGTCGAAATGCGCCGCGTTGCGCCACATGGCTGTGGTGAAGTCGTTCACGTTCATGTAGTGGATGTCGGCCAGCCCGAACATGATCAGGGACACGGCGGGCCGGATGCGGCGGTACTCGCATTCCAGCGACGATTCGCCCGCGTTGCAGGCCGGGTTGGTCCAGCGCGCGTCGGAGACGAACCAGGCGGTATAGCCGCCCTGCGCGGCCAGGCTGCCGTGTTGGAAGGGGTCGGCGGGGAACTCTGCCGAGATCGGCTGGTCGAAAAAGGTGATGGTTGGCTGGAGGGCGGCGTAGGGGCCGAGATCGTAGCCGCCGTAGCCGAATAGCCACCACCGTTCCGCGCGGCAGAGTCGTCAGCAACGGTTGATCTTCGCCGGGGCCGCCGCGCAGGTGCAGGTTGACGATGGCCTGCCCGGTCGGGCCGCCCTGTGCCAGGATGGGGGCGCTAAGTCCGCCGAGCAGCAATGTGATCAAGGTGATGGCAGTGATCCGCCGCGCCCAACGCCGGGGATACATGGCTCTCCTCGTTGTTCGATCAGAACGTCAATACTTCGCGCCGCAGCAGGTCCAACACTTGCAGTGTGAGCAGGTTGCGCAGTGTGTAGCCCCATACGGCTTCGTCGCCGTTGAACGATATAAACAGGTCGCCGCTGTACGACAGACGGTGGTTATCCGGCGCAAGGCCGTAATTCGGCAGCGACCGTGCGGCCAGCCACAGGTTCACCAGCGGGAGTTCCTGTTCCTCTGCCAACTGGAGGATGAGGTTGTTGAACTGGAGCGACGGCAGCCACAGGTAGTCCGGGCTGCTGGGGAACGTGCTCAGCACCGGGATGATGCCCTGCTGGATCGTCTCGACGACGACGCGGCGCAGGTAGTGGTCGAACTGTTCCAGCGTCAGGCTCTGGATGTCTACCGCGCCGAACAGGACGATGGCCGTTGCCGGGCGGGTGAGGCGGTATTCGCACGCCAGCGATCCCTCGTTCGGCAGGCAGACCGCCGGATCCTGCCAGGCAGGGTCGAGCACCGAGACCGCATTGAAGCCGGTGTAAGCCGCCTCGCTGTCGGCCACGAACGAATTCGCCAGGCCCACCTCCGGGCGCGGGGACACGGAGAAAAAGTCGATGACGGCCTGCAACTCGTCATAGGGTCCCAGGTCATACAGCCCCAGGCCGAACGGATTCAGGAACGCCTCGGAGTCGGTCATGCAGTCGCCCACTTTGGCAAAGGCGCGCGCCTGCATCCCGTTCTGTTGCCCGGCCAAAAAGATTTCCTGCACACGCCAGGCGATGGTTGTCGGGATGATGGGCCAGCTATTCAGGCGCGCGATCAGCACGTCCGGCGGTTCAGAGGCCAGCAGTGCCAGCCGTTCCTCGGTGGTGGTGACGATGGGCGCCATCCATGCGCTGTCGATGACCGGTAGGGCGTCCAGGGTGACGCCCTCGGCCAGGGCCAGGTAGCGCGTGACGACCCAGCCGCGCGCGCTGCGGTCCCCGGTGTGGACGCGCAGCCAGTCGCCGGGGCGGTTGCGGGCTTCGATGGCGACGACGGTCCCGCGGGGGATGGTCGTGATGATCTCGAACGTCTCGCCGGGGCCGCTGCGGATGTTCAGGTTCGAGATCGCCGCGCCGGATGGCCCCCCCTGTGCCCGGAGCGGCGTCCCGGCCCTGGCCAGCAGCGCGATCAGGGTGACGACGATCACGATCCGGGGTAGTGTTTTTGCCAGCATCCCTTCCTCCGCTCAGCCGTAGAAGACGTTACGGCGCAGTTCGTCCAGCATTTGCAACGTCAGCAGGTTGCGCAGCGTGAAGCCCCACACCGCCTCGTCACCGTTGAACGACATCTGTCGTCCTTCGGGGTTGTAAGCCAGGTGGAAGTAGTCCTCTTCCAGGCCGAAGTTCGGCAGGGTGCGCGTTGCCAGCCAGAAGTTGATCAACGGTACCTGCTCCTGCCGCGCGATTTCCAGCACCAGCCCGTTGAAACGGATGGTGTCTTCCCAGTGGTAGTTGGGGCTGCTGGGGAAAGTGCTCAGCACCGGGATAATGCCCCGGTCGATGCTCAGCCACACGATCTGGCGCATGTAGAAGGCGAATGCCTCCGCCGTCATGTACTGCATGTCCACCGCGCCGAACATCACCAGCGCCACGCCGGGGTTCACCAGTCGGTATTCGCATTCGAGCGGTACCTCGCCTGGGTTGCAATGGGTCGGGTCAGACCAGCTTGGGTCGAGCACCGCCGCCGCGTTAAAGCCGGTGTAGGCCGCCATGCTATCGTTGACGAAGGAATTCGCCACGCCGTCTGCCGGGCGGGGGGATACGGCGGAGAAGTAGTCGATGGTCGCCTGTAAATCGGCGTAGGGACCCAGGTCGTATTCGCCCACACCGAAGGGCAGCAAGAAGGAATCCGAGTCGGTCATGCAGTCGCCGACTTTGGAGAAGACGTTGGGGCGGCGGCCCTGGGCCTGCCCGACGCGGTAAATGGCGTGTGTGCGCTCGCTGATGGTCGGCAGCACCGGGGTGCTTTGCAGCCGGGCCAGCAGGTCGTCTACCGTCACGCTGGCCAGGAATTCGGCGGTGGTCAGTTCGGCCACCTCGCGCGGGCCGACCACCTCGCCGCTGACGACGGCCAGGGCTGACAGGTCCGCACCGTTCAGCAGTACCAGATAGCGGGAAGTAACCCAACCGTCCACTGCGCCGTTTTCGGTATGAACGCGCAGCCAGTCGCCTGCCAGGTTGCGCCCCTGGACGATTACGACTGCGCCGCGCGGCAGTTGCGTCAGGATGTCGTAAGTCGTGCCGGGGCCGCTGCGCACGTTGAGATTTGAAATGACCTGCGCGGTGATAACGCTGCTTTGTGCCAGGGCGGGCGCGCACACGCCACGCAGCAGGGCGGCGACCAAAACGGCGGCCAAAAAGCCAACAAGCAGTTTCCGCATACGTTGTACTCCTTGAAGACCATTACACCTGCCGTACAGAGAATAACCCCTTGTCGAAGTGTCGATTCATTATTCTCTTTTTTGAGGCAGACGCCAATATGCCAATCGTCTCACCTGCCGCTGAAATAAAATCGCATATCCTGGAATACAAATATGTACACATTCTCAACGATTGCGGTTCTTTGCGTATCGTCAATTGTGCTACACTGTAAGGTGGAGAATTCGGGAGTAGGTCGGGTATGGGGTTGTATGGGACAGGATGTCTAGGAGACAAGTGCACGGTGGCGTGAGATGCATACTATTCTTTTTGTGGATGATGATCGAGAGACGCGAGAGTTGGTCAGCAAAATTCTCGACCGGGGCGGCTATCGAACCCTCGTGGCCGCCAGTGTAGACGAAGCGTTGCAAACGCTGAACGGCGGGCCACCGCCGGACCTGATTGTCTCGGATATCGCCATGCCAGAGCGCGACGGGTTGGATTTGCTGCGCGAAGTGCGCCAGATGGCCTGGGGACGCCGCCTGCCCTTTATCTTTCTCTCGGCGCGCCCAATGCTGAACTATCTGGCCGAGGCGCAGGAAGCCCAGGCAGACGCCTTCATTTCCAAGCCGATCTCGGTCGCTGCCCTGCGGGAGGCGGTAGGCCGCTTCCTGTCGGACGGCGGCAGGTGATGTGTTGGCTGTCGAAGATCAAACCGGGGACCTCAAGCCCCCGGTTTGCAGGAACGCCTGTTCTGTTCGGCCGTGAAAACTTCCCCGCCAGCCGTTTGAGGCCCCGGCGGCGCCTCTTTCCCGACCCTGACCGCTGGCTCGTCTAATACGGCGAGCGGACGAAGCGCACCACGATGCGCAACCGCCCTAATTCCAGTTCGTCTCCGTCACGCAGACGATAGGGTTGGTTGGCCTCTAACTGGAAGCCGTTGATGCGCGTGCCGTTGGTGCTGCCCAAATCCTCGATGTACAGCGACTTGTCGCCCTGGGTGATCGCGGCGTGACGCCGGGAAACGCCGTTGTCTTGCCCGGCGTAGGGGGTCAGGTCCAGGTCAGGATGAAAGTCGGCCAGCGGGTCCGCGCGCCCGATGATGATCTGATCGGCGATTTCCATGCCGACCGTCGTCTGGTTCTCCCCGCCGATCTGCATCAGCAATCGCCAGGGCGGCGCCAGCAGGCCCGTTTTGGGGCGCGGGCCGCGTTCGGGCATCGGGGGGCGTTCGGGGTCGCCCAGGAGAGACGTATCGCGTTTCATCACTTTGTGCATCCAGGTTGCGGTCATCGAATCATGCCTCTAAAACAGTTCCCTTATTGTCTGGTCGCATCCCCACGCTATGTTTATACTATAGCAAGTCCCGGCGCTGTTCAAGTGGTCCAGGGTACTAATCACTTCGGCTTTGTCAGGAATGCCCGACATGCGGGTCCGGCTCGTGCGGCGGTATCTGTTTCTGGCGCTGACCATCGGACTGGTGGCCTGCGCGTCCCCTACCCCGACCCAGACGCCACCGTTCCTGCCCTGGAGCGTCGCCGTCACCGTCGCAGAAGCCGTTCATCTGGACGCGCCCGCCGTCGGCCTGGCCGGGGAAGGGTGGGCGGTCGTCTGGGCCGATGGGCCGGACCTGTTCTTCCGCCGCGTCACGCCGGACGGTGCAAGGGGTCCCGTCCAAATGCTCAACCTGGGCGGGCGCACGCCCTGGAACCCCGTGCTGCTGCCCGCGCCGGAGGACGGCTGGCATCTGCTGTGGCAGGACGTAGATATCTTCGGCGACGCACGGCTGTTCAGTGCGCGGCTGGCGGCGGACGGGCTACTGCTGCGCGGCCCGGTGACGGTGTCGGCAGGGGCGGTGACGCAGGTCGCCGCCGCGCCGGGAGATGCGGGTGCGGCCATCGTCGTATGGGCAGACGACGCGCCTCGCCCGACGCTCTACGGTCAGCGTATCGATGCACAGGGGCGGCCTGTGGGGGCGGCGGTCGAGATCGCGCGCGGCGCATCCCATCCGGCCCTGGCGCGCACGGCAGGCGGCTTGTGGGCGTTGGCCTGGCTGTCTTCCGATGATGCCGGCTTCTCCCGACAGGCGTTGGTCCGCCTGTCCGACCGCCCGCTGCCCTGGGAGGGTGAAGCCGAAGCGGTGGCGCTGGGCGAAATGAGCCTGGCGGACATGACCGTGTATGTCGAAACGGTCCGGCTGGGGTTGGACCGCGCGCACGGCTACCTGTTCATTGGCCGCCGCGATGCTGCAACGGGCCTCCCCCGCACGGACGCGCTGACCTTTTCTCTGGAAGCCGATTCCGCCGGAACGTCTGTTGGGCGTCTGGAGGCCCTAGCGCTGCCTGCCGCCGCGCCCGCAACAACGCCGGATGTGACCACCGGGTTCAACACCGGCCCGGCCTTTGCTCCACCGTCGGCAGGGGAGGGAATTTCCCTCGGCTGGCCTGCGCCTGCCTGGGGCCAGTTCGATGCGCTGCCGGTGGCGTTCGAGGCCGGGGGCGCGGTCGTGGTCGGCTATTTTCAAGGCGGTGGGTTGATCGGCTGGCAACCGGTCGGCGTCGGGGCGCGGGCGGGCGGTGTGTTGGGCCTGTGGACCGACCGGACGCGCCATTTGACGCTGGCCTGGGCCAACCTGCCCGACAGCGCCGACGGACCGGCGGCGCTGCGTCTCTGCACGACGCGCAGCCTCATCCCCGAAGCCGCGCCCTGACCGTAGGCAGTGCGCCGGGCTGTGATCCGATGCCGCATCGGATCACAGTCTATTGCTGAAAGTGGTCGGTCAGGACTTAGTCCGCTTTAGCGGACTTGCCCTGTGTAGCCGGGGATTTCAATCCCCGTGTCCTATGCCCGCCGCAGAAGCGCCCGCCGGACCCGGCCCAACTGCCGCTTGATCGCCCGCCGGATCACGTAGGCGCGCGTCGGGACCATGAAGTGCAGCCGCGCCGTGTGCACGTCCAGCCCGGCATGGCTGGCGATGGTCTGCGGATGCCGGAGGGGGAAATCTATCGGTGCGGCGGCGACCATCAGGCGGGGATCGTGGTAGACCGTGTGTGAGGCGTCTTGCCCGAAGCCGATGTTGCTCACCAGGTTCACGGCGGGCGCAATCGCCAGCCCGCCGTGCGACACGCAGGCGAAGGTCCACTGGTAGTCCCAGGTGTCGATCCGTCCGGCGCAGACCGCATCCCACATCTGCTGCCAGAAGCGGCGCTCGCGCGGGTGGGTGAACGGCTTCAGCAGCAGGCTCTTGTCGGTGGCGGCGGTCCAGGCGCGCATATCCACATCGTAAAGCTGCCAGGCGCGCCGCCAGGTGGCCCAGCCCCAGGTGTGTGGGTAGCGGCAGAAGGCGTAGCTGTCGGGGAGGCGGACCTGAGGCAAGAAGTTGTTCCCCCCGATGTGCATCACGCGCGGTTCGTCCCGGTATTTCTCCAGCAGTTCCTGGCAAAAGCGGAAGAAGGTCGGGTCGGGCACGCAGTCGTCCTCCAGGACGATGGCCTGCTCTTCCTGTGCGAAGACGCGGTCCAGACCGCTGCTGATGCGCCGCTTATTGCCCAGGTTGATGTCAGCGTAATCGGTGAACACCGCGCAGTCCCAGGAGATCGCCTGTTCCACGACGGCACGCGTCGCCGCGCACTGGGTCGCCTCTTCCGGCGTGCGCGGCCCGTCGGCGATCACGTACAGACGGGGCGGTCTGGCCGCCGCGATGGCCTCCACGACGCGGCGGGTTGTCTCCGGGCGGCGGAAGATGATCAGCGCCACCGGGACGCGCAGTTGAAAAGACATGGCAGGCGCTCCCTTACTTCGGCGCGGCCAGGTAGTTGGCGAAGAACGGCGCCTCGAACCGCGCCGGGTCGGCGATGGGGACGAGTTCTCCGGCGGGCGTGATGCGGCTGACGCGCAGGCCGCAGTCCACGAAGGCCCCGATCACGTCTCTGGCCGTGCGGTTTGTGCCGGTCAGCGGTTGCAGCGAGACCTCGAACAGGATGTGGTCCACCCGTCCGCCACCAACCATCGCCCGCGCGCCTTCCAGGGCTTCCACCTCGAAGCCCTCCACGTCGATCTTGAGCAGGCCGATCCGCGCGATGCCCTGCCGTTCGCAGTAGGCGTCGATGGTGTAGGCCGGGACGGTTTCGGTGTGGGTGGGCATAACCGGCTTACCCCTTTGCGTGAGCATGGTCGGCTTGCCCAACGAATTCCACTCGGCATATTCCGGCGGGAACACGTTCAGGGCCACGTCGCCCTCGGCGTTGAAGATGGCGGCGCGGTTCGCGGTCACAGCAGCTTGGAGCTGCGGGGCGCGCGTGAGGTTCTCCTGAAGGCGCTCAAACGAGCGGCCCGTCGGCTCGAAGGCATGCACGTGTCCCCCCGGCGAGACCAGCCGCGCGGCGTGCAGGGTGAATGCGCCTATCGACGCGCCCACGTCCAGCACGGTCATGCCGGGCCGCAGCAGCCGCCGGGCCACCTCGACCGTGCCCACGTCATCGAACAGCGACCGCTGGGCGAAGTAGAACACCAAGTTGTCGCCGGGGTACATCCGGCAGGTGATCCCGTAGCGGTCGGTGAACCACACCGGGCCGCGCACGACGGTGCGCACCCACCACGCCCGCGCCCGCGCGGGGGACAGGCGAATGGCGTTGGACAGGCGGCGGGCCGCGATGCGCGGCGCTTTGCGCAGTTTTCGGATCATGGCGGTGTTCCTTTGGCGGGAGGGCCGGAACCGGGAACGCGGAACGGGTTGGGGAACAGCAGCGCGCGCGTCATCATGCGTCCGTAGGGACGCAGCGCGCGGAACAGAAACACCCCGGCGTAGGCGGAGATGGCCTGCG
>Ga0209018_1000605_pt1 | contig 32643 bp, 25 predicted proteins | sample YNPBryBLVA2012_FD_185814 | JGI IMG/M metagenome (GOLD analysis project Ga0209018, IMG submission 185814) | Anoxygenic and chlorotrophic microbial mat microbial communities from Yellowstone National Park, USA - YNP Bryant BLVA 2012 (SPAdes)... ...
GGTTTCCAGCCAGCGGTCGAGGTATTCGTTCAGGGTCTGCTGCGCGGGCTTGACCGCGACGCCGGCATCGCGTTCCTTGAGGCGCTGGTTGAGCCACGCCTGAGGCGAACATGCGCCCACAGAGGCACGCAATCGTGAAGCGAATTGCTCATATTGGGCAGCATCCGGATCTGATCTTCCATGTTCTCAACCCAGTTACGACTGATCTGCCCACGCGTTCGATCGTGACCTCATCGCCTGGGCGACGGCAGTGATTTGCAATCTTTCCCGCTTCCGGAATGCCGGAGAAATGCACTGTGGCTCGAAGCAGGGATTCCGCGAGGGGTGAGTTCCGGACGGCGTGCTCCTCCGCGAAAACCAGTCACACGGGATGCACGGCGTTGCGGCCGGGAGGATCAAGGATGCCTCATTGTAGCTGCCGGCCAGAAGGAGACGATACTGAGGGCGAGGTGGAGGACGGAGAGCGACAGCGTGCGCCAACCGACGCGGGTGAGAGGCTCGCGCAACACTTCCCGGCGACGCAGGGTGCGCCACTCGAGCCACGCATAGGCGGACGAGAACAGTGGTGGCGCCGCCCAGAGCGGGTGCGCAACGGCGAGCGTCGCGGCGGCGGCGGTCTGGAGGAGTACCGAGACCAGGAAGGGCCGCGCATCGGGCGCGGGCCGGGATGGCTCGCGCGCCGCGACCCGCCGCTCCAGCCGCTCGTGCACAAGCTGGATGGCCACGCCGCCGTGAAGCGTGAACACGAGCCACAGCGCCCAGCCCCAGCGCGGCACGATCCCTTGAGCCAACTGGACGGCGAACGGCGCCGCAAGCGCCAGCACGGCGGCGCTGACGGTCTGAAACATGCGCGAGCGCTGCCTGTTGTTCAAGCCGATCCAGACGGCGAGCAGGGTAAAGGCCGTACCGCCCGCCAGCACTCCGCCTGTCCATGCGGGCGAAAGCCGGCCGCGAAGAAACCACAGGCAGGAAACAATCACCACTGCTTCTGCGAAGATCCACGCCAAGGCCAGACGGAATTCGCTGGCGCCGGTCGCCCGGGAACGCGAGCTTCGAGCCAGCGCGAGCAGCGGAGCACGGATGGCAAAACCTGCCAACAACAGGAGCGCTGCCGGCACGAACCCCTCCGGATGCAGGCGGCCGAGAACCGCGCCCGCCACGAAGGGCTGAAGCAGCAGGCCCCAGGCGCCGTGCTCGCGCGGCAGCATCTGCCGCCAGCCCCGCCCCGGCGCCCTGTTCAACGCACCCCCTCCCGCAGCTTCACAAACTCGGTCCGCCGGCGCCTGACCAGGTCGGCCAACGTGTAGCCGTCCAGCACGGCGAACCAGGCGTCGAGGGCTTCCGCAAACACGCGCTTCAGGCGGCAACGGGGCGTGATGCGGCACTGGTTCTGGCGCGAATCGAAACATTCGGCAGGCTCGAAAACCGGTTCGACAGCGCGCAGGACTTCGCCGACACGGATTCGCGCCGCGGGCCGGGCCAGGCGGATTCCGCCCCCGCGGCCGCGCTCGTTGAGCAGGAAGCCGGATTCGCCCAGCCGGTGCACGAGCACCATGAGATGGGCGCGGCTGATGCCGTAGGCGGCGGCGATTTCGCGGATGGTGGCGCGGCGGGGCGCCGTGGCCGCCAGGTACATCAGGGTCCGCAAGGCGTAATCGGACTGGACGGTGAGCCGCATGGCAAAAAGTGTATCACGGATATTGCTTTTCGTCCGGGTCAGGTTTTAAGATGAATCTACCGTATATCTTCAGGAGCAAGGAGAGCAAGCCATGGCCTATGTCATCGCTGAACCCTGCATCGGAGTGAAGGACACCGCCTGCGTCGACGCCTGTCCCGTGGATTGCATCCATCCGAGGAAGGACGAGCCTGCCTTCGAGTCCGCCGCCCAGCTCTACATCGACCCTGTGGAGTGCATCGACTGCGGCGCCTGCGTTCCCGTGTGCCCGGTGTCGGCCATTTTCCCGGCGGACGAGCTGCCGGAGAAGTGGGCCGCCTACGCGCGCCTGAACGCGGAATGGTACGGCCGGTGAAGTTGCCTGAGACCCGCAGCGCTGGCGGGTTTTGTGACTTTCGTCACAGCCCGGGCGCGGGAGGTCCGGTTACCGTAAGTCGGAAAGGAGTTTCGATGACCTGGAGCACATCCACACCGCTGGCGGAGCTGGCGGCCGCCTCCACCGCCGCGCTGCGAATCCTCGAGCAGCATGGCCTCGACTACTGTTGTGGCGGCGCCCGGTCCCTCGAGGACGCGGCGCGCGAGAAGGGGCTGGATGCAGCGGCGCTGCTGGCCGAGATCGAGCGGACGCAAACCAGTGCGCCGGCCGACCGGGACTGGCGGACGGCGCCGCTGGACGAGCTGGCCGACTATATCGTCAGGACCCATCACGAGTACCTGAAGCTGAACTTGCCGGCGCTCTCCGCCCGCCTGGCGAAGGTCTTCGAGGTGCACGGGGCGAAGGACCCGGCCCGGCTCGAAGCGATGTCTGAAGTGTTCGGCGCAATGCGCGCGGAGCTCGAGGAGCACATGCACAAGGAGGAAGTCATCCTGTTCCCGTTCATCGAGCGCTACGGCAGGGCAGCGTCGCAGGGGCTGCCGCTCCCGCCGGCGCCCTTCGGCACGATCGCCAACCCGATCCGCGTGATGGAGCGCGAGCACGAAAGCGCCGGCAGCGCGCTGGCCCGCCTGCGCGAACTGACGGGAGGATACACGTTGCCGGAATGGGCCTGCGACACGGTAAAGGCGCTCTGGCGAGGGTTGGAGGAGCTGGAACAGGACCTGCACCTGCACATCCATCTCGAGAACAACATCCTGTTCCCGCGGGCGCTCGCCCTGGAGCGCGGCGAGTGAAGGCGACTGAACGGGGCCGCGGCCCCGGGGATATCAGGCGGCAGAAATCCCCGCCGCGGGGGCAAGCCCAGTTCGCATTTTTCTTGACGCACAACGGATTTTCTGGTACTGATATCCCTGTCAGAGGAACGTCGGGCAGCCTGGCTGCTTCGCCAAAGAGGGGCTGCGGAGCGTTGGGCTGGTTCATTATGCCGGATTCAAGTGATGAATTGTCCCCCTAAATCAGTTAACAGGATCGTATTACCCGCAGCACTTTCGGCCCCGACAAGCGGCATTTTTCCATGGAAAGGAGCCGCGCATGAACCGCGTTCAGGGTGAGGGCCGGCCCGGTGTCCGGGCGGACTGGATCTCCTTGCGGGCGGTAGTGGTGCAGGGCGGCCTGACGGCGCTTGCGCTCTCGGGACTCTCGATCCGGTTCCTCCCGTTTCATCCAGCAAACCAGTGGAATGTGCTGTTGCACACGGCGGGCGGCACGGCCTTCCTGTGGGTCGTGGCAAGCTACGTCATCCGCCACTGGCGGGCTTACCGCAGGCAGGCGGTATCCGACGTGGTGGTGCTCGGGTATGCCATGGCGGCCTTTCTTGCGGCGTGCCTGGCCAGCGGCCTCGTAGTGACGGCGCAGGCGCTGTTCGGCATCCGCACGAGTCCCGCGTGGCGTGACGCGCACCTGATCTCCACCTTCGGCCTGATCGGGGCCGGCGCGGCGCACGTCGCGCTGGCATTCCTGCGCAGCCGCAAGGTGGGACTGTCCGGGGAAGCCTGGAGCGGGCTGGCGTGGGCGGCCGGCCTCTGTGTTCTGTTCGTTTCGCTCCCCGTCCTGTCGAGCGGCATTTACGCGGGAAGGAAGCTGAACAACCGCCTGCCGCCGGACTATCGCTTCGTGTACGGCAAAGACCGCCCGTTCGCGCCCAGCCTGGCGCGCACTTCGACGGGGCGGGCGATCGACCCGCAATCTCTGGCCGGTTCGGAGACCTGCGGCACAGCGGGCTGTCACGAGCAGATCGTGGCCGAGTGGCGTCCCAGCGCCCACCGGTACGCGGCGATGGACACGGTGTTCCAGGCGATCCAGAACGTGATGGCGCAGCAGAACGGCCCGGAATCGACGCGCTATTGCGGCGGCTGCCATGACCCGATCTCGCTGTTCAGCGGCACCAAGAACATCTTCGTCGAGAATCTCACCGGGCTGGCCGGCTATCAGGAAGGCGTCTCGTGCCTGGCCTGCCACGCGATCCGCGAAACCGACATCCGCGGCAACGCCAACTACACGATGTCGCAGCCGCGCGAGTATCTCTGGCAGTGGGAGACGGCAGGCGCCGGCCGGATCGCTCGCGACTTTCTGATCCGCGCCTATCCGGCGGAACACAGCCGTCTGAGCAAACGCATGTTCAAGACACCGGAGTACTGCGCCGCTTGCCACAAGCAGTTTATCGACCAGGAGGTGAACCGCGTCGGCTGGGTGCAGCTGCAAAACCAGTTCGACAACTGGGCCGCGAGCCACTGGAACGTCAAGGGCAACGCGCGGCGCACGGTCGAGTGCCGCGAGTGCCACATGCCGCTGGTGGATTCCCGCGACCCGGCCGCCGGCGACAGCGCCGATTACAACCGCAGCCCGCGGGACGGCAAGCACCGCAGCCACCGTTTCCTGGCGGCAAACAACTTCATGCCGGAGGTTCTCCAGCTGCCGGGCTGGGAGCGGCACAAGCAGCTGACCGAACAGTGGCTGCGCGGCGAAATCCGGATCCCCGAAATCGAGGACAAATGGGCCACCGGCAAAATCGTTCAGGTCGGTCTGGAAGCGCCCGGCCGCGTTCGTCCCGGCGAGCGGGTGCGCGTGCGAGTGACGCTGACATCGAACAAAGTGGGCCACGATTTTCCGACAGGCCCTCTGGACATGATCCAGTCCTGGGTCCACATCACCGCGCGCGACGAAGCCGGGCGGATCGTTTATGAATCGGGCCGCGTGAGCGAAGAGCACTTCATCGAACCCGGGACTTTCCTGTTCAAGGCCGAGCCCGTGGACCAGCACGGCAACCTGATCGACCGGCACAATCTGTGGGAAATGGTGGGCGTGCGGTACCGCCGCAGCCTCTTCCCCGGGTATTCCGATTTCGTCGATTATTCATGGATCTGCCCCTCCGGCAGCGCCGGGCCGCAACAGCGGCGCGCGGGTTCAGGCGCCGAACATGAGTTCCGCGCGCCCGCCTCCGGCGGGCGCGGGCGCATCACGGTGACGGCGCGGCTCCTGTACCGCAAGATCGATCAGTTCCTGCTGAACTACGTTTCGGGCGGCCGCTCGCAACGCACCGCGCCCGTCGTGGAAATCGCTCGCAGCGAGCGGGCCATCGAGGTGTTCTGATGGGCACGGCGACAGAGACGCCGCCGGTGCGCGCGCCGCGCCTGGGCCGCAGAATGCGGCGGGCGCTGACGGCGCTGTTTGCCCTTCTCGTGCTGACATGCAGCGCCGCAGCGGTGTGGGTGTTGTTACGCTCTGGCCAGGATTCCGAATACGAGCCGGGTGCGGAAGTGGAGGGGATCACGCGCACGCTTGACCGCACGGTGGACAAGGGGCCGGGGGAGATCCGCTTCCTCGATGTCACTGCGGAGGCCGGGCTCGCGGAAGCCCGGAGCTTTGCCGGCGCGCGCAGCTCGCAGTTGCCCGAGGACATGGGCGGCGGCGTGGCCTGGGCGGATTTCGACAACGACGGCGACGACGATCTGCTCTTTGTGAGCGCGGGCGGCCCCCTCACAGCGCGCGAGAACCAGCTTGCCGAGACCCTGCTGTTCGAAAACCTCGGCAACGGCCGCTTTCGCCGCCACAGCGGCTTTCCCTCCTTGCGCATCCGCGGCATGGGCGCGGCCTGGGCGGACTTCGACAACGACGGGTGGCTTGATGTGGCGATCACCGGCTATGGCCGCCTCCTGCTGCTGCGAAACCGCCAGGGGCGGTTCGAAGTCTCGCGGCTGCTGCCCTCGCCGAAAGGCTTCTGGACGGGAGTCTCCTGGGGCGATTTCGACCGCGACGGCTGGCCGGACCTCTATGTCTGCGGCTACGTGCGCTACCACTTCGATGAAGCCGACCGCGCGCGTGTGAGCCGGCAATTCGGCCAGGCGGTGCCGTACACGTTGAACCCCTCCTCTTACGAGGCCGAACGCAACCTCCTGTTCCGGAACCTGGGTGGACGAAGCTTCGCCGAAATGGCGCGCGAGCTTGGCGTCGACGACCCTTCCGGCCGCAGCCTGAGCGCGCTCTGGCATGATTTCGACCAGAACGGCTGGCCGGACCTCTATGTGGCCAACGACATCAGCGAAAGCCGTCTGTTCCTCAATTTCGGAGGACGGTTCGAGAACGCCGGGCCGAAAGCGTGGGTGAATGAGTACCGCGGCTCGATGGGTCTTGCGGCGGGCGACTTCGACCGCGACGGCGACGATGACCTTTTCATCAGCCACTGGATTGCGCAGCAGTTCGCTCTCTACGAGTCGCTTCTGGCGCAGCAAAAGATGTTGAAAGACGCCGCTGCCGGGCTGCACTTCACCGATGTGGCCGAAATGCGCGGCATCGGGCAGCCGACGCTGCGCTCGATCGGCTGGGGCGCCGAGTTCGCGGACTTCGACAGCGACGGCTGGCTGGATCTCGCCGTGGCGGCAGGCAGCACCTTCGAGACGGAGACGGCTCCTCGGCGGCTGGCGGCCATGCCGTCGTTCCTTTTCCGCAACGTGAGCGGCGAATCGTTCCGCCACCTGGCCGATCCGTCGCTGCCCTTCGCGGCGTCTCACGTGAGCCGCGGCCTCGCGGCGAGCGATTATGACGGCGATGGCGATCTCGACGTGGCAATCGCCGACCTGGATGGCGGCCTGCGGCTGCTGCGAAACGACACCCGGCAGGGCCGCGCGATCCATCTGCGGCTGCGGGGGCCGCAAGACCGTCCCTGGAGCGGGGCCGACGGGGCCGTAGTGACGGCATGGATCGGCAACATTCCGCTTCGCCGCACGATTTCCAGCGCGTCATACCTGTCGCAGAGCACGCGCGAGGTGCATATCGGGATTGGCACGGCAGAATATGTTGACCGGCTCGCGGTCCGGTGGCCTGACGGCCGCACGGAAGAATTCGGCGCCGTGGGCGCCCAGTCCTGGTGGCAACTGGAACCCGGCGGCATGCCTCGATTGATGAAGGCTGCGGTGGAGGGCAGAGAGCGCAAGCTGCGCTTCTGGGAAGCGCACCAGCAGGGCATGCGGCTGTGGAAGGAGTCGCGTGACGCGGCCGCCGCCGCTGCGAGGTTCCGCGAGGCGCTGGCCCTCGACCCTTTGCACGAGGACGCGCGGTATTACCTGGCGAGCGCGCTGGCAGCGTCGGGCGACACTGGCGCGGCCCTGCGCGAGCTCTCCATCCTCGCCCGGCAGAACCCGATGAGCCTGCGCGCATTCAGCCGCAGCGCCTATCTGCGCGCTGAAGAGGCGCGCAGCCGCAAGGCGATGATGGGAGCGCTGCGCGATGCCGAGCGCGCGCACGCCATCAATCCCGAAGAAACCGGGGCCCTGTTGCTGCTGGGCGAAATCGAACTGCTGCTCGGGCGTCATCAACAGGCCCGTCGCCATCTGGAGCGTGTTGTGCTCGCCAATCCGCGCTCGGACGCCGCACATTTCGGTCTGGCCTGGCTCGCGTTTCGGAGCGGCGACCAGCGCCTCATGCAGACGCACCTGGCTGCGGTGAGAGCCGCGCGGGGTCCCGAATGGAAGCCGCAGCGATCCACTTCCGAGGGCGACACGGAGCGCCGCTTCCATGAGGCGGGATCGCTGCTGAAAGCGGAAGCCGACGCCTGGGACGGCGCGGCGGCGGCGCGGGCGGCGTTCGCCGGACTCGAGCGGCGCCTGGCAGCGCTGCGGTAGGAGGTTTGGCGCGGCGCCCGCGTCAGCCCGAATCGCCACAGGAGAAGCAGTTCGTTTCCTCTTCGTCCGTTTGCAGAACGGGCAACGTCGTGGCGGAAGGCGCAGGCGCCAGGGAAGCGGCGGCGCGGGCGGCCACGCCGAGGTAACCGGTTTCTTCCCTGTCCAGCGCTTCACGAAGAGCAACTGACATGGCCGCCACATGGGCGGACGCGAAAGTGTGCCAGGCCTGCTGCGCCGCCTCCGCGGCTTCCGCGTCTTCATTGGCCAGCGCAAAGGCGTATTTCAGCTTCAGAAAAGCGAGAAAATCCGTCTCTATGGAGAAATGGTCCGGTGGCTCATCCGCAGAGGGCTCGTATCCAAAAGCCACATAAAACGCAACAATTGCCGACAGAAAATTCCCCAGTTCGACGCCTCTGTGCAAGGCTGCCTCGCGGATCGGAACCGGGCCGACCGGACTGAACAGCCTGACATAGGAGCCTTCGGCGGCCTGATCCAGAGCCATGAGGGCCGCTTTGCGCAAGGTCTCGTCGCGGAGCTCCGGAACAAGGGGTTCGATAGCCCGACGCCAGCCGGTTCCGGGACAGGAAAACAGGAGCGAAACTGCGCGCCAGGCCGCGGCTTCCGCAGCCGCTGCCAGAATGCGTTCTCGCGTCGCGGCGCTGATCATTGGCTTGCTCTCCACAGAAGACCGATCCAGCCGGTGCGCATCTTTCGCGCTCCGGCTTCATTCATCGAGCCCTGCCAGACAGCAAATGCCACTGCCGTCCGCTCGCCGGGGCGCAAATCCGCGGGAATTTTCCGCCGGATGACCACCTGCCACCGTCCTTTGGCATACAGGCCCTTTGCGTCCTCGCCCTGCCATGGAGCCGGAGTGAGCGTTCCAGGGCCGGCGGCGATCAGGGGCTCGACGGGCGCTTTGCGCGGGCCGCTGCGGATGTTGCCGAGCGCTCTTGCCGGAGCATAACGTTTGGCCATCTCCTCCCGGGCTGCCGGGTCTGATTCGAGCGGTTTGGCCTCAAACGGATAATGGTCCACCGCGGCATTCGGATACAGGTCCCGAATCGCGTCGCCCCGGCCATCGACTGACGCCTGCCAGTCGGCGCGCCAGTAGGTCACCTGCACCGGCTTGCCCTCGCCTCCCATCTGCGGCTCGGGCAGATCCTTCTCGCGGCGCAGAGGAATCTGAATGGCGCAGGCGTCCACCATGCGTCCGGCGCCGGGCCGGTTGTCGGGCTGCTCGTCCGCCCATTCGAGGCGAAAGGCGATGTTGGCCCCGTCCGCGAGCGCCCGGACGAGCACTTCCGGCGTAGTCGGCTTCATCAGCCGCGGTTCCACGAGGTCCTGAGGAACGAGCCTGGCCAGATGCTCCGGCGCCTGGGCCCATGCCTTGTCCGAGGGATCCAGCGGAACGCTCCTGACCGTCTCCGCCACCACCTCGGCGGTCCGTTGCGGGGCGCGGCTGCAAGAAGCCAGCGTCAGACCGGCCAGCGCCGCGAGCACAAATTCACGAGATGCGCGCATGGTCGCCTCCATGTTCACGGACAATTGATGCGGACCAGTTGCGTCCGCGGGTCGAATGCAGGCCTGACAAAAACCGGCTCCTTCAGCGGAACCCGCACGAGCGGAGCGCCCTTTTCATCGCTGCCGACGACGGTTTCTCCCTCGCGCCGGAACCTCGCCACGAGCATTTCGGTCGAGCCGAACAGACACAGCAGCCCGGCCAGATCCGGGTCATTTTTCGCGTTCCGGTATGCCTCGACGGCCTGGCGCGCGCGGGGCCCGAACAGCTGGCGGTTGAAAGAGTCCGGCACGTGCACCGGCGGGATGTAATAAACGTTCGGTTCCAGTCCAAACTGGGGAAACAGCGGAAGGGCGATTTTCCGGATATGCACCAGATAGTCGATCGGATTGTCCGGCCTTGCCTTGTCAGGCGTGGATATCCAGCCGGCGAGGCGAATCTTCCCTATGCAATTCACGAAGCATTGCGGCTGGATTCCCTGCTCGATTTTCGGGTAGCAGGCAATGCATTTTTCGGATGTCCCGGTCATCGGGTTGTAGAAGACTTTCTTGTAGGGGCATCCGCGGACGCACTCCTGGTAGCCGCGGCATCGCCCCTGGTCCACCAGCACGATCCCGTCCTCGGGCCGCTTGTAGATGGAGCCGCGGGGGCATGCGGCGAGGCAGGCCGGATACGTGCAGTGGTTGCAGATGCGCGCCAGATAGAAGAACCAGCTCATATGCGGCAGCGCCATGGCTGCGCCCCGGTCGATCTGCCCGGCGCAGTCGTCTTCCCCCGTGTTCGGGTAGGCGTAATCAGACTCGTTCGGCCGCCAGCCGAGGACACGTTCTCCCGCGGGGGCGGATTCAAAAATGGTGCGGCCGGCGTACCTGGCGCCTTCCCACTCCTGCCCGCCGAGCAGTTCCAGAAGTTTCACGTCGTAAGCCAGCGGGTAGGATCCGTACGGCTTGGTCTCGACGTTATTCCACAACATGTACTCCTGGCCCTTGCCCGAGGTCCACGTCGTCTTGCAAGCCAGCGTGCAGGTCTGGCAGGCAATGCACTTGTTCGTGTCGAAGACGGCGGCGAACTGCCGCCGGGGCCGCGACTCCGGATACCAGTAGGACATTTCGCGGCCGATTTGCCAGTTGTATACGCGCGCCATCAGGATTTCTCCTCATTCTTGATCCGGACAAAACCGCCGGAAAGGAACCGCTTCATCGCCTCGGATTCATACCTCGGCCGGATGCCGAGCGCAGCCGGACGCCACAAGCCTCTTCCCTCGAGCCCGCCGGCCTCCGCCCTGGTGATCTTGACTAACGCCTCCCGCGGAGCGCCGGTGGGGCAGTGGATGTCCGGCTCAAAGCCTTTCCGCAGCCCCTGGCCGAACATGGTCTTGTGCACGAGGGAGTCAGTCATCCACGTCGGCTTGAGCCAGCCGCGGGTGGCCGACTGGTGCGATCCGGAGCGGAACATCGCCTGGTAGCCGGTGCGCGGATTGCGCGCCAGACCGTCGGGCCGGGACTTTTGCCCCTCCACCGATCCGGGCGTCGCCGTGTACATGTTGAACCACATCCGTGTCACGCCCCGAGGGGTGCCGGGATAGTAACGCACGCGGCACAGCAGCCGCGAGAATTCCATGTCCTTCCTGTTCTTCTGCCAGCCGCGGAACGGACGGTCTTCCGGATCGGGGTCGATCCACACGTAATCGCCGTCTTCCACGCCGATTTCGCGGGCGTCCGGGGGATTGATGTCGACGTAGCCTTCGGTGACAAACGGGCTGCGCCTGTCATGACGGTAGAGGTCGCCGAACGGGCCGAACAAAACGGCGATCATGTCCGTGTCGATGGGCGTGGTGTGCGCGCCGTGCCGGTATTTCGGAGTGTGGAAAATGAAGCGGAACCCGTCCTTCATCAGAGGGTGTCTTGTCTTCTTCGCCTCCTCCCAGGAGAGCACCACGTTGCGGCCGCAGCGGACTTCGCACGAGAGATCGTCACGGCGGACGCCGTACTGTTCGGGCTGCTCCGGGCGCAGGGCCTCCAGCCGCGGCGCGATGATGACGTTCGGTTCGTAGAAGGTCGAATCGACGGGTTCGCGGTGAACGGGGAGGTTTTCGCCGGCGGCGATGAATTCGTCCTCCTCGCGGTAGAATTCAAGCCGGCCGCTTTTGGTGTACCAGGGCATGGAGTCGGCCACCTGGTCGTAGCCCACGCACTTGGGCGTAGTGCGGCTGTTCAGCAGGACCGGAATCCCCTGTTTCGCCTTCTCCTCCAGTTCCGTGAAACGGTAACCCTTCGTGTTGGTGGAGTGATCCAGGATGCGTTGCAGATAGACTTCCGTGCGGCCTTCGCGGACGAACTTCCAGTAATCGCGGAATCGCCTGTCGCCGGTCAGATCGGCGAGCTTTTCGCTCACCAGCGCCTGCACCTCGATGTCGCCGATCGTGCGGAATGTCCGTTTCATCGGCGTGCGCGGAAATACGACCAGGAACGGGTTCGTCACGGACGCCGTCATGTCCGGGTGCTTGAGCTCGAACCATGCATCCACCCCGAACACGAGGTCCGCCCATTCGCAGGAGGCGGTCCACCACCATTCGTTCACGGCGATCATCTCGATGCGGGGCAACACGTTCACCACAGTGTTGAAGTGCCACTTCACGTTGCCGAGAATCGAGTTCGCATTGGCGAACCACAGCGATTTGGTCGGCGCGGGCATGTGCGTTTTGCCCGTCAGGAGCTTCTTGCCCACGCGCAGCGGGTGGTCCTCGTGGTTGTAATAATGGGCGGATTCGGGCTTCCAGTACTGTTTCGCCCGGGCGGGCTTCGAAGGATCGAGTTCGATGTCGAAGGGGTTCTCGTTGATCCATTGCGGCGCGCCGTTGAACAGCGCCACCCGGTAATTGCCGGCGTAGGAGCCGACATTGCCGCCGATTTTTCCGATGTTGCCGGTCAGCGCCGCCAGCAGAAGGGTGGCGCGGTCCTTGTTGTCGCTGTTGAAGAACTGGTTGGGCCCCATGCCGATGGCGAACAGCGTCGTGCCGGGCACGCGCGCGATTTCCCTGGCGAGGGATTCCACCGCCGCGGCAGGCGCCCAGGTCATCTCTTCCACGGTCTGCGGCGTGAAGTGGGCCGCATATTCCCGGATGAGATCGAACACGGGCCGGCACCGCACCTTCTTGCCATCGGCGAGGCGGACTTCCACGGAGCCTTCAAGCAGGGGATTCGCAATGCCGGAGGCTTTGCCCACCGCGTCGCGCGTCACCGCCTTCGGCGCCCCGGCGGCAGCGTCCCACCAGACGTAGTCGCCCCATTCCTCGCGCAGCTCGGAGGAAACGACGATGCCGCGCTGGGCAACCGGAGGCGGCTCCGCCTCGCCTTGCGCCAGCACGCGCGCTTTCTCGAGCGGCGCGCTGCCGCCGCCGAACACGTCTTGCGCCTTGAGAAGCTTCAACGTATCCATGCGGACCAGCAGCGGCAGATCGGTCCACTGTTTCACGTATGCGGCGTCGTAGAGCTTGTCGCGGAGGATGACGTGCGCCAGCCCCAGCGCCAGCGCCGGCGTGGTTCCGGGACGGACAACGATGACGTCGTCCCCCTTGGAGGCGGTGGCCGAGTACTCGCAGGCGATCACGACGACCTTGACGCCCTTCAGGCGGGCCTCCGTGAGCCAGTGGGCGTCCGGCATTTTCGTGGTGATCCAGTTCATGCCCCAGACGATCAGCAGCCTCGCGTGTTCGACAGCGCTCAGATCGAATTCCACCGTTTGCTGGCCGGTGACCATCGGATGGCCGGGAGGCAGATCCGTGTGCCAGGAGTAGTTGTCGAAGCCCTTTGCGCCCACAGCCTTGTCAGGCCCCACTCCGCGCACCTTTGCGTCGAGCAGCGCCATGGAGTTCGCCAGCCGGTACATGCCGAACACGCGCGTAATGCCGAGCAGCGGCATGCCGCCGCGGAATTTCATGGTGCGGACGCCCGCTCCGCCCGTGGATTCGACCATCTCCGGCTCGTAACCCTGGGCGAGCAGGCGGCGCTTGCCTTCCTCCCCGCTGTAGGTCTCGGCGATATTCTTCAGCACCGCCGCAGCAATCGAGGCGGCTTCATCGTGGCTGATGCGCAGCCATTCGTCGCGACCGCGTTCAAAGTATTTCCGCGGCGGCAGCCCGTTTTTCTCTCTGGGGAAACCGGCGTCGTGCCAGGCCTTGAAGCCCTTGCGGACCAGGCAGCCGCTGATGCGGCGGTCGCCATAGAAGCGCCGCGTCAGTGCGAGCCCTTTCTGGCAAACGCGAGGGTCCCACCGATGAGACGCCTTGTTGCCGTAAAGGTCGGTGGCCTCGCCGTATTTCATCGTCGGGCCGATGCGCACCACCACGCCATTGCGCACGTATGCATTCAGAATGCAGTTATGCGTGTCGTTGGGCGCGCAGGTGAATGTGAAAGTGGAATCGTATTTCCACAAATCCCGGTAGACGCGCTCCCAGCCGCGGTCCGGGTAAACGGCAAGCGGATTTTTCACCGACTCCACCTGCCAGGCCTCGCGGGCGGCGGCAGCGAGGCCGCCCAGGCCCGCAGCAGTGAGCAGGCTGAGAAATTCCCGCCGCTTCACCAGATCATTCATCGATTGCCTCCTTCCCATGTCCGCAGATAGGCCACCACTGCCTCGATCTCGCTGTCGTCCAGGGCGGGCCGCGCCGAGTCCGGCGCTGCGAAGCCTGCCATGGCCGTCCCCCGCCTGCCCCGGCGGATTGTCTCCACGAGGTAGGAGTCCGATGCAGCGGCCAGGAACACCCTGTTGTTCAGGGCAGGTCCCTGCCCGCCTTCTCCCCTGGCCCCGTGACAGCCGCCGCACGTTGCGGCAAAGATCCTTTCGCCCGCCTGCGCGTCGCCGGACACCCAGCGGCGGGGGCGCGAGTCCGCGGCCGCCCGGACGCCGCCAAGGGCACGCACGTACTGAATGACCGTGTCGATTTCATCCGCCGACAGCCCGTCCGGCTTGAGCCAGGCCGGCATCCGGCGCCCCGGCCGCCCCTGCGTGACGTTCTCCTTCAGGAAATCGTCGCCTGCGATCGCCAGAAAATCCGGATTGGCGATCGAGGGGAAAGAAACCAGACCGGGGAGGCGCCGCCCCATGCCGTCTTCGCCGTGACAGCCTGCGCAGAAGGCTCCATACAGGGTGGCGCCGTCGGTGGCAAACTCGCGCCGGCCGAAACGTGCAACCAGCATCCGGTCTCTCGGCACATAAGCGTCGTGCAGGCTTCTGCGGCGCAACGAGAGGGTGAACAGGGCGAGCTGGGCGAGCTCCTGGTCGTCGTGCGTGACGGCGGGTGGCATCTGCGAACCCGCAACGACGCTGGCAGGGGACCGGAAATGCTCCTTGTTCCAGTTTTCCAGCACCGGCTTGCCGGGTACGAAAGAGAAGTCCAGCCGGCCGGGATCCTTCAGTCCGGCGAGCGTGAGGTCCGGGCCCTCGTCGCCGCCCACGCCGCTCACCTTGTGGCACCCGAGACAGCCGGCACCCAGAAACACGCTCTTGGCTTCCACCCAGCCGGGCGCCGCGACACGCGTGTCCAGATAAACCTTGAGCAGCTCAAGGTCCTGTTCCGCGACGGGGGCAAACGAGGTTCGCCACGGGCCGGAAGCCGCTTGCAAGGATTTGGCCAGGTGTTTCTCATACCAGCGCGGGTCGTAGCCTGCAATTCCCGCGCGCGAAAGATCCGGCCCCTCCATTCCGCCCCCGTCCGGGCGGATCGTGCCGCCGCGGCCATCGACGCGATGGCACGCCAGACAGTCCAGCCGTTCAAAAACGGCAACCGCCGCCCTCATCCGGTTCTTTTCCGGCACGCCGAGCGTGACGTGGCAGGTCCCGCAGCCTGCATAACTGGTTTCCCTCTCCAGCATGGGTTGCGGCCAGAACTCCACCCGGCCATGGGCGTCCGCCTTCTCGGTTGCCTCTCCCTGCCCGCCGTGGCAGATGGTGCAGCCGAATTCTGCCGGGTCGTGCGCGACCGGCTTGTGCGGCCCGAGCACCGCCGGACCGGTAACGCCCTGTTCGCCCGGCGCCATGGCTACATGGCAGGACACGCACCGGTCGCTCGTCCGGAGGCTGCGGTTGACAATCTGCCGCAGCTGCACCCGAAGCGGTCCTTCCGCCGTGTGCGCCTGCGCCTGGATCTGCCTCCATTCGCGCAGGAAGTTTTCTTGCACTGCCGCGTAGACGAGCAACGCCAGAGCGCCCGCACTCGAGATCAGCAAGAGAAGCTTGTTCTTTCTCATGGCTCGCTAGTGTTTGGGCCAATCGGACGGCGACCAGTAGAACACCCAGTTTGGTCCGCGGAACCAGACGCCGATGGTGGTCAGCACAACGAATCCGCACAGAAAGCAGGTGAACAGGGCCAGAGCGCCCGCGCGCGCCGACTGGAACCGCTTCACGCACCACACCGACCAGGCGGCGTAAAGCAGCGTGATCAGCGTCGCCGGGTTGACCGCCGTCACGACCAGTTGCGGGATGTCCGGGAACCATTCCCGGAGCCAGCCGAAACGGATGGCGAACGCTTCGATGAGGATCGGAACGCAGAGTCCGGGCGCCAGCGAAGCCCGCACCAGCCTCCAGCCGCCCGGTCCCCCGAACCATTCCCCGGTCCCTTCAGTCTCCCGGTCCAAATATGGAATCAGTCCCAGCCCGAGGAGCACGATCACGGGAATCCCGATGCCGCCCATGAAAGCCGAATAGGACACCAGTTCCTGCACGCCAAGGAAGTACCACGGCGCCTTGGCGGGATTTTCCGGCAGACTCGGGTTGGCCAGCTCTTTCAACGGCGCATCGGAGAAGATCGAAAGGGCGAGGCAGACGAGAAGCGTGAGCATCATCACGCCCAGCTCGGCATAAAACAGATGCGGCATCGACGGCACGGTGTTTTCCGGCCCCTTGCCGACCAGCGGCGTGCGGCCCCGCACGATGGCGGCCAGGTGGTACGTCTTGACGGGCGCTTCCGTGAAGACGGGGTAGGTTTCCTGCTCCCGGCGCGCCGCCAGCCACGCGTCGGCGTCGGCAGGTTTCACCAGCCCGCCATCCTTGCGGATCCTCCAGAAATGCACCGCCATCAACGCCGCCAGCAGAAGCGGCAACAGCATCACATGCAGAAGATAGAAACGGATCAGCGCTTCCGCGCCGACGTCGTCGGAACCGAGCAGAAGCAGTTTCTGCAAACCGCCCGGGTCGAAATACTCCGTGATGCCCAGCGCGTCGGTGACCTCCCGCGGCGACTGGGCGATGTTGGCGCCGATGGTGATGGCCCAGTAGGCGAGCTGGTCCCAGGGCAGGAGGTAGCCGGTGAACGACAGGCCCAGCGTGACCACCAGCAGCGCAATGCCGACGAGCCAGTTGAATTCGCGCGGCCTGCGGTAGGCAGCCGTGTAGAAGGCGCGGGCCATGTGGAGGATCACCGCGATCACCATGACATTGGCCGCCCAGCGGTGCAGATTCCGGATCAGCCGTCCGGTCGGCACGACGAAGTGGATGTCCTTGATCGACTGATAGGCCACATCGGGGTAGGGCTTGTAGTAGAACATCAGCATCACGCCCGTCACCAACGTGATGAGAAAGGCCGCCGCGGTGGCCACGCCCAGCCCCAGCGTGGTGGTCCAGCGCAGGCTCCAGCGGTGCGTGCGCACCGCATGGATGTGGAGGAACACGTTGCCGAAGACGAAACTGGAGCGCGCCCGGTCCGTCACAGGCGGCCCCGTGCGGAATGCGGTTTCCAGGATCCGTCGCGGCGCGTGCTTCAGGTTGGCGGCGAACTCCTTGAGCGCGTCGGGCGTTTGTTGTGTCTGCGGCATCTCAGCTCACCTTCGTCCCTTGCGGCACCACCGCTGCCTCGTCGACAAGCACGTTGGAGCCGCTGACGCTCACCCTCAGCCACGGCAACGGCCGGGGCGCAGGGCCGCGCGCCACCGTGCCGTCACCGTGAAAGCGCGAGCCGTGGCAGGGGCATTCGAAGCCTTCCGCCGTCGGCTTCACAATGCAGCCGAGGTGGGTGCAAACCGTGGAGATCGCATAGACGCCTTCGGCATCGCGGAAGATCGCCACGCTGCGCCCCGGAGGAACGAACGCCTCGCCTTGCGCCAGCGCCTGCGGCAGCTCCACGCGGAACTTCTTTGACGGCGACGGCAGCACCGCCGCCTTGGGGAGGCGCAGCAGGCCGATCAGGCCGAACAGCAGCGCGCTGGCCATCGTTGCCAGCGAGCTGAGGCCCAGCCAGTCCCGCCGCGGCATCGGCGAAGGGTCCAGCCGCGATCGTTGGGGTCTTGCTTCCGTCGTCATTGGACTTTCCACTCCGTGCTGAAAGTGACTCGCTCCATCGTGATGGCGTCGGCCGGGCACCGCATGGCGCAGGCGGCGCAACGAATGCAGCGCTCCTCGTCCTTCACGATGGCCGAATTCTGTTCCGGATCCGCTCCTTCGCCCAGGATCGCCCTGGCCAGCTGCGAAAACTCCTCGCCGCCTTCGATCCGGCTCAACGGGACAAGCTTCAGGCACAAGGTCGGACAAACATCGGCACAGCCTCCGCAGAGCACGCACCGGCTGCCGTCAAACACAGGCGTCACGCCACAATCAAGGCACCGCGAGGCTTCGCGCCTGGCCTGCTCCTCGCTGTATGTCTGCTCGACCACCAGGGCCGGATGCTGCAAACGCTGCTCCGGCGGCAAGACGGGCGGATGGACGCGGCGTATGGCCTCGTAGCCCCGCTCCCGGCTGTAGCCCGGCTCGACCAGGTGGGCAGTCACCGCATCGGGTTCGAGGCGCCTGCCGGTGAGAAACTCATAAACCGAACGCGCCGCGGCCTTTCCCGACGCCACAGCGTCGATCAGCAGGCGCGTGCCGTGCGCCAGATCGCCCGCCACGAAGACGCCCGGCGCCGTCGTTGCCAGCGTCTGCGGATCCGTACGCGGCCACCCCGGCCGGGCCATTTCGATGTCTTCGCCGCCGTCCTTCAGAAAATCGGTGACCGGCGCCTGCCCGACGGCGAGCAGCACGGTGTCGCATTCCACCGTGATGCGCTCGCTGTCTTCATACACGGGAGCGAACCGCCGGTTTTCGTCGTAAACCCGCAGGCAGCGGCGGAACTCGACTCCGGTGACTGAACCCCCGCCATCGCGATGGATTTCCACCGGCCCCCAGCCATTCAGGCGCTCGATGCCTTCTTCATCGCCTTCGCGGATCTCCACCGTATCGGCGGGCATCTCCTCGAGACTCTCCAGCGAAACCAGCCGCACCCGCGCCGTTCCCGGCATCCGCGCCGCCGTCCGGGCCGTGTCGAAAGCGATTTGCCTCAACACGGTGCGCGCCACGTCGTAGGCCACATTGCCCCCGCCGATCACCACCACGTTCCTTCCCACAGCAAGCGGCTCGCCCAGAGCCACGGCACGCAGCAGGTCGACACCCCCGAACACACCCGGGCCGCGTTCGCCCGCCAGCCCGAGCGAGCGTGACGACTTCGCCCCGCAGGCAACGATCACCGCATCGTGGCTGCGGCGCAATTCGGCGAAACTGACATCCTTGCCCACGGCCACGCCGCAACGGATCTCGACACCGAGAGCGCGGATCACCTCAACCTCGCTCTCGATCACTTGGCGCGGGAGCCGGTATGCAGGCACGCCCAGATACAACATGCCTGCCGGCACAGGCTCCATTTCGAAAATCACCGGGCGAAATCCCGTCAACGCCAGGTCGTGCGCCGCGGCCAACCCCGCCGGTCCCGCCCCGATAATCGCAACCCTTTGTCCGTTTCCGGGGCGAAATTTTCCCTTGACGGAGGACTGCAACAACGCGGCCATCTCCTCCGGCCCCCACGCAACACGGGGGATCCACTCCCTCAGCCGCCGCAACACTTCGCCTGCGCCAGCCGCTTCAGGCCCATGCCGCTCGCACACGAACCTTTTCAATGCCCGGATCGCGACCGGCTCGTCCGGCCCGACGAAGTTGCCGTCGTCGTCAACGCGGGGGACCTTCCCGCGGCGACAGGCCGCTTCGCAAGGCGCGCCGCAGATCCGGCCGCATATCGAGGCGAGAGGGTTGGGTCCCCGGGCGATCAGATAAGCCTCCTCGTAGCGTCCGGCGGCGATCGCCCTCACGTATCCCCGGGCGTCGGTGTGAACCGGACAAGCCTCCTGGCAGGCGATCAGCTCGATGTGATGCCGCGGACCGGGTATCTTTACGGGAAGCAAGGCCGTCATCGCCTTCCGATGCCCTCCCGTGAAACGGCTGCAATCGCCGCCGTACGCCTCGTCACGCCACGCATCAGACAGCCGTCGCCCTCCGCATTCCTCGCTGGCGACTCCATCTGCCCGAGCAGATCCTGCAAGGTCCAGCGGCCAAGCACGCCCACGATGGCGTCATGCAGTTCCACCGCCGCCCGGTGAAAGGCGCATTGCTGCCTTCGCGGCAGTCCGCCCCGGCAGAAGTCTCCGACGATGGCCCCCTGGCAGGCCTCCACCACCTGGAGCAGCGTGATCTCCTGCGGGTGCCGCGCCAGCCTGACTCCTCCCTTGGAGCCCCGGTCGGCCCGCAGGATGGCGGCTTTCACGAGCTGGCGCGTGATCTTGGCAAGATAAGTGGGCGATTCATCCAGAGCTTGGGCCATGCGCCGCGGAGAAACAGGCCGCGGGTCCTGGTCCTGTGCAAGGAACAGGAGGGCCCGGATGGCGCTGATCGAGGTCTGTCCGAGCATAATGCTTTAATGCGGATATCATATATCCGCTTTCGCCCCAATGCAAGGGAATTTTTTCAACCTCGCATCCCGCTGTGCTGCCTGCGCACATCGGCCTCTGTGCTTCCCGGCCCTCCCCCGGACCAGCAGCGGCCAGCGGCCGCCCTGTCGCCTTCCACGGCGCCTGTCTCTGTCCGGCAAGACAGCGAGCATCGCACGGGAAGACCGTAAGTTCGTGCCGGTTGGCGGAAATGCGAAGATTGGGGATCCCGCGCCCCTTTCTGGCAGCCATGCAGGCGTTCGAGCTTCCCGGAGTGGACCATTGCTCCCGGAGGCAACCGGCCGCCGGCTGCGGTCTGCGGCCAGGACGGCCTGGATCCCGGCACTGGAATGGAGCCGCCCTGCCATGCGCGGCCTCAGGGATGCCGGGGAGCGGGACCAGAGTGGCCTCACCCTTCGCGGACTCGTGGGCCGCATTGTCCCGGCGCACCAGGAATTCCCCGCGGTGGGGTTTCCGGCTGCCGGATGTCCGCCGAAGCCTGCCGCAGCAACTTTGTCCGGCGCCGCCGGTTCGCGCTCCGGTCTTGCGGAAGAGACTTCAGCGCATCCGGTCCGTGTTGAAGCCGCGCCTTGTACGGAAAGAGAATCCTTTCCACGCCATTGCCTCAGCCGGCTCAGGGGGCCTCCGGCGCCGGATCTGCTGTGCCCGTTCCGCGAGTTCGACCATCTGATAGCGACGGCAAGGCAGGGACTCGGCCATGCCGGAGCGCGTTGGCACACAACCGCCAAGCCACTCCCGGTCTGGCAGTCCCGGTCATGCTTCACCACGCAGCTTGCAACGGCGAGCGAACACGAGCGCCGCAGGCCGGCTCTGCGCGTGCGCGTGCCTCACGAGAACCGCACCCTCTCCCGCACGACGTTCTCTCCGGGATGGCCGGTGAATCTCTTCCTCTGGAAACGGGGGAAGTGGATTCGTTCTCCTGCTTCCCCGGCACCATTCCGGAATGGCCGGGCTGGCGGCTGCCGCGGCGGTTTCGCAAACCGCGTCAGGTTCGCGTTCCGGTGGCCTGCCACTCGAATCGATGGCAGCTCGTGAGAGGCTGCAATTGGCCTGCCCGTCTCATTGTCATTTCGTGCGGGCAGGCCCCGCTGAGGTCCTCCAACGAAGCGAAGCCGGGAAACGGCGCTGGAGGAACGCAGGGATTTCGCAAGGCCGATTCTTTTCGATCAGGCTCTTCGCGTGGCTTTTCCCGCGGGCCGGTTTGGTCGCCCGCAGAAGATGGGCATGCCGCGGACTGCCGCGCCGGAGCTTCGCAGGGCGGCGCCAAGGATACGGACGCCGCCCGCGAACAGCGCTTCCGCTCCCGGCTAGAGCCCCGGACCAACGGTTTGCTAATCTGCCTGCGGTGCAACCGCGCGCGCGGCCGTGGCGGCGCGTTTCGGCGAGCCCCGCTCGATCTCGCGCAGCGCGATCTGGCCCTTGCGGATTTCGTCGAGGGCCACGGTCAGCACGCGGAGAGCCTCGCCGGGAGCGTGGAAGCCCGCGGAGTTCTCCGCTTCGACGTAGTCGATGAAGAACTGCGCCTTGCGCTGGGCTTCCCGGGCGGGTTTCAGTTGCCCCTCCGCCACCCCGGCCTTGCGGGCGCGCTCGATCTCGTCGATCAGATCCATCAGGGCATCCATGGCGATGTTGCGGGCTCCGATGAAGCGCTCCTGGATCTGCTCGGCACGCGCCTTGATCTCGTCCTCGGGGAAGCGGTGGCAGCCTTGGCAGGCGCGGTTGATGTTGAGCAGCGGGCTGCGGACATGGTGGTCGCTGATCTTCATGCCCCCTTCGCGCTTGTAGGGCATGTGGCAGTCGGCGCAGGCGACGCCGGAGCGCGCGTGGATGCCCTGGTTCCACATTTCAAACTCGGGATGCTGCGCCTTGAGGGCCGGGGTGCCCGTAAGGGCGTGGGTCCAGTCCTTGTGGCCGACCTCTTGGTAGTAGGCATAGGCGTCGTCCGCCCTCAGGCCCTTGTGCCAGGGGTAAACCAGCCGCTTCTTGTCGCCCTGGAAGTAATACTCGACATGGCACTGGCCGCAGACGAAAGAGCGCATTTCCTGGGCGGAGGCCATCGTGTTGGGGTCGTAATTCTGGATCCCCCGGGACGCCTTGAAGGCGCGGATGCCCTCGATGAAGGCGGGGCGGGTGACGCGCAGGGCCATGGTTTGCGGGTCGTGGCAGTCGATGCAGGAGACCGGGTGCCTGACGTTCTTCGTGGCTTCGGCGTAGGGCATCGAGTTCATCTTCTCGAAGCCGGCGAAAATGTCGCCGTTGCCGAGCTTTTTCATGAAGACGTAAGTGGACGCGTGACAATTCAGGCAGGTGCCGGGCTGCTTGAACTCGAGCACGCGTTTTGTATAGCGCTGGTCGATGAGCATGTAGGCGTGGCCGCGCTCCTCGCGGAAATCCACCGAGAAGGGATAGCCGGCCCACATCTTTTTCAGGCGCGGGTCTTCCTCGATCTTTTCCTGCGAGACGCGGTCGCGCGGGTCGGCCTCCGAGGGGTTCTTCGGCAGCGCTTCCGAGCCGCCGTAACGCGTGCGGGTCATGTCGACGGTGCGGCGGTAGGAGTCGTAATGCAGCGGAAAATTCTTGCCCCAGACGGCCGGGTCGTCGGTGTCGTCGGTCACCTCGACGACGCGGAACCAGGTCTGGCGCGCTTCCTGTTTGCGCTCGAAGATGTTGATGAGCAGCGCCGTGAGGGCGATGGTGAAAATGGCAGTGACGGCGACGGCGAGATAAATCCGCTTATCGAGCTTCATAAGACCCGTAATTCTCCTGCAACTTGTAGCTTAGTGAGCATGGCCGACATTCCTGTGGCAGGCCACGCAGTCGACCTCTTCCCTTCCGTGGCGCGCCATGCGCATGGACGAGGTGATGTCGCCGTGGCACTTGAGGCACGACTCGTCAGCCACGCGCTTGTTGCGACCGGTGATCCGGATCTCGTCGGGGAAACGCCCCGTGGTGAACGCCAGGGAGTGGTTGAACCCGTTGAGCGCCTTGGTGAAATACCTGGGGATGAATCCGGGAGGCGTGTGGCAGTCGTTGCAGACGGCCGCCGAGCGGTGGCTGGAGCGGAGCCATCCCTCGTACTGCCCCTTCATGACGTGGCAGTTGACGCAGGCCTCGGGATCGTCGGTCATGTAGGAGTGGCCGCGCGCGTAGCCGAAGGTGAACAGCGCAAGGCCGAGCACCACGCCCGCCGGCACGGCGGCGGCGAGGAGCGCCACGGAACCCTTCTCTTTCATTCAATGGCAGGCTAACATGGCAAACGCGGTGGGCGATGTGACCCGAGTCACAGAATCTGCATAACAGGTCTTTTAGTCTTTTAATGCATGTTCTTGCCGATGTCACTCCGTCTTGTTCCCGCACTTTGCGGCATCGCCGCGCTTTCCTTTCCTCTCGCCGCCCAGAACCCGCAGCCTGCGCCGAAGGCCGGCGCCGTGCGCGTCGCCGGGAGCATCCGCACGCGCGTGGAAATGTGGGACTGGTTTGAGGGCAACGCGGACAACCGCTACGCGTTCAGCGGCAACATCCTGCGTGTGAGCCTGTCGCAGAGCCGGGAGGGCTTCGACTGGCAGCTGGATATGGCGGCTCCGTTTCTGCTGGGGCTGCCGGAACGCGCCATCGGACCGGCTCCACAGGCGCAGTTCGGGCTGGGGGCTGCCTACTATGCCGCCAACGACGCCAGACAGAATGCGGCGATGGTGTTTCCCAAACAGGGCTTTGTGAGGTGGAAGGGGCTTTTCGGGGACAAGACGCAGAGCCTGCGCGTGGGGCGCTTCGAGTGGATGGACGGCGGCGAGGCAACGCCGAAGGACGCGACCCTGGCGGCGCTGAAGCGGGACCGGGTGAACCAGCGGCTGATTGGACCTTTCGCCTGGACCCATGTGGGGCGGAGTTTTGACGGCTTCCATTACACGATGAACCGCCCGAAGCTGAATGTGACTTGGGTAGGGGCGCTGGCGACCCGGGGCGCGTTCCAGGTGGACGGCTGGGGGCAATTGAAGACGGGCTTCACGACGATTTCAGCCACGGGGCAGACGGGAACGGCGAAGAGCGCGGGCGAGTGGCGCGTAAGCGGCATCTATTTCCAGGACTGGAGGCACGTGCTGAAAGTCGACAACCGACCGCTGCCAGTGCGGCAGGCAGACATGGGCAACATCCGGCTGGCCACGTTCACCGGGCATTACATGCACAATGCGCAAACGGAAGCGGGCTCCTTCAATGTGCTGCTGTGGGGCGCGCTGCAAACGGGACGCTGGGGAGCGATGGACCATCAGGCCTATGCGTACAACCTGGAAGGCGGATGGCAGCCCCGCATCATGCCGAAGCTGAAACCATGGCTGGAGGCGGGGCTGGCGCGGGGCAGCGGCGACAAGGACCCGCTCGACGGCAAGCACGGCACCTTTCATCAGCTTCTGCCGACGCCGCGCCCGTTTGCGCGGACGCCCTTCTACAACATGATGAACAGCGACGATTTCTTCGGGATGCTGACGGTGCGCCCGCACGCGAAGGTGGCGGTGCGGGGCGAATTCCACGCCGTGCGGCTGGCGCAGCGCGCCGACCTCTGGTATGCGGGAGGCGGCCCGTTTCAACCCTGGACCTTCGGCTTCGCGGGGCGCGGCACGGGCGGGGCGCGCTCGGTAGCCAACCTGTGGGACGTGAGCTGTGATGTGAACGTGAATGCGCATGTGGCGTTCACGGGATATCTGGGCCATATGCAAGGGCGCGCCGCCGTGCAGCGGATCTATCCGTTGGGCGGCAGCGGAAACTTCGGCTATCTCGAGTTGTCATACCGTTTCTGAGGTGTCCTTATGCGAATCATCCTTCTCCTCGCTCTGGCCGCGGGGCTTGCGGCAGGGCAGAAGAAAGCGGCGCCGCCGGCGCACCCCGACATCGGTGGCGCGAGCGGCGAATGCCTGGAATGCCATCGCGGGATCTCGCAGGAGATTGTCGCCGACTGGGAGAAATCGAAGCACGGCACAAGGCAGGTGCCTTGCGTGACCTGTCACAACGCAGCGGGCGCCGGCTTCGTGCGAAAACCGGGATCAGAGATATGCGTGGCCTGCCACGGAGGAGCGGTGGAAAACCTGCGCCAGCCCGGCATGCAAGGCAAGGATTGCTTTTCCTGCCACACGCCGCACGGGCTGAACCCGCACCGGAGCCTTTGGCACAAACCGGTCAGCGCGAAGAAAGGAGGAGCGAAATGAAGGCCATCACAAGGCGGAAGCTGCTGCACCTCCCGGTGGTGACTTCGGCGGCGGCGCTGGTGGGGCAGGCGGACTGGATGCCGCTGCTCGGCTACGTGCCGCAAGAGCCGGACCGGTGGGTGAAAACCGTTTGCCGCTACTGTGGCACAGGGTGCGGGATGTATGTGGGCGTGACGCGAACGCCGCAAGGGATGAAGGTGACAGCGGTGAAGGGCGACCCGCAAAACCATAATCGCGGGTTTTTGTGCGTCAAGGGGGCCAGGCTTGCCACCATCCTGGGTGCGCCTGCGCGCCTGAAGCATCCGTTGATCCGGAAGGACGGGAAACTCGTACGCGCCACATGGGAAGAAGCGATGGACCTGGTGGCGGCGCGGTTCCGGGAGGCGATTGGGAAGCACGGGCCGGACGCGGTGGCGTTTTACGGATCCGGGCAGGCCCTGACGGAAGAAACATACGTCGCGAACAAGCTGTTCAAGGCCGGCATCGGGACCAACAACGTGGACGGCAACCCGCGGCTGTGCATGGCGTCGGCCGCGGGCGGCTATCTCACGGCGTTCGGCAAGGACGAGCCGATGGGCTGTTATGAGGACCTCGACCACGCGGACGTCTTCCTGATCATCGGATCGAACATGGCGGAAGCGCATCCGGTGCTGTGGATGCGCGTGCTCGACCGGAAAGAGAAGAACCCGTCGATCAGGATCATCGTCATCGACCCGCGGCGCACGCGCACCGCCGCGTGGGCCGACCTGCACCTGGCGTGCAAGCCGGGCATGGATCTTTCGATCCTGAACGCCATGGCCCATGTGATCGTGAAGGAAGGGCTCGCGGACGAGGAGTTCATCCGCAAGCATGTGACCTTCGGGCAAGGAACCGAAGCCAACAAGTCCTGGGAGGACTACAAGCGGTTCCTCGAAGCCTACACGCCGGAGCGCGCCGCCGCCGACTCGGGCTGCCGCGCCGAAGACATCGTGCTGGCCGCGCGCTGGTTCGGCGCCCGCGGCAAAGAGGCGATGTCGCTGTGGACGATGGGCGTGAACCAGCGCACGCAGGGCGTGTGGCTGAACAACCTGATCATGAACCTGAGCCTGATCACCGGCAAGATCGGCCGGCCCGGATCGACGCCGTTTTCGCTCACCGGGCAGCCCAACGCCTGCGGCGGGGTGCGCGACGGCGGGGCGCTGGCGCACCTGCTGCCTTACGGCCGGCTTGTGGCCAACCCGCAGCACCGCGCCGAGATGGAGAAGCTGTGGGGGCTGCCGCCGGGCAAGCTGAGTCCGAATCCCGGGCTGTCGGCCGTGGATCTGTTCCGGGCGCTCGATGCGGGCAAGGTGAAGTGCCTTTACGTCATGTGCACGAATCCGGGGCAGAGCCTGCCGAATGCGAGACGCTACCGCAAGGCGATGGCTTCGCCGGACACTTTCCTGGTGGTGGCCGACGCCTTCCATCCGACGCGGACGACCGAGCTGGCAGACGTCGTGCTGCCCGCGGCCTTGTGGGTGGAGAAGGAGGGCGTCTATGGCTGCTCGGAGCGGCGCTACCAGCTGCTGGAAAAGGCCGTCGATCCTCCCGGGGAGGCGCGCCCGGATCTGGACATCCTGCTTGAGCTTGGCCGCAGGCTTGGGCATGAGAAGCTGCTGCCCTTCCGCAACGCCGCCGACGTTTGGGACGAGATCCTGCGCGTGGCGAAGGGGACGGCCTACGACTTCAGCGGCATGACGCGCGACCGGCTCAGGCAGGCGCACGGGCTGCTGTGGCCGCTGCCGGCGCCGGATCACCCGGGCACGAAGCGGCGCTATGTGCGCGGCGAAGACCCGCTGGTTCCGCCAAACCATCCTGAGCCGGTTTTGTTTTACGGCCGCCCGGACGGCAAGGCCGTCGTCTGGATGCGCGACCAGAAGGCGCCTGCCGAACCGGCCGACAGCGAGTACCCGCTCACGCTCAACACGGGGCGCGTGCTGGAGCACTGGCACACGGCGACGATGACGGGCAGCGTGCCGGCGCTGAAGGCGACGCGGCTGGAAGCGGTGGCGGAGATGCATCCGGCGGACCTGAAGCGGCTGGGGCTGAGCGACGGCGATACGGTGCGCATCACGTCGCGGCGTGGCTCGCAAATCTTCACCGTCAGGGAAAACGAGAACGGCCGCGCCGGCTCGGTGTTCGTGCATTTCCACGATCCCGAGCGGCTGGTGAACGAGCTTACGGTGGACGCATACGATCCGGCATCGCGCGAGCCGGAATTCAAGATTGCGGCGGTGAAAGTGGAAAAAGTGGCGCGGTGAGGCCTGCCGGCGCCACGGCAAAGCCCGACCACCGAAGCGGCAACTTGCGGTGTAGCCGCTTCGGTTGATCCTCTGCTCCGCGCGAAGCAAGCGTTTCGCAGCCTGCCTGGCGGATGCGGGCTATGCGCTGCGGGGGCCCAGGGACCAGCGGCAACCTCTCCGGAAGACAAACGTGCAAGTCGTTCGGTTCCTCTCGACACAGATCGCGCACCCGCCGTCGAATGCTCTGAATCCCTGCCGCAACGACTTCTGAGCCGCAGGCGAAGCAGCGCGTGAGCGCTGCGGAAGCGAGCGGTTCGAAGCCCTGGCGCACCCGGTACCTCGTGAGCCTCCAGGACCTGCCACGGGAGCGGCAGGGCGCGTGCTTCCGGCCAAGACAGCATCACCGGTGGCAGGAAGCAGATGTGAGGACTCACGCTCGGTGCGCGTGCCTGGCGCAACTCGTCCGGCGTCAGGTTGGCTTTGGCCGAGTTGCACGGCAGCAGGTTGAAGTACAACTGGCAGCCGCAAGCTTGCCCGAGGAAGGCTTGCAGGGAGCCGCTGAAGCGTTCCTGCTCATAGAACTCGGCCTACATGATGCCGTGCGCCGCTTCTACATCACAATTGCAGGTGGATCGGCGTGCCGGATTGAACCGGTGTCACCGGCAGCCGTGCTTCTGCTCGACCAGCCTCGTGAAGGCAGGCATGAGGCCGGTGCCGGTTGCCTCCGAATTCACTGCCGTTGTCAGTCTGCACGACCAGGAGGACCGAGCTCGAAGCCGCAGCGGGCCAGGCGAGCCAGAAGACGGTCGGCGACCAGCAAGGCGCGGGTGGAGTCGTTGACGGCGCTGAAAGCCAGCCAGAGAGTTCCTTCCGCCGCCATGCGGTCGGTGAACCGGAAGCAGGGCAAGCCGAAAGGGATCAATTCCCGTTAGCCGGCCAGATCCTTCAGGTCTCTGACCTCGATGTGCAACAGAGCGAAGGCGGACCAATGCATTTTCGGCCGGGCGAGGCTGCGCACCGGCGGGCGCGGTTTCTTGCGCCGACGGCTGCGGCCGTGCTGGCGCAGAATGCGGCCGATGGCGCCGGTCGAGCAGGGCAAGCCGAACACCTGTTTCAGCCGTTGGGGGGCGAAACAGGGGATGGCGTCGCGGGCCGCAAGCACCTTTTGCTCCAACTCGGGCGGCGTTTCCAGGAGGGATGGGGCGAGGCATGCAGGAGCGTTCTTGCAATCCCGGTCTGTCTTGTTCCCGCGAGCGTCGCGCTCGACGGCGCCCCGCCCATCGTTGAAAGTTGAGGCAGCGGTTCCCCCACGATTCTGACCAGAATCGGGGCGACAAAACCCTTAACGGGAGAACCGCCGCGAGACGAAGATGCCGCACGGTCGGCAAGCAAGAGAACGCGGGCGAGCGCGAACTCGCCGCGTAATTGGTGCGCAACGGCCAGGCGCTTTTTCCGATGCCGGAGCTCGTGGAGCAGAGCCGGCTTGCTGCGTGATGAACTGATCGATTTCATCGGCCGGGCCAGCATCGAAGCCGTGCTGGCTCTGTCTTCCCGGCAAGTGTCAGGGCCGCCGCAGCGGGGCAAGAGTCGGGAGGGTGACATTCTGCGGCACGGGAGTCGGCCGGGCCGGATGCGATTGGGGAGACGGCGGCTTCAGGTGGCCAGAGCGCGTCTGCGCAGGAAAGGCCGCGGAGCTCACAAGGAGGTCCCGATTCCCGCCTCCGAGGCGATGCTACAGGCGAGCATCGGTCAGCGGATGCTCAAGCTCCTGCTGCAAGGCGTGCCCACACGCCGCTCTCCACGCGTGATTGCGAAGATGGCCGACACGGTGGTCGTGTCGAGATCCCCGGTGAGCCGCGAAGCGATCGAAGCCTTCGAGGTTTGCGTCTTTTCAATCCCGGGCGCCGGGTTCCGCTTGCCTGACACAGCCGAGCAGAACGGGTATTGGGCGTCCGCGACGCGGCCGAGCAACTTGCCGAACCTGCGAACTTCTGGCGTGGTCTGAACGAGTAGTTCTTTTACGGCATCTTCTCCGCCGCGCGGAGAATGACATTCTTCGCCATCTCGGGGCGGGACTCTTGCCCCCTCCGTCACCGGGTTCTGCGCGGTTGCCGAGGCGCAGCCGCCGAGCAGGAACAGGGATGCGGGCAAAACGCTTTCCATTCGGGTCGTCTTCTGCCTTGCGCTCCATGCATCCCGGGATCCGGAAACGGCCTGCCGCAGATCCGCGCGGCTTCCCGGACACGCGCACCGGGTTATTCCGGCGTCCGGCCCTCGAAATATTTCTTCACGATCCACTCCGGCTGCCATTTGTCCGGCTCCCGTTTCTGCCCGGTCAGGTCGATCTTCTCCGGCTCTCTGCTGGTGGAGGGAATCTCGAGCGTGTCACCCACCTTGGCCTGCCAGCTCTTCATCAGGGCGAGCAGGCGCGCGACGTGAGGGGCGTTCTCGGGCCGGTCGATGACGTTGCGGGTCTCGTGCGGATCCGTCTGGAGATCGAAGAGCTGCAAATAGCCGATCCGGGGGTAGGCGATGAGCTTCCAGCGCTCATCCCGCACCGCGCGCTGGATCTGCATATACGGCAGGAAAACCGAGTCCCGGATGCGCTCCTTTCTGCCCTCCCAGAGCGGGCGCAGGCTCTCGCCCTCCAGGCCCGGCGGAGGCGCCACCGACGCGATGTCGCAGAGGGTGGGAAACACGTCGAGCAGATAGGTGAACGCCGAGATGTGCCGCCGGCGGGGAATTCCCGGCCCCGAGATGATCATCGGCACGCGCATGCTGTGCTCGAAGACGCTCTGCTTGCCAAGCAGGCCGTTGCTCCCCAGGGCCAGCCCGTTGTCGGCGGCGAACACGATGATCGTGTTGCGGGCCTGGCCGGTCTCTTCGAGCGCTGACAGGATGCGCCCGATTTGCTCGTCCATGTGGGTAATCAGGCCGTAATACTCGGCGAGCTGCTCGCGGATTATGGCCTCGGTGCGGGGCCATGGGGCAAGGTTCTCGTCACGGAGGTTGCGCACCATTCCGTTGTCGAAAGGAAACTGCGGCAGGAAATTGGGCGGCAGCGGGGGGCGCCGCCGGTAGTAATACTCGCGGTACTTCAGCGGAGGATTGCGCGGATCGTGAGGCGCGGTGAAGGCCACGTAGGCGAAGAACGGGTTTTTTCTGCCGTGGGTTCTCAGGAAGTCGATGACCGAATCCGCGAACAGCTCGCTTGAGAACTTGGCGCCAGTTCGCTCCGCGGTGAGTCTGCCGTCGGGACCCAGGTCGCGCACCGGGACTTTCTCGTGGTCCGCCATGCCTCCGAACAGGATGTTTCTGCCCTGCTGAAACGCGCGGAGGAAGGACTCCTGGCCGTTGTGCCACTTGCCGGTGGCGAACGTCGTGTATCCGTTCTCGCCGAACACTTCGGGCAGCAGCCGCTCGCCCTTGAGCGTAGCGGTATCCACGTGAAACCAGGTCTTGCCGCTCATCAGCATGGCGCGGCTCGGAACGCAGACCGCGCCGCTGTTTCCGCCGAAAATGTAATTCCTGTGAAAACTGGCGCCGGAGGCGGCCAGCCGGTCCAGGTTCGGAGTCCGGATGTATTTGTTGCCGTGCGCTGCGATGGTGTCGAAGCGCTGGTCGTCGGAGAAAAGGAAAAGAATGTTGGGCCGGCTCGCGGCGCGCAGCGGAGCCGCCGAGGCCGCGGCCAGAGAACCGAGGAGTTGGCGTCTTGTCATCGCGGCTTTCATTCTATTCGCCGGCGGGCCTCGGGGCCGGGGCTCGCGCGCGAGAGCCGCGGGCCACGGGGGAACGCCCGGCCGGCCGGGCCGCCGCGGCCACAAGAAATGTCCGAAAAAGGGGTCAGACACCCAATGCCCCATTTCATCAAGGACCGCGTCGGCGGCGGTGTCCGTACCGTCACCTGGGTGCGCCACAAACGAATAAGTCGTTGGATTTCTGTCGGATGAGAGACAGGAGCGAGATGCGATCAGCGCCCCCGCGCAAAGACCGGGGGCTGGCGAACCGACCGACCGATCACGTCGCGGCTGTGTGATTCTGCCTGATGACCACAATATGTGGGGCCAGTCTTGGCAAAACGAGCCGTGAAAAATGGGGCATTGGGTGTCTGACCCCATTTTTTTACGAGGCGGGGTCGAGCAGCTCGCGGAGCCGAATGATCAGATCCGCACGGCCGAAGCCGCCGGCTTTCGTGATCAGCAGCCGGCGCGAACCGAAATGGTCGAACCAGCTTGCCACGACGCCGGGCAGCGGTTCGGCGAACGGGAAAAGCAAAGGATCGCCAAACTGCCGGATCACTTCTCTGGCGGTATCTCCCCCGAAGACGAGCAGCGCACAGGGCGCGCTTGCAGCGTCCGCCGCCGTTCCCGCGCGCCATTTGCCGTCAAAGACGCCCGCTGCTTCCGCCTGCGCCATCTGCGCGAGCGAGGCGGGATGGGCGCTGCCGTTGATCACCAGGCACTCCGGGACGCGCGGCAACTCCGCCGGCCGGCGCGCCAGTCCCAGCCTGCGCGCCAGGACCCCGAGCAGCGCGGCCGGGCCTGCCGCCAGCCGTGGAGGCGCCTCCGCGAGGACCGCGTCGGCAGCGCGCTCCAGGCAAGCTTCGGTCTCCCCTTCGTGAATGACGATCCGCTCGAGCGGCGCGCCCTGCTGTTCGAGCACGCGGGCGATGCGACCCTCTGTCACCGGACCGAGCGGGTCGCGCGCGAAGGCTGTCTGCTCGAGCGGCACGCCGTCCACGTAAAGGCGCCCGCCACGGACCGTCCGGCCAAGGCGCGGGTAAGCGGGCGCATAGTGGATGCGCAGCGGCGGCAGTGCCGCCAGCTCCGCGCCGATGTTGCCGCGCAGCGTCGAGTCCGTTTTCTTGTAAATCAATTCCGCCGGGAAATGTTGCGCGAGCGCGCGCACGCGGGCGGCTGCCTCGCCGGGGGCCGAATGGCGGGTTTCGGTGTCGATGACGGCGGCGCCGGTTTCGGGCGGTGCGCCGAGAGCCACCACGGCGCCCTCGAGCAGCGCGCCGCACTCGAGCGCGCCCGTCAGATCGTCGGCGAGCACCAGGATTTTGCGCACGGCATCTCCCCCGCGCAGGGACGCAGCGGCCCCGCGCTTTTCCCAACATATGACAGGCGGGAGCGCCTCGCGGCTCAGAAATACCAGCGCAGGCGTATGCCGGCCGTGAACGGCTGCACGACCC
>Ga0209018_1000606_pt1 | contig 32595 bp, 28 predicted proteins | sample YNPBryBLVA2012_FD_185814 | JGI IMG/M metagenome (GOLD analysis project Ga0209018, IMG submission 185814) | Anoxygenic and chlorotrophic microbial mat microbial communities from Yellowstone National Park, USA - YNP Bryant BLVA 2012 (SPAdes)... ...
GTTTCGTAGGTATCGAACACCGTAATCAATTTGGTGATCATGAGCAAGCTATTGATCTTCTCGGTTGCTCCTGCGATTTTCAATGTCCCCTCGGCGCTGGTAACGGAAGTGAGGCAGGAGATCAACATGCCCAGACCCGAGCTATTGAGCCATTTGACATCGGAAACGTCGATGACAATCTTTTTAATTCCATCCGCCAGCAGGCTTTTTACTTTTTCGTGCACTTCTCTGGTCTCTTCGCCACCCATGAGCTTACCACTGATCTGCAGCACAGCCACATCGCCTTGAATTTTTTCTTTAACGGCCATTTTTCCTCGCAGATTATTTTTCATCAGAACTATTGCAAATTATGATGCAGGATTTTTGAAAGCACTATTAAACACATATCCAGCATCTAATCTCGCTATCTATTTGTATTCAATCAAATTTTTGATCTTTCGATCCAGAATAATGGTTTTCGATGCGTGTGTTCAATGGTTATGAGATAGAAATAAATTTGTTCAATTGAATACAAAATCATGTAAGGAAATTTGTGCAAAAGATGTCGCCTATTTGATATTCTTCAGCCACTCCAATTTTATGAGTTTTTTAATCGCTCTTAACGCCCTCTTGATTTTGTTGTTAAACCGATCTCCTAATCCTATTACCTCGATCTCGTAATGCTCAATTGTATCCTCATATTTTTTTCGCATGCCCATTAAAAATAATTTTCATAAACTTTGCCTAAGTACCTCTTCACAGGAAAGCCCTTTATGTTCCATCCCTGGTGAGCTGCTACCCTTGCTTGGGCTTCCTTTAACTGTATTTTCTAAGCATGCTGATCAGATTTATACAAGGTTTAGAATATAGCCTCTAATAAAAATATTTTCTCCTGAAGTTTTTTGAAGTGCTTTCTTGATGAAGTTTTGATCAATATTTGTTATCTGTTTCACCCGATGCCAATTTCGAGATCTAATTTTATATGATCGCCAATTTTTAAAATGAAATATATAAAATTAATCTCTCATTGTCAAATAGAAATTTTGAAATGCATGATATTTTCCCATAGAACCGAAGTCCCCAAAAAATGGCTACATTGGGATTTGGTTATTGGACAATTCTATTTTTATGGTCAAAAAAGTTTTTGCCCTATCAACAGGTTTTGCGCGATTCAAAACAGCCATTGCCAAATTACCCCCTTGGAAAATAGCCCAACCAACTACCGAGTGGGCCAATTACCATGATAGCCCTCAATCAATCAGCGATTCATTGTCAGCCTATCGGCTAATTTTTAGGGCTTAACCTCGATAAAAATGGTGGCGCTCGGATCTGAGACCACGGCGCTCGAAATCGCAGCCCATCTAACCACGTATTGAATGGAATCTCTCTAACAAGTCGCTACCGAACCTGTAACTCAACAATTGATGTCGCAAGATTCGGTTTCGGAACCAAAGAGATGATTGTGCTGACGAGGTTGTTGTCTCGTTCGGCAAGTTCTGAATCTATTGGATCAAAAGTTGGGTACATCTCGATTATTCTGTCAGACTACAGACAGACAGATGGGCCCAAATTATTGTTCGTGGGCTTAGAAATTGAACGATTCATCCTTTTTGTTGGCAAGAAAAGAGCACTGTTGAAAAGATGAGCAAGTAATAAGAACCTAAAGATCATCAATTTTCAGAGCGCTTATTTTTTATCACTAAATGAACGCGGTGAAACGATCCCACCTGAAACGACCAATTTTAATGCTGTTTCGATTGAAATATTAATTTTGATGATTTCAGACTCTGGCACAGCAACAATAAATCCCGTCGTTGGCACTGGCACACTGGGCACATAAACATTGACTAAGGTCTGTGAGTTGTCGTTGGCACGGCGTTCTACCGAGCTGGTGACAAAGCCATAGGAATAAATTCCTTTGCGCGGATATTCAATTAAAACGACGGCCTTAAACGATGTTCGATTTGGCACAGTAACCGCTTGCATTAATTCCTTAGAAGCAGCATAGATTTTATTGACAATCGGAATACTAGAGATGACTTTTTCCGCATATTGGAGAATTCGCTTGCCAAACAAGTTGCTTGCCAATAAGCCCATAAAGAAGATAAGTAACACAGTGACCAAGAGGCCAATGCCTGGAATATGAACTCCAAACAGTCGTTCGGGCAAAGTCCCAACCAATCCATCGATCGCTTTCAACAGGAACTTCAATGCGAGAAATGTTGCAATGATCGGAACAGTCGCAAAGAGACCTGAAATGAATGTGCCCCGCAGATATTTGATTATCGCTTTTATTTTTGATCACCTCCTCTGGTCATCAGCAATTGGGTATTAAATTTGTTTGCATCAGAGCGATCAATTAGCTGCCGAGCAATTCTACTGAAATTTCGGTTAAAAGTTCGAAGATCTTTTTTAATTGTGTCAAATTGAAGATCATTATTTTTTGTTCCATCAGGCAATACTTACATGGCACGTTGTGAGAAGCCGGCTCGAAATCATTCAAATATAAATATCTCATTTTAGGCGTTGATCAATAGCAAGCAATAAGTCCAATCAATCCGGTCAACATCAAAAAATTTGAGGAAAGGAATCACGTTCATTGAACAAATTTTGATTTTATCTGTTAAACAAAAAAAAATGCGGAGTGATTATGTTCAAAAAATATCAATGGAATTTGCTGCTGATTGTCTTGGCTGTTTCTGTGGCCGGTTTGATTCTTTTCGATCTGATTTTCTATCACAGCATCAAGAATTACCTCTTCGATTTGACATTTAACGATATGCGGATTAAAACGGAACTGGCACTCAGCATATTTGATGAGCACCGATTCAAAAATCTGTCAGATTGCCAGGAGGATTGCTATGAGATCAGCTATCGGATTCGGAATATTGTAAATGCCCGAGTGACCATTATCGATTTCAACGGCCGAGTGATAGCTGATTCGGATGTCGGCCCAGACAAGGTGGCGCAGATGGATAATCACCGAAATCGCCCTGAGATCAAAGGCGCACTGGAATCAGGCATGGGCCAGAGCTATCGGATCAGCGATACAGTTCATCGAAAGATCTTTTATACCGCTTTTCCTATCAGGGCTCAAGGGCAGGTGATTGGATTTTTGCGGCTGGCATATTATGATCAACGCTTCGAGGAGTCCATTCACCAGGTGCTGACGCTCATCATTGCGGCCAATATTGCTGGATTATTTATCTTGATAGTGGTCGCTTTTTATTTCACCCGCGCCGCAGCAGCCCCTATCGCTTCCATATTGAACATCGCCCGAAAAATTGCGGATGGGGACCTTGACAAATCGTTCCCAGTAGGTCGGCCAGATGAAATTGGGATGCTTTCTTTGATTTTTAATGATCTGACCGATACGTTGAAATCAAAAATCAAGCAGATCTCCCACGAACGCGCTAAATTAGAAAATATTTTGATGAGCCTTGATGCCGGCGTGATTGTGCTGGATCATCGCAAGCATATTATCCATGCCAATCCGCAGGTGTTTCAGATGCTGGCATTGGATAACGGCAATATTCAGCATCAAAATGTGCTCGAGATAATCCGCGACGAACCATTGCTCAACGCAATCGATTTTACTTTGCAGCAAAAGAGCAAGTCGTCAGGGGAGTTTGAGCGGTTGATAGATCAGCAGAAGGTTTTCTTTAGCTACATCGTAACTCCGTTTTGGGTGGCCGAACAAGAAGCCAATGGCGCTTTGGTTCAATTGTACGATATCACCGCCTTGAAAAAACTGGAGGCAATTCGCCGGGATTTTGTAGCGAACGCCTCGCACGAGTTCAAAACACCGCTAACTTCGATCGTAGGGTATACCGAAACGTTGCTCGAAGGTGCGGTGGATAATCGATCTGATCGCATCAAATTTCTTCGGCGGATCCGAGAACAAGCCCAGCGATTGGAGTTCCTGGTCAGCGATCTGCTGATGCTCTCTGAGATTGAACGCGAACAACCCCTAGAGCTGAAATCGGTCGAGCTGAGTTCAATCGTGAAGGAAATTGTGGACGATTTCAAAACCGCCGCGAATCAAAAAAACATTGAACTGACCGTTGAGTCGCCACAGCGAGTTCAGGCAATGGCGAATGAGGATGGAATTCGTTCAGTATTGAACAACTTAATCGACAATGCAATAAAATATACCCTCCCCAACGGCCAGATTAAGGTTCGGGTGGCCGAGACCAAGAAAAATAAGATCCAGGTCGCGGTGATCGATAATGGCATTGGGATCGATTCGAAATATCACGAACGCATTTTTCAGCGATTTTATCGGGTCGATAAAGCTCGTTCCCAGATGATGGGAGGATCTGGACTTGGGCTGGCCATTGTGAAGCATATTATTGAACGGCATGGGAGCAAAATCAATGTGCAGAGCGAATTAGGGAAGGGAAGCACCTTCTGGTTTGAACTGGATAATGTTCAGTGATGCTCTAAGATAAACCAGCTCAATTTGCGCCGATGCAAAATTTGATCTATTTTTTCCATGATCTCCATCCATCTGGCGCTATTCTCATTTTCAGGATGAGAATATATCCATGGGAAAGAGCTTGCCCCTCAGGAGCAGAAATAGCCCATTTCCCAATTCCTTATTATCCAGATATGTTCCTCTCACAGGATCAATCTGATCGGCAACGCGATGAAACTACTCACTCCCAGCGCCTTTGGCAAAAAATAGGACGAGCGAATTGGTGTGGCCGCCAATGTTCCACTGCCTCCCAGACTATTGCCCCTGACCTCGATTCTCTATCGGCTGACAGATCGGTTTGCCATTGAGTTGAACCCCAGAATTAGGACCAATCAGGCAGCCAGTTTCATGATCTGCCATTACAAACACCAGCACCACTTCCCAGTTGCTGTGTTGCTCCACTCAGTTAACAACCGCAAGAGTCGCGCTATTGAAACCGATTTGCTCCTTAATCATTCGCCCCGATTGATTTTTATGAGCCGCCCAATCCACTGCGCTGTCTTCGATCATCAGGAAAAATCTATTAGGATCGTCATCCAGAATGTTGAGCGCCGCTCGGACCATCTCCTCCAGCGTCGGAATGGTTTGGATAAAGGGGGGCGGCATAAGGCGGTGCCTGCTTATCGCCATCGCGCTCTTGCTATAGGGTTGTGGCTAATTGGGCCATCCCGATCACCCGTTTGGGCATGACTCCAGCCGCAAGGCGCTGAAATTCCTCTCGGTGCTGGATCAATGCCCATGGGTCAGCGATCCCATCGCCATCTCGCCATCGGCGTCGCTGCCTGCTGTGCCCTTCGTCAAGGTTTCCCAGATCTCTCGGCCACCAACATACTTAAATGATCCTGGTGACCGCGGTTTCCTATTTTCATCATAAAATGGATGACCAGCACCCATGATCACCTCCACAGGGCTGCCCAATATATCTCTCTGGCGATCGCTTCATAATTTTCTCCATGAGCATTATGGGCTACAAACGCAGCGGGCGTGACATGAGAAAATGGGACTGAGACCATCACCCCGGTCCATTTGGCATGCGCCTCGGCCAGTTCAACGATGTTTGTTAGTCGCACTTTATTGGTATCCGCCCTGACGGCACCATTATAGGTCTTAACGCCTGACGCCATTGCCGTGGCAGAGGCCGCCGCATCGAAGGTTTTTGACGAACGTAAGGGAAATCATTCCATGCCAGATTCGGATCATAACCAATGCCTTGGGCTGAATAGGTGCTCATGCCGTAACGGACGGGGAATTGTTCGTAAATTTGCACGCCAGTTTTGCCATGCTCCAACAGGCTGGCCGCTGGGATATGAGGGTAGCCGCACCCATCGCTGATCATGAGAATGGTATTTTTAGGAGTGCTGGCGAGACCGAGCGGCGCCAAAGTCAAAATAACAACAAGCCATACTAATCGTATTTTAAAATGCTTCATATTTTCGCCTTCGACATGTTACTCAATTCCCAATCGCAATGTGAGCAGCGCCAAGAACAATGCGAGCGGAGCAAAAATCAGCTTTTCGATCGTCACACCCGAGGAAAGATTGCCGATCACATTGAGAACGAAATAAGCAAACATAACCCAGACCGCGATACGGATTACCCTTGCCCGGCTGTCTGGGTTGATATACCCCAATTTCGTCACAACAATAACCAGAAAAACCAGTGTCAGCAGCAAGGATATCGCTTCCATCACAAAGAGCCTGGTTGTTGAAGCGCCAATAGCGCCGCCCCATACGAAATCGGGCGGTATTATTTTAGCCAGAATCAATAGGTGAAAAATTGCCAGAAGGCTCAACACGACAAGGAGTACCTGGCCCGCCAGGTTCATGCTGATTAATTTTCTCATTGAAACCATTTCATTTGATAAATTTTCATTTTGCTCGGCTCATGTTGTCATAAGCAATCATTCATGCCAGATATTTTTTCATCTGGTACTTTTTCGCCACTTCCAGCCGCTCCACATCAGCCAGTGAATTCATATACGATTTCCAGCCAGGGCACCAATTGATATGCCAGCGCCAGATTCGGCCCAGAAAAGATTTGGGATTATTATCGTATTTTGCCCTAAAAGCGCAGGTGGCGCAGTTGAATCCGGTCATGGGAAATTCTCCTTGTAATTGTTTCAAATAACAATGTTCTCAAAAATAAAATTGCGTTGATTGGATTGCATCATTCATTAATTATAATTCCCTTGTTCTTCATTTCCTCTAATAATTTTTTAGGAATTGGGGCACATGAGCAATTTTTCTGATGTTCCAGGTGCCATTTCACTCTCTCATCGAAAGAAGCATTTTTAGGCATTTTATTCTTTTCATGCCATTGTTTATTCAATTTCATTTTGTCAACCTCCATTAGCTGAAATTATTAGAAATTTTGTTTCAGCACATCAGCGATAGCTTTAGCCCAGGAAGCAATCGCCTCCCAATCTCGAAAATCCCCAATCGGGGCTTTGACCTTTTTGATCATCCATTTTTCGATCCAGTTCAATTTTTCGAAATCAATGGCGCCATGAAAAATAGCAATATCTTTTGGCTGGATGCGGTCAGCGATAGCATGCAGCGATTGGGGGAAGCGCCAGCCTTTCATCAATTCCTCGATATTGCCCTTCTCCGTCGGACCACTCGAAAACAGCCACACCAGCTTATCCGTCAGCGCCTTTTCATTCGACTTTAAAAATTTCGCTGCTTCTTTGCGCCAGCGACCGATGTATGTCGCACTGCCCAGTACCACGGCATGGTAGTGATCCAGGTCTTTCACCTGTTTCACTGGAAAAACCTCGACCTGCAGACCTGCCTGAGTAAGCACCTCCCCGATTTTCTTGGCGATCCCTGCCGTTGCACCATATTTGGTGGCATAAGCCACCAGAATTTTATTGGTCATTCCATCCTCCATGTAATAAAAGAAATAGCTTTCACCTTTTCATTTTAAAAATAATAAACAGCCGCCAGAAACGCCTCAACCAAACTTAACGGCACAGCGACATACAACAATCCGCCTGGCAATACTCCTAAATTTCCGACGACAACCCACATCAGCACAAAACCAACAAACCAGGAAAGTAATGTGGTCTGCATCAAGAGAATTTTTTAGAAATGATGAAAATGGCGCAAGCAAATAATAGCGACCATAGTCCCCACATCGCACCATTGATCGGTGCAGACGGAAAAACAAGTCCGAGCTTTTGGTAATGCCCCGTCCAATATGACTTGACCAATAGCTCATTCCTCACAAATTTGGAAAAGCTGATCCAGATCGTTGCCAGCAAAATCGGAAGGACGGTTTTTTTAAAGAGTGCATGTTAGGCACCTTTAAAACTCATGGCTCAAATCTTTTTGGTAAGATTTATCATTTCTTTAAATAACAAAATAATATCAAAAAATCAATGCTTTTTTGTTTTAATTTGATGGCACAGATGATATTGATAGCTTAGTGCTCCATTTCAAAACTCCTTGTAGGGTTCGAAAACGTCCAGCAATGAAAAATAAAATCTCGCTTAGCAGTACTAATTCCTTCTGACTTTGACTATTTCCATTCAGTAGGATGCAATTAGCGGGTTGATCCTTAAATAATCCTGCAAGAAATTGTGAAAGGCTCTACCAGGGTCAACATGGTCGATAGGATTTGATCCATTCCCCTGGCTGATAAAAAACCTGATTAACCTTAGTAACAAGCCCGACCAGGACCTCACGAACCTTATTATCCTATCAGGGATATTAATCAAACGAAAAATAAGCTAATAAGGTTGAGTATCGGCGGGTAATCATAAGGTACTAAGGTTAATAAGGTTTAATGGATCTTGTCCATTAAACCAAATTTTGATAACTGAAATAAAATTGTGCTAAACAAATCTAATTGTTTCTGGCTCTGAATATTTCAGCAGAATAGGATTAAGCGCCAAAGCTTTTAATAATCCTACAAGAAATTATGAAATCATGTACTTAGTTTATGAACTGAAAACGGTTTGCCATATTGCTATCGAATTGAGGACATCATGAAAAAAACAGCAGGAAGCCAGAATAAAAAAATAATCAAATCTCAAACTCCAAAATACAAATAAAATTCAATTCTCAAACTCAAATGTTCAAACGTTCTGGTTTCAGCAACTGTAGATTGGAATTTCGAAAATTGAAATTTGGGATTTATCGGTCAGAAGGATTACACTGGAAAAAAGCCATAAAAATTTCAATTCCGTGTCCATTCAATTCAGTGATCGGGAATGCTTTACTGAGATCTATCCACCTTTTCAAGCATCAAAAACAACGCCTTTCCCACCTCTGCATTGTCCAAATAATTTCCCCTTATCGGATCAATCTCATCAGCAAATTGATGAAAGGACTCGCTGCCAGCGCCTCTGGCAAAAAATGGCACCAACGAATTGGTATGGCTTCCGCTATGCCACTCCATGCCTGGCAAAATGCCTTTGCCCCGATTTTCAATGGGATTCCAGATGGGAGCGCCATTTTCATCAGTGCCAGAATGTGGTCCCGTCAAATAGCCCGTCTCATGATCTGCTGTGACGATCACCAGCGTTTCATCCCAGTTGCTATTTTGCTCCACCCAATGCACCACGGCGGCAACGGCTCGATTGAAGTCAATTTCTTCCTCGATCATCCTGCCCGATTGATTATGATGACCCGCCCAGTCCACAGCGCCGCCTTCGATCATCACAAAAAATCCATCGGGATCATTATCCAGAACGTTCAGCGCTGCCAGGGTCATTTCCGCCAGAGTGGGGACGGTTTCAATGAACGGAACGGCAAACGGCGCTGCCTTCTTGTCGCCCTCACGCTGTTGCTGCAGGGTTTCGGCGATTGGCGCAATGCCGATCACCCGTTTGGGCGTGGCTCCGATCATAAGCTGCTGGAATTCCTCACGAGTTTGGATCAAATGCCACGGATCGGCGACGCCATCACCATCGGCATCACTGGCCGCCAGACCCTTAAGCAATGTTTGCCAGAGATTTTGGCCGCCGACAAATTTGAATGAACCCTCCGATTTCAGCCGTCCATTTTCATCGTAGCCAGGATGACCTGCCCCCATGATGACTTCCAGTGGGCTACGGAGGATCATCTCCTCGGCAATGGCCGCATAGTTGGCTCGGCTGTCATTGTGGGCGACGAATGCGGCGGGAGTGGCATGGCTGAACGGCACACTGGTCACGACGCCAGTGGCTTTTCCCAGCTCTTCCGCCAGCTCAACCACATTTTTAATCGGCGCTTCATTGCTATCCACACCAATAGCGCCATTGTAGGTCTTTTTTCCTGTTGCCATGGCCGTGGCTGAGGCTGCTGAATCGGTGGTTTTTTCGAGCACATAGTTAAAATCAACCCAGGCACGCTGAGCATCATAGCCCCAGCCGTTGGTGGAATAGGTGCTCATCCCATATCTGATGGGAAACTGTTCATAAACCTGCGTTCCAGTTTTTCCATATTCAAAAATGCTGGCAGCATCAATATGGTTATAGCCACAGCCGTCACTGATCATGAGGATGACGTTTTTGGGCGTGCTGGCATAGCTATTTATTGCAGCGATTAGAATGACTGTGATCAGAGCGAATTTAATTTTTAAACCTTTCATAGTATCTACTCTTGATTAAATTGTAACATATTTGATGAAATTGTGAAGAGAATGTTCCAATCATTTCATTAAAACGTTAATTTAATTAGCGCAACATAACTGGAGGAAAGTTGAATTTGAATGTCTATGAAAAAAGTTTACACTTATAGGCTTGAAAATTGGTTCAGCAGTTAAGGATGCAATCGATTACTGCAGCTAACCTGAGCGATCATCCATGTATTTCAATAGCTGATCAGGGGACACTTCAGCTTGCCAAAACCAGATCTGAATTTTGACTCGCTTCGTATTCCCAAATATTATGATTCGAAATTTTTCTTATTTCTGTTTTGATTGTATTTTTAGCAACGGTGACAAAATTGAGCTGTAATTCATCTTGATTATTTTTATCAATACAACCTCCTGCATTCATAAAATGTAGCCCCTTGTAAAAATACTCATGCGAATCATGTTCATGGCCGTGAAGAATCAGATCCACTTTATATTTGCCGAGCAACCTGGCAATTTGCTTCCGATTTTTCAATTTGTTGCCGTAGGTCTCGATATTTCGGAGCAGCGTATTGGCGAAAAGCGAACAGCGGTGGGATACTTTTCGAAAATGATGATGGATGAGTACGATTTTCATTTTATCCCGAAATTCGGTTCGAGATAGAATCTGTTTGAAATTTTCACGTTGCTCTTTTCCCACCAATCCCTTCGAGGCAAAAAGATTTTTCCATCGAGAATAGGGATGAATGGAATTCAAGCCGATCAACACCACATTGCCCAGGATTTTGGCAAATGGATAAGGATCATTGGTAGCGGGAAAATACGTATTTTCAAACGTCTCAAAAAAATAATTTTTAAATTCGATTAGCTTCTTGTGATAATCGATGCCTTCGCATTTATGGGGAAACGTCAACACATCTTCCGCAAAATAGACACCGCCAAAAATATCATGATTTCCAATGACCAATGTGACCCTGGAAGAATCCAACAAATTGAACTCATCCAGCAGATTGCGGAAAGCAATAAAATCCTCCTTGTTACCCAGATGAACAAGGTCGCCCGTAAACACAAAATGATCGGTCTCCTGTTTCAGCGCATAATCGATCAACAGCTTTGTTCGTTCGAGGTTCTTAGGTCGAGATTTCTGACAGATATGTAAGTCTGAAAAGTGTGCGATTTTCATCAGTAGTTTTGGCTCCAGTTTTTATTTATTGTAAAACTTCCCAGTGGCAAAAGCCAAATTTCAATCCTGTCCGACAACTGGCGGATCAATTTCAATACCCAAATTCTCAAATTCCAAACTGACCCTTAAAATTCATTCTCTTGCTATGTGCCAAAATTTCGAACAAAATCAATTAACCTCCTTTTCAATACTGGAATTTTGAATTTGGCATTTATTTGAATTTTATTATTTGTAATTTGAATTTCTTAGCTTGCTGCGTTATGCATATTCATACTCATTCCGCACCCGCCGCAATTTTTTCATTACTTCCAATTCGCTTTGATAGACCTGCTTGATGCCATTTCCTAACGCCTTTTCAATATCCCGAATATTTCGCACCAGGCGATGCATGCCCAAAATTTCCACCGATGCCGCCTGATCGGTGCCCCACATCGCCCGATCCAGTGTGATGTGTCGCTCGACAAAAGTGGCACCAAGTGTTACGGCGGCCCAGGTGGTTGCCAACCCAACCTCATGACCAGAATAGCCGATGGGGACATTGGGGTAGCGCTCTTTCAGCGTGGTGATCATGCGCAGGTTCAATTCCTCGTTTTTGCAGGGATAAGCCGAAGTGGAATGAGCGATCAGCAGATTCGTCATGCCGATAGTTCGTATCGCAGTTTCGATCTCTTTCATAGTGGACATGCCCGTAGATAGCATGACTGGCTTTCCTGTGGCTCGCATTTTTTTTAACAAATTTAGATCTGTCAAACTTGCAGATGCTGCTTTATATAATGGAGGATTGAATTGCTCGATAAAATCCACGGCTTCTTCATCCCAGCAGGAAGCAAACCAGTCGATGTTCCGCTCTTTGCAATAGCGAGAAATTTCAGCAAATTCGTCTTCCCCAAATTCCATGGCGTGACGATATTCGATATACGTCATGCGGCCCCAGGGCGTGTCACGCTCGATGTACCATTGATCCATTGGCACACAGATTTCTGGCGTACGCTTCTGAAATTTAACAGCATCGCAGCCAGCGAATACTGCTCCGTCGATCATCTTTTTAGCGATTTCCAAAGAGCCGTTATGATTAATGCCAATTTCAGCAATGACATAGACAGGCTCGCCATCTCCTACCAGACGATTGCCAATACTAACTTTTTTGGAACTGAGCATAAATTTCCTCTCCTGGTTTTGGTTACGTTTTGACCTTCCGAGGGCGGAGCGCTTTCGGAAAGCTAAGGTCTTAAACTGCAAAAGATCAGTTATAGGTGGACTGACCATTCGCTTAAAAATGGAATGCTTCCAAAATTTCAAAAAGTTAAGCGACCGGGCAGTAGCTCTGCCACTTTTAAGTGCGGTTTTACCTTAAACTCATTTTTTTGCTTCGATAATTAATTCCGCAAATTCTCGAAAAGCGCCGTGACCGCCGCTGTTCTGGCAGATGTAATCGGCCACGCTTTTGGCGAAAGACAGGGCATCTGCAGGACAGGCGGATAAGCCCACCAGCTTCATCACTTCCACGTCATTGGTGTCGTCGCCAATATAGGCGATCTCCTCGGCGGTCAAATTTTTTCGATCCATGATTTCTTTTAGAACCGTCACTTTATCACTTGCCCCAGGATGGTATTCGATAATCGACAGTTTTTCGGCCCTTTTTTTAACCGAAGCCGAAAATTCACCCGTCACGATCCCCACTTCGACGCCAGCAACGCTCCGCAATCGGGCGACGCCCATTCCATCTCGAATATTAAAGCGTTTCAGCTCCTCGCCACGATCGGAGTAATACACCCCGCCATCGGTGAGAACGCCATCGCTGTCGGTGAGCAACAGTTTAATCTTTCTCGCTTTCTGCTGGATCGAATCCGAATTTTGCTTCTGAGCTACCATGCGGTCCACCCTCCATCGACGACCAAATTTGCGCCCGTCATGTAACTGGAGGCATCGCTGGCCAGGAACACGATGGCGCCTTTGTAATCGGTTGGCCGAGCCATTCGGCCCAGCGGAGTCTTTTTTGAATAGTTGGCAACGAAAAATTCATCCTGCCCATTTTCAACGCCTCCAGGCGACAGCGCATTCACTCGGACCCCCGAATTGCCCCAGTAAGCGGCTAAAAATTTGGTGAAAGCAATCACAGCGCCTTTGGTGGTTGGGTACGCAGGTGATTTGTAAAATAACTGCTTGCCATCGGGATTGCGATAAAGCGATTGATCGGGCGCCACGATCCCGTAGGTGGATGCCACATTGATGATGCTGCCCTTGCCCTGTTGTGCCATCTGGCTGCCGATGATTTGCGAACAGAGAAAAACACCCGTGATATTCACGTCCAGCGATTTTTGCCACATCTCCAGCGGATAATTTTCAAATCTGGATTGTTCCGCCGCCAATGCTGGCGTTTCGAACATATCATTGATAGCGGCATTATTGACCAGGATGTCAACCTGACCAAATTTCTTGAGCGTTTCATCGAGCAAATTTTGAATTGATCTGGCACGGGTGACATCCAGAAAAATTCCCATCGATTCGGTGGGTAACAGGTCGGCAAACTGGACACATTGTTCTTCGTTCAGGTCACAAACAACGACGTTGGCCCCAGCCTCTGCCAATGCGTGACAGTGATGTTTGCCGAGCAAACCCAGCGCCCCCGTAACTATAGCCACTTTATTTTCTAATTGAAACGATTCCATGGTCAATCACTCGAGCTAAATTTTAAATGCATTAATTTAATTTACAAGACAGAATTTATCGGAGTCAGGTTAAGGTTCTGTTACAAGCAGGTTAAAATTAGAAGTAAATTTGGTGACAATCGTATGAACTTGAAAATTAAATTCCGTTGGTAGGTCAATTGTAATTTTCCTGTAATCTAAATGTAAAGTCAACATTTTACTTTTTAATTAAAAATGGAATTTAGCAATTGAGGAAGCAGATGTCAGCAGAGCAAGTCAATGCGGGGACTCCTTTTCAGTTGTCAAAGATGATCCAAAAAATGATGATAATCCTGCCAATAGGATTGCTGATCAATCTTGCTTTTGCTCTTGGAGGCAGCGATCGAGATGTCTGGATGAAGTTAACGAATTTTTCACCTGGCTATTTCGCATTGGCGATTCTGATGGTTATGTTGCCCTGGTTTGCCAATACGCTGCGATTGTTCATCTGGACTCGATTTTTGGGGACTAAATTGACCTTCCTCCAGACGTTCAGAATTATCCTCATCAGTGAGTTCGGTGCAGCCATCACGCCCTCTGCCGTCGGGAGTGCACCTGTAAAAACAGCTTTATTAATTCAGGAAAAGATGACCTCAGGCGCTGCCCTGTCATTGGCGACCATTACGACATTTGAAGATCTGGCCTTTTTTGTCGTTGCCATCCCAACAGCCCTAACGCTCAGCGCTGCCTGGCACCTCCCATTTTTAGGTTCTTTTTATGATCGCCTTCACGCCAATCTGATCTGGTTCGCCGCTTCAATTTTGATGTTGTGTATCATCATCTGGCTTACAATAGCCGTATTCCCTAAATTTAAAACACGCAAAATAAATGCGCCAGCAAACCATTCGCTTTCGTTCATGCAACGAATAAAATCTAAAGGGAAAAATGTTCTTATAGAATTTAAATCTGCTTGTATGCTAATCGCCAAAAGAGGCAAACGAAGGTTTATGGCGACCAGCATACTAACGGGATTCCAATGGATTTGTCGCTATTCGGTGATCACTGCACTGGTAGCCAGTCTGGGATTGGCAGCAGACCCTGTTTTGTTTTTTGTATTGCAATGGTTGGTTTTCACTCTATCGGTTTTTATTCCAACGCCAGGGGCATCTGGTGGTGCAGAGGCTTCGTTTTATTTGATCTTTGCCCCGTTTCTTCCTCACCGCTCACTGGGATTGCTTACCACAGGATGGCGGTTTTTGGTATTTTACTTGTTTTTGGGAATAGGAGTCCTGGTATATTTCTTACTTTATCTTGTTGAAACCGTCATGAAAAAAACCTTCCATGAACCAGAATTGATTTTGGCGGAATAAGACAAGCCTGTTAACTATTAAGCTAAACTATTTTTTATAATTGCCAGATTGATAAAGTCAAAACAATTAATTTTCATCTTTAATTATCTTGACTTAAATTATCTTGGCTTTTTAGCAAAGCCTGAATAGCGATAATCTTGATAGAATAAGCTGCCTAAAAGCCTGACTTGCGTCCTGACGAAACCTGCCTGAATTCGAAAGCAATTTTCAAAACAAATCAAAGACAATTGCCCCGCTGCTGCATATCATTCCTTTTTAATTCTTCAAATTTTTGGCTTGACAAAGATATTTTTTTTGTTTAATTTAAACCAGCATAAGCAAAGGGAGGCAGCATGTTCGAATTAGATCGTGCCCTGAAAATTCTCGCAGCACGATATCCGCATGTGTTTCATAAATTGCTGTTCGGCGATAATCCTGATGTTCAATTTGAAAAGGTCGAAGATAGTGTCATCAACGTGGCTGAACATCGCTCGGATAAAATTTTCCGTTTTCTCGAAAAGGAGCAACAAAAGATTGTCAGTCTGGAATTCATCACGCAGCCCAACAAAAGTGATCTTTTTCGGTTTCATGCCAAGAATGGGCTTTTATCTGCTTCATATTTGGTGGAAGTGATAACGGTTATTGTATATTTAGAAAGAGGCGACTATCGCACTTTTCCGAACGAATATATTGCAAAAGTTGGCAGTGCAACAAACCGAACTGAGTTCAGTCGCATTCTGCTCTGGGAATATAAAGATCGGATTCGGAGCGGTGAATTCAAAGAGTTGGCGCCATTATTAGTTTTGTTTGAAGAAAAGCCGACCGAGGAAACCATCCTTGAAGAGAAGGCACTGATAAAGACCCTAAAGGATGAGCGGGAGCAAAGTGATTTGTTAGCTGTGGCAATTATGGTGGCTTTTCGGAAATTCAAAGATCAAATTGTCAAAGAACTATTTTATGAGGAGTACGACATGCTAAAAGAATCAACTTTTGTAAAGGAATGGCTGGAGGAAAGCTGGGAGAAGGGGTTGGCCGAAGGCAGTAGAAAAGGCCAATTAAAAATAATTTTTAAGCAACTACAAAGCATCCTGGGACGTGTCGATAAAGAATTAGAGAAAAGGATTATTTCTCTGAGCGATTTGGATGTTGAAAACCTAAGCGAAGCTCTATTAGAAATGAGAAATAAAGCTGATCTGGAAGAGTGGCTACAGAATCGAGAAGGGAATAGCAAAAACTGACACTGAATTTCAACTAACTATTTTGTGTCTCATCATTTTTTCGTCACGAACAATTTCCTATTTTGAGTTGCCTGAACCCAAAACACTTTTTCCAATAATGGTCCAGAGCGATCATGATCTATTAGATTTTTTAATTTCATTAAAACTCCATTGCCACACTACCACAAAGCGAGCGAAAAATGGGCGTTGATTTCTTCTAACCGATCCAGCGACTCCTGCGGTTGATCGATTTCATCTTCAATAAATTCCAACAAATATTCAGCATACTCCCACTGCTGCAATGTATCCAGATCAATGGCATATTTGGAATTGATGACATAAGGGACAATATGGTTACCTGTCATGCTATGCTTGTGCATGATCGTCTCATAGCGAATGACCTCGATATGGCCTGTCTGCCAGAAGGTGGCGGGCAATTTCTGACGTGGCATATTGTACGGCTCATCAAATAACCCTTGGAGCAAAGGCACCATGCGATCGTTCTCGACCCGCCACATTTTAAAAGGATTCTGTCCCGAAGGGGTTACACCCCGCACCGAATCAGCCGCTGGGTTCTGCAATAATAACTCGATCGCCTCATCCACACTGCCCTTGGGCCGAAATGGAGACGTCGGGCGAAGTTGAACGATAATGTCGGCACGATAGCCGTCGTTTTCCTCAAGCCATCGAATCGCATGGTCGAACACAGGCAGATCGGTGACATGATCTTCGGATAATTCATCGGGCCGAATGAAGGGCACTTCAGCGCCCCAGCGCTCAGCGATTTCGGCAATTTCATCATCATCTGTGGAAACGATCACTCGATCGATGAGCTTCGAGCTAAGTCCTGCCGCAATGCTGTAAGCGATCAATGGATATCCGCCCAGCAATTTGATGTTCTTCCGAGGAATGGATTTCGATCCGCCTCGAGCTGGAATAATGGCTAAAATGCGTTGCTGTCGATGGGTCATATTTTTGCTCCAAAATTATTGTCACTTGAAATTCTAAAATGGAAATGACTATCAATAATTGCCCCACGAAATACACGAAAAAACACTGAAAGAACTTTTTACCTTTTGAATTCCGCTTCATTCTGTGTATTACGTGGGCAAAGAATTATCATGGTGCGTCTTCCTTTCATTGAACCTAAATAATTCATAGCCACAGAGACACAGAGAATACAGAGTATGATGTTTGAAAATTGCATCAAATTATTTTTCGATTTTTCATACCATGAATTGTCTGGTTCAACATCAGCATTTCTCTGTAACCTCTGTGCCTCTGCGGCCAAGTTTATGAATAGTCCAGGTTAAAAGCCAATCTGAACTTCTAAAATGAGAGGATTGTCAATAATTGCCCCACGAAATACACGAAAAAGCACTGAAAGCAATTTTTGTTTTTTCAAATTTCGGGTCATTCCATGTGTTTCGTGGGCAAAAGGTTATCATTTTCCATCGTCATAGCTCATTTTAGAAATTCAGGTATCATAATATTGCATGGCCAGATTAAGCTCCCTTTTCTCAATAGCCGATTTTTTGATGGCCAGCGCCATTTCCAGGGCTGCCATGCCATCTCGCAACGTGCAAATGGGCTGCTGGTTATTTTGAATGCATTCGATAAAATGCTTTAGCTCGGCTTTGAACAGATCGTTCCGCTCGAATCCCGCTGGTGGCTCGATGCGATAAGCTTGCTGGCCATCCCCAGGATAAATCGTAGCGGTAGAGAGACTATTGTCCCAATAGATCTTGCCCCGATGCCCGATGATGGTAACGGTGTGCTGTGGCGGCCGTTCATTATAATCGAGATAGATCGAGCCAATTGTGCCTGTGCCAAAACGAATGATGATGGCTGCTGTGTCTTCGGTATCGATCTCCAGATCGGATAATTTATCAACCATGGCAGAAACGCTGGTAATCTCGCCGATCAGCCAGCGCAAATAATCAAATGGGTGGCAAAGCGTGAGCACCACGCCACCACCCAGATCAGCCCGTGCGCTGTATCCCTGGCGATAATCTTCCCAGGGGTGCCAGAGCGGCAGATATTCTCCCCAATGGACCTGCACCGATACGATCTTGCCAATCGCTCCCTGCTTCAGCAGCGCTTTGATCTCCTGTAAAACGGGATGAAAACGAAATTGAAATGCGGTCTGGAAAATGATCCCTTTTTGTTTTACCAGATGCAGCAGGTCATTTAATCCATCCATGGTGTGGGCAATTGGCTTTTCCATCAGAATGTGGCAGCCTGCGTCAGCAGCGACCATCGCCTGCGGCAGATGAAGTGAGGTGGGACTGGCGATGATCACGGCATCGGGACGTCTGGCCAATGCGGCAGCGAGGTCTGTTTCAATTTTGAAGGGAGGCAGGTCGTTATCGTCAGGACGCTTGTTTTCTCGCCGCAGCACCCAAATATCTTCTATGCCCAGCGCAGCGAGATTCCGCAAATGCCGCTTGCCAACCGAGCCCAATCCGATCACCAAAAAAGATAATTTTTTCCCATTCTTCATTTAAACTAAGTAGCTCCCATTCTATCCATTCGTTTCATGCAAACTGGCAAAATCCGCTCCCCATGATCCATGTATGCTTATTAAGAGTTTTAATTTCAGTTAATGAAATCATTGCAAGCCAATCTCTTAACTCTGGCAAACCCAAGGATTGCTCCCGTTCATTCGCAATGACTGGACCATGAAAAACTAAACCTCAAGGAGCATGAAACATCCCGCCCGCTCCATCGAATCCCATGATCAAACAGCCAGAGGCTAAAAGCCACATGCCAGAAGCGAAACGCCAAACGCAAAGCACCAATCGCCTACAAATATTCCTCACAAATCCTGGCAATATTTTCTGCCGACTTGCCACCATTCTGCAAGGGCGTGATCTTTTTCAAGTACTCCTCATCGAGATCGGAGTAGATCTTTTTGTTCAAAGCCAGCGCCACCATCACTACTGTTGAATATTTGGTCACCATGGTATCGCAATTGGCGATCATGTGGTTGGTATTGCCATCGGCGAAGATCAGGCTGCCTGGCGCCCATTGTTCGATCTCTCGAATCGCTCGATCCTTTTTTTCGTTGGGATGCAGCTTGAAAATCAATTGGCGACCATCAGCTATGCTCACGGCTTTTTGAATGAACGCCTTGCGGTTTTCATATTTGAACGTCTCCCGCAGATGCGACGTCGCCGCCAGGACATAATGCTGATAAGGGAAATCGTTATTCAAATAAGCCTGACAGTTATCGAAATTCGGAATGCCCGTCACCGCAATCTTTTCTGGCTTGACTCCCTTGTTGATGAAAAGCTCTTTATAGCCCTCCGATGCCACACAGAATTTTACATAAGCATCCGAAAGACCTGTCATCGATGTGTTGGCTAAATAGCGGGGCAGACCCAAACTTTTCACCAGATAATATTTGAAATTTTCTGGATCGGTCATGCCCTCCTGAATCAAAATGATTTTTTTATTTTGGATATTTTCTGGAATGATGAGGTCAGAGCAGGTCACTACCAGGTCATAATCGTACTGGACACCGCCGTAGTCGAACTTCACACCCTTCTCCCTTAAAAACATCTCGGTGCGGCTTTTGGGTTGTCCGCCCAACGGTGAAAAATCGAGATAGCCTTTTTGAGCCAATAAATTCAAAAAACCGTCGCTGTAAAACGGAGTGAAATAGCAATCATGTTCCTGAAGCTGCTGCGCAATTTGATACATCATGGTTGTTTGGTTCAGGGTGCCACAGATCAGCAAAATTTTTTTCCGATTCATTGTCCGATCAATTTCCATTTAAAAAGTGAATAGAGATTTTATCAATTAACATACATCATGGCAGAAAACTGAGCTCAGATATTTAACTAATTTTATAATGCTACTTAGTCAGGTGAAATTTCTATCTCGAGTATCTGTCATTCTGAGCGAAGCGAAGAATCTGTGACCACCCCAAGTCTGGATATTAAAGATTCTTCGTCCCGACAAAAAGCGTCGGGACTCAGAATGACATTTAGTATAATCTGATTAAGTAGAAATAATAAATCAGGTGAATTACAGTTAAATGAAGAGCAGATTACAGGAATGTTAAATTTTATACAAATCATTTCGAGAATCATTAACCGCCGAATACCAATCGCATGCCGCCTAGGCGAGCAGCATCAACACATGTCCCCCACGTTCTCAACTACTTTCGGCACAGCGACTTTGATTAAAACTTCATCGAAATTTAATCTTCATGTCATCATTCTGTAATATTGGATGTCGAAATTTGGTATGAAAAAACTGAAAGGGTCAAATAATGAACACTATCCTTGCGTGGGACATCAATATCTTTCTACATATATTTGGCTGGAATGGACGAGCCTTTCTGGATCGAGTGATGAAATTCATCACCCGTACAGGTGATGGCTATCTCTATCCTTTTTTGGGAGCCATGATTTTGCTGCTGGATTGGGAAATAGGTTTGAAGGTGGTGCTGACTGGCTTGCTGTCATTTGCCATCGAGTTGCCGCTGTACAAACTGATCAAATCGAAAACTACCCGTCTGAGACCATTCGAAGCACTGCCTGGGATTAAAAATCTGATCCATGCGCCCGATCGGTACAGCTTTCCCTCGGGGCATACAGCAGCGGCCTTCATCATGGCGATGGTGATTGGCAGCGGATTTCCCATGCTCCTCATCCCCCTGCTCGGCTGGGCGTCTTTGGTCGGACTGTCACGCATCTATCTGGGGGTGCATTTTCCAACCGATGTGTTGGTGGGAATGATCTGGGGAACCATTTCGGCGACCCTCGCCATACAGGTGATTTAGCAGCGACGCTTTTGGTGATTGACGGGATTGACAGGGCTGATAGGATTGACATGATTTGTCAGGCTGCCAGGATTTACAAGATAAACAGGATTGATGAGGCTGACAATATTATAAGATGAACAGAATTGATAAGGCTGATAAGATTGATATGATAAAAAAGGATATTCGAGACGAAATGGAATGGTAGTTACATGCCATCTTTATATTGAGTCGATGATTTTGCTTTAAAATCAATTTTTCGATGTCATTACGATCCGACCAATGGCAGAGAACTGGCAGGTGCATCGCAACGACTGCTGATAATATCGCTTCATAGTTTTTCACCTCCTCATAGCAAAGGAATCAATAATTCAGGTGAAAAAGTAATCGTTCCACTTTTAAAAATGAACGGCAGAAACATTCAATTATCCGATCAATATTGTTCAGCATGTCGATTTATTATATCATGCCAATCCCGCCAAATTCTTTTCATCCCGTCAAAGAAATTCCCGCCTTGCTAATTTAATTTTGCTTTAATCCATTCGGGCTTCCCAGATCGGAATATAACCTACCTCTCGAACAATGGCCTGTCCCTCCTTTAACACCCAATCGATAAAATTCTTCAATTTCCCCTGCGGCGTGTCGATGGTGTAGAGGTATAAATATCGGGTAATGGGATAACGATCGGAGCGGACGTTCGCCTCGGTAGGGGCGATAGCGTTGATCTGGCAATGGATGAGGTTTTGCCCATAAGCGATGCCCCCATAACCGATAGCATTTACGTTTTCGGAGATGACTTTAACCATGGCCGCTGTGGTGGGGGTGATCTGGGCACCAGAAACATAGGGTTGACCTTCCAACACATGTTCCTTAAAATAAAGAAAAGTGCCCGAATTGGGCGAGCGCATCAATATCTGGATGGGAGCATTATGTCCACCCACTTCATTCCAATGGGTGATAGCGCCAGTGAAAATTGCTTTTACCTGTTCCAGCGATAAATTCCGAACAGGGTTTTCTGGGTGAAGGTAAATACTGAGAGCGTCTTTTGCTACCAGAAAGGCCATGCCAACCTTGCCATACTTTTGCGCCAGCAGTTGAGTTTCGTTGGCCTGAATGGGACGGGAGGAAGCGCAGACATCGACCTCGCCCTGGATCAAGCTTTTAAAGCCCAAAGCTGATCCGCCGCCTTCTACATAAACCGAGATCGTGGGATGTTCCTTCATGTAGGCCTCGGCCCAGCGAGTGGTGAGGGGTAGCATGGTATCGGACCCCTTCAGTCGAATGATGTTCACTGGTGGCTGGTGGACGCCAGCGCAAGCAGCGATTATAAGAATTGTTAGATGAAGAACGGATATGATTTTCATCTTTGGCGACGATTGTATTTTAGGATTTTTTAGTCAGCCTTCAAATTTTAACTGAATGATCCTTCATCCAATTTTGCTAATTGAGCAAATGGTTCAAAATAAGATACCTTATGTTTTTCAAGATGATTCCAGTTAGCCTGATGATTCATCATCAGATGTCTTTTTATCGTCGTTCTGCCAGGGAGCGCAGTCGTGCCATGATATATGGCGAGCGTGGCTTCCAGTCAGGGTAAAAGGCACCATCGGCAATGGGGTGGCAGAAAGCGAAAATAAACTGGCAATGCTGCCGTGCCGCTTCGAAATTGAGTGGCTGGGTCAGGTCATCGAACGGCGAATGGTAGAAATTTCGCATCCACTGGTCGATCCGTTGCAATCCCTCTTCGCGGGTGCGATGGCGATAAAAGAATCCTTCGGAAATCAGAATCGAGGGAATGCCTGCCCTGGCAAACGCTACCTGATCGGAACGAACAAATGCCTCCAGCGCCATGCAGCCCAGGGGAAATTGAGATACCTGCAGGTCCAAAGCGGCAGCGACCTGTGCCAGGTGTTCCTCCAGCGACGAATATTCTGCCCCGATCCCGATGACGTCCTGAAAATTATCGAATAGCGCCAGCCCATCGACATTGATGTTGGCGATGGTTTTATGCAAAGGCACAACGGGATGGTCGAGATAATAGGTCGAACCGAGCAGCCCTTTTTCCTCGCCTGTCAACAATAGAAAAATGACGGATTGCAAGGGTTTGATGGGCAACGATGCAAAAACTCTGGCCAGTTCCAGCACTGCAGCCACGCCTGCCGCATTATCGCTAACGCCATTGTAAATCGAATCCCCCCTGACGGCTGGCCCGATGCCCAGATGATCGTAATGAGCCGAAATAATGACGTATTTCTGAAACGGCGGTTTATTGATACCAGGCAACCAGCCGACCACATTGGCAGAAAAAAAATCCCACTCCTGAAATTCGCCCTTGAAGGAAACTTTTCCAGTCAGCGGAAAACTGTGGATAGCGCCGCTGCGATCCATCTGAAAAATATCATTCAAAGAGGTGGAGCCGTCTGCAAACAGCCGCTGGGCAGCATCTGGATTCATGAGCACGGCCAGATTTCCCGCTGGCGAATAGGCCAGGGTGATGTCCTCAAAGGCAAAATCGTTCACCGCTCGCTCCCAATCAAAGTAACGGTCTTCGGGCCGAGGGATTAGAATCGTTCCCAGAGCTCCCCGAGACATGGCAAAGCGCTGCTTGGCTTCAGGGCAGGAATAAATGGTCGGCTCTGGGCCATTAAAATAAAAAGGATCATCAGAGGGAGGCTCCCCCAACAGACAAACCACCAACTTGCCTTCAACGTCCACCGATTGATAGTCGTTATAATCGAATTCGGGAGCGATAATGCCATAGCCGACAAACACCAATGGCACGGGCTGAGGGAGATAAGTTTGGGCGCCCGATTTGTAGAGCAAAAAATCCCGCTCGAGACTGAAAGCGTGCTCCTGTCCCTGGGCCAAGTAGCGGAATTGGGATTGCGGTCTGGGGAAGCTGCCATGCATGGGGATGGCTTGAAAGTAAGTACCCTCATCGCCCAGGGGCTGGATACCGATTCGCTGGAGATATTGGGCGATATATCGGGCCGCCTTTTGTTCGCCGATGGTACCCGTTCCCCGACCCTCCAGCGAATCGTGTCCCAAAACCTCAATATGCTGGCGGATCGAATCGGCGGAGATACTGGCCAGGGCCTGCTGCAGGAATGCGTGCTGGCAGAGAGCGACCTCCTGGCTTCCGCTTCCGATGAACACGCAGGCGATGATGCTCCACCACAATTTATTCATTATTGATTCCTATTCTCTCATTCCCAATTGGCCAATTTATGGGTGGGACTAACGTGATACCTAAATTTCTAAAATGAATAATGGCGATTGAAAGTGATAATTCTTTGCCCACGGAATACACGGAATGAAGCGCAATTCAAAAGGGAAAAATTGCTTTCAGTGTTTTTTCGTGTGTTTCGTGGGACAATTATTGACAATCCTCTCATACTTAGAATTTAAGGTAATATTAAAATACTGGATTATTCATCGAAAGTCAAGCGAAAATTTCCCTGTTTCGTCACTCGTGTTCAAAATAGGTTTTTCATCTGACCATCACTCTCGCCGCATAGCAGGAGGTTGCATGACGGGTGAACTCAGATCTGGTTGGGTGTGATCGAGCGCATCATTAAGCTCAAATCATTAAAAGCATTTTTGGTGCATTTCCGTGTGTTTCGTGGGGCAATTTTTGACTGTAATATAAAAAGAAGGAACAAAAAATGAATAAACTCTTATTTTAGCCAAAGAATATCTTAAGAGTATTTACAAGATTAAAAATTAAATCCACATTTTAAACAAACCTCATCATTATTTCCATTAAATCAATTACAAAAGGCATCGCTCTCGCCATCAAAAATAATCTTTCCAATCTCAAGCCTAAAACCACTCTAAGAAGAGGGCAACTTGTTACCCTATTTTTGCATATCCCACAAACTGAAAACAGCAGGTGTTTCTGGCGCAGCATAGTGGCAAGGTGGACAAATCGCTCTATCTCACCAGCGAGCCCAAAAGCGTCACGGCGGAATATTTGCAGAAACTCTGGGATTTCATTACCCAGCATCCGTTTGATCATCATCGGCATCGCTATGGAATTCAGGAGCATAAAATCTCTGCCGCCATGTCATGTGGCAAAAACTTCGCCGTCTGGAAAACAGCAGGCAGTCTATCAGCCGACGGATGGCACACATCCGATGCTCCAAACAATATCATTCATGTTAGATTAGCCACTGGCTCCGTGGTCGAGCAGATGAACGCCCATCCCTTTGCCAAATTGCACACGGCTTTGACGCATAACGGCGAAACCGGCAATTACGAGGCGTTGAAACAACGGGTGGAGCAGTTCAATCTTTCGCCATTGGCAACAACCGATACCGAGGTTGCCTCGCTCAAATTTCACCTCACCGCCGATGCCTGGGAATATAATGAAATTAGACAATAAACAAATCCTGATATCGGCTGGCTTGTCGGTTATGGGATTGAAGGAGAGAGTTGCATCGAAAACAAAATGAAATTTTTTATTGACAATTCAATAATTTTGTTATATCTTTAGGTGATTAAATTAATAACCGAGAGCAACAATAAATTGGAGTTGAAGAATATGCAGACATCTACGATAAAATTTGAGATAGAAATTGATGAACGCTGGGCAAAATTGTATCAGCGAGTTTCCTCAGACAGGCAAAATAGATTGATTGAAGAAATGAAGATATGGCTCGAACAATACCTTCAATCGTTTGCTGATGATATTTACAAAGACGATCCCTGGCTTGAGCCTGTTGAAGATTATGCTGTGGACACTGGTATTGAAGATTTTTCGCTAAACCATGATCATTATTTATATGGGGTTGCCAAAAAATCATGAAACCTGTATTCGTCGATACATCAGCTTTAATTGCGATGGGTAACAAACGAGATCAGTTTCATCAGCAAGCCATCGAATTTCGAAATCAATTTATCAAATCGTAAAGAGTTCACATTACAACTTCAGCAGTATTGATGGGATTAGGTAATGCATTTAGCCCAGTTCCATTTAGATCAACTGCGATTCGTTTAATTGAGACAATTAAAATATCACGGTTTTGGCAAGTTATCCTAATAAATGATGACCTGTTTGACCGAGGTCTTTCCAAATTCAAGCAAATGGCAGATAAAGAATGGAGTTTAATTGATTGCATTAGCATCATCATTGCAGAAGAGTTACGCATCACTGAAATTTTTACAAACGATCATCATTTTGAGCAGGCAGGTTTTAACATATTGATGAAATGATAGCTAAGATGTGTTTTTGATAGTGCTAACTTGCAGCTTTGCAATAAGCTGTTCATATCTCGATATTCTTGTATCTAATCCCAGCCTTAAAACCACTTTTAGCAGAGAGCAAATCGTCACCTTGTTTTCACATCTACCACAAACTGAAAATGGCAGGCGTTTCTGGCGCAGCATAATGGCAGCCTGGACAAATCGCTCTATCTCACCACCGAGCAAAGAAACATTACAGCGGATTATTTGAAGAAACTCTGGGATTTCATTTCCCAGCATCCGTTTGAGCACCATCGACATCGCTATGGAATTCGGGAGCATAAAATCGCAGCCGTCATGTCGTGTGGCAAAAACTTCGCTGTCTGGAAAACAGCAGGCAGTCCGTCAGCTGACGGATGGCAGACGCCTGATGCGCCGAACAATATCATCCACGTTCGATTGGCCACTGGCTCCGTGGTCGAGCAGATGAACGACCATCCCTTTGCCAAATTGAATATGGCTTTGACGCACAACGGCTAGACCAGCAATTACGAGGCGTTGAAACAGCAGGTGCAACGGTTAATTGAAAAAAGTGGGAATAACGTTGGAAAACAATTTTCGTTGTTGGTTATCCTATTCCTTCCTCTATTGTCCGTGGTCAGTTGTGTGAGCAAATGATTGGGAATGATTTGTGAATCCTTCGGCTCAGGATTTCTCAACGATAACAAAGCATACCATCGCCTCGGCAGATAAAGGTGGAATTAAGGGCGCTGGTTGCATTAATTAAATCTAAAAAATCTAAAAATCATTCAACTTTCATTCAGATAAGACGATATCAGGATGCTCTTTTTCCCATCGAACGGCCAATTGCTCTAGATAATAAAAATTTTTGTCCCAATCATGTAAAGTCGCTGGATCAAAATCAGCGCCATTGGGCCAGACCAGAGTATGCACTTCGGGATCAATTTTGACCTGATCGAATAGCGACACATCTCGAAGGGGGCCATAAAGCTTACCCTTTAAAATTGGATAAAAATATATTTCCCGAACAGTACCGTCATTGAATTCCACTTTAAGTGTGTAGGGGGCAATTTTTCTAAATGATTTGACCTCATATATTGGATGCTTCATTTCATTCCCCATCTTATTTCAATGGTTCAATTTTAATTGGGGAATCTCCTCGCTGTAATCTCTCCCAATTTTCGATTAATTCATCCTGATGTAGCTCTGCCCAGGCTTCTACAAATCGTTGTTGACGACGAGGAAGATGTCCCGCGATCAATTCTAGAGGCTCAAGGCTATAAATAGCAACACATCCTGATAATATGCAGGAAAATGAGATTTATGATGCGGAAAACCAGGTTCGACAAACATTCGAATTATGATTCCAAAGAATCGAGATATTTCGGGCATTTATCAATTTGTATTTTTTTGTTATTACTATAATCTTCCTGTCTGTTAATAAATATAAATAAAGAATTTCAAATAATCAAGAAATTAATTTTAGCTACAAAGATGATGACTACCTTGAAAAGTTCAATCGCTCATCCCTCCCGACGACCGATACTGAGGTTGCCTCGCTAAAATTCCACCTCACTGCCTATGCCTGGGAATAGAATATCCCGAGGGTGCATTGTTTGAAAGCTTTTCGCCGATCACAGGCGATGATTTGCAGTTGGTTGAGCCAGCCATTCGCACCCAATTGGAGTAGGTTCAGCGGGTGGAATTTGCCAGCTCAACGCCAACTAGACGGATCCCAATGTCTGTTGCATGCCAAACGTCATGGCTCCTGACTTTTTTAGAGTGAACCTTTAATTAAAATATCTCAAAAAAATAGAAGATTCGTCTGGTAATAAAATAGCTGGATTTGCACTCGATGGTTAATGGCCGCCTCCCATAAGCAAGGCATTCCCTGCCTGCCAAAAAGCACCTTCAGAATGTTCACTGAAACATAATCTGCTTGTAAAAGGATTGTAACAGGATTTGAGTATTTTAAGTGGAGAAGCTGATTCGGAACGATAATAAAATCCATGAAGCTGAATTCTTGCCAGAGGAGGCGGTTATGGCTTATTTCTACATTGACGATGGCTTTCCTGAGTCGGAAGATTACGAAAATAATTACATCTTTTTCGATGGGAAAAACCAGGAATGCCTCCAAAAAATGATCCAATTAGCACAAGCGTTAGCCAGGTTGCCGTTACAGCAGCGCAGAAAGATGATCGAACAATTCCTGTCGGAGCAGAATTGTGGCGGTGCGAACCAGGCTGTCCTGGCAAACGGGTGATCGAAAAGTTAAAACAAACATAATATGCCCGTAACATATCTGTAACAGGCCTTAGCTATTTTGGTTGACAAATTTTTAAACAGGGATAAGAGAATATTTAGTAACAGTGAGGGAATGCTATGCGCAACACTAACAAATTCAACACGAGTGATTTAAGAAATCTCATCAGGAATCAATTCATCTTCTTTTTAATCCTACTGGGGGGACTTTCGTTTCTAACCCCCAGCCTTGTTACATCCCAAACCGTGAAGGGCAAGATTGCGGGTAAGCTGGTTGATGCGGAAACGGGTAGCCCGCTGATTGGCGCCAATGTGGTTATCCAGGGCACAAATCTGGGCGCTGCCAGTGATCTGGAAGGCAACTATCTGATCAATGCAGTTCCCACAGGGACTTATACCCTCGTCGTGATGATGATGGGTTACTCCCGCATCACGATCAACGATGTTGTGGTCACGGCGAATCAGGTGACCAAAATTAACGCCTCTTTGAAGCCCGAGGTGATCGAGACCGAGGAAGTGGTTGTGACGGCCAAAGCGATCCGCAATACAGAAGCTGTGCTGTTGAAAGATCGGCAAAAAGCGGCTGCGGTGAGCGATGCGATTAGCGCCGAGGCGATCTCCCGCTCGGGCAATGGCAACGCCGCCGAAGCGATGAAGCAGGTAACGGGGGCTTCGATTGTTGACGGAAAATATGTATTTGTGCGAGGACTGGGCGATCGGTATACCAGTACCCAATTGAACGGCGCCGAAATCCCCAGCAGCGATCCTTATAAGCGCTCTGGCTCCATTGATCTCATTCCTACCAATCTGGTCGATAATATCATCACCATAAAAACTTTCACCCCCGATAAACAGGGCAATTTCTCGGGCGGCACCGTCGATATTCGTACCAAGGATTTTCCTGAACAGTTAGACATTCGTTTTTCCACAGCGACTTCCTACAATACCCAGACCTCATTCAAACAAGGGATCGGTTATGAAGGAGGAAAATTGGATTGGCTGGGGATTGATGATGGCAAGCGGGCCATTCCCGACATCGTGGAATCCAGCCAGATTCCGACACCCGTGTTCGATCCTGCCGTGCTGGATAAAATTATCGAGTACTCTCGAGCGTTCAATCCTCAAATGGCGCCCGTGCCATTTAAACCAGCGCTGAACCAGAGCTACTCCTTTTCAATCGGCAATCAAATGAGTCTGTTCAATCGGCCGCTGGGATTCATTGGAAGCGTGACTTACAGCCGAAATTTCTCTTCTTACCGAGATGGCCAATATAATGCGTGGAGTTTGGGCAGCAGCCAGCAGGAGACCATGCACAAAGTATTTCGCCTGAACGATACCAAATCCGTGGATGAAGTTTTGTGGGGTGGGTTACTCAAAGCGTCTTACAAATTAACACCGCAACATGTGCTGGGCTTGAACCTGGTTTATAACATCAACGGTGAAAAAACGGCTCGGCAGCTCGAAGGGATTTATGACTACGATAAGCTGGATGAAATCGATGACATTTATCACAGCAGCGTGCTGGCCTACAGCCACCGCCGTCTCACCTCGGCCCAATTGAATGGCGATCATTATTTCAAAAATCTATTGAAGGCCAGGGTTAACTGGAACGCCAGCCTGGCCCGCAGCGAACAGGATGAGCCCGATTTGCGCTACTTCACCAGCTACACCATCGTTGACGGCGACAAACAGGGCACAGGCGTCTTCACCAACCTGCCTCCCACTCGACTATTTCGGAAATTGAACGAAGACAATAAAGAGTTATCGCTGGACATCGCCATTCCCTTTAAACAGTGGTCGGGAATGCCGTCCACCTTCAAATTTGGTGGCTTCTATGGTCAGAAAGACCGTGACTTTACCGAGCGGAGCTTCCTGTATAGCTATTATGGCCGCTATGATGGCGATCCTGCCACGTATTTTTCAGCCGAAAATATCCGCTGGGATTCCACCTCGATGAAGATCGGCAACACCACCTATTACGGTTATAAGATGAACCTGTATCTCAAAAATGGAGAAATCGGCGCCAACGACTATACAGGTGATCAGGAGATTGCGGCTGGCTATGGCATGGTGGATCTGTCGTTGCTCAAACGGCTCCGTTTCATCGGCGGGGCTCGATATGAAAAGACCCAAATCGATGTGGTGAGTCTTGATCCCCGCAAGGCCGATGGGAAAATCAACACGCAAGACATTTTGCCCTCAGCCAATTTGATCTACGAATTGAAAGACAACATGAATCTTCGTCTCAGTGCCACCCGAACGCTGGCTCGACCCAACTTTCGGGAGATAGCGCCGTTTGCTGCTTTCGATTTTGCGGCAGGCTTCACCCACATTGGTAATCCTGAATTGAAGCGCACCCTGATCGATAACTATGATATGCGCTGGGAATGGTTCTCTCGGCCTGGTGAAATCTATGCCGCCAGCGTCTTTTACAAGCGGTTCCATAATCCCATCGAGCGAGCATTTGTGATCTCAGCATCGCAGCGAGAGATCACCTGGATCAATGTGGACAACGCCACTTCCATGGGATTCGAATTGGAAGTACGCAAGAATCTGGACATTATCCATCAGGCGCTCAAGCACTTTATGTTCGGCGCCAATTTGTCGATCGTCAAGTCAGAAGTGAAAATTTCCGATGCCGAATTGCAGATCATGCGCATCAACAATCCCGAGATCAGCGATACTCGGGAGCTGGAGGGGCAATCGCCCTATTTATTGAATTTGAACTTGAATTATGATAACTATGAAAAAGGCATCGGGGCAGGGATCTATTACAATATCTTTGGCAAACGATTGTCAGAGATCAGCAAGAATGGTCAGCCATTTGTGTATGAGCTGCCAGTGGGCACGCTCAACGCCTCCATGGACTGGAAGTTCATGAAGCATCTGAAACTGAAATTGGCGGCTAAAAATCTGCTGGACGAAAATCACAGAAAAACCCAGAACTACAAGGGCCAGGAATATATCTTCACCCAATTTTCTCGGGGCCGAACCTTTGAAATCGGCCTGGGATATAGCTTATAATTCGAGGCGGATTGCGCTCGAAAATGATGGCCACATTTTTAGCGGATCGCTTCGCATTATAAGATGAAAATCGATGAGCGATTCATGATTACGAGTCCATGGGGTTAAACGAGGTCACATTCGCCACCAGCGGATTCGGTCATGGAGCGGAGAATCAAATGATAGCCTTCGTCGATGATTTGGCGATTGATGGTAGCCCAGAAAGATTTAAATGGGCAAAACAGGGGTAAAATCAAGCTGAATCGATCGGCGAGCCTATCAGAATCAATCCTAAACGAGGTTTCTGCGGAAACTTGATGGCAAAAAAGTGCGGTGATTTTTCTCGCCATTGCTGAAAGGCTGCAACTGCCAGCGTGATAGGTTTTGCAGAACCCAGTTCTCTTAACTAATTTTCTTGGAGGTAAATTTTTTATGAAGCTAACCGTAAAAATCGTGAGTGCTATCGTCATTGTTTCGATGTTGCCAGCTTTTGGTTTTGCTGGACCATTCGATTTTTTTCAACGAACGAATTTTAAGGGCGCTTTTGGCGCTAATAATTGGGCGACCAATTGGACCGCTCTGGCTCAATATGGCTTTTTGACCCCACCTGTTGTTTCAGGCGCCAGTGGTCAAATCATTGAGGTCACTGATAATGATATCCCGCCCAATGCTACAGTCTATTGGGAAGCGAAAAATACCTATTTGTTGAAGGGCCGTGTCTTCGTGGACGAGGGATCCGTGCTGATCATCGAACCAGGAACGGTTATCAAAGGTGCGCCTGGCGAAAAAGAGAACGCCAGTGCCCTGATCGTGGCCCGTGGCGGCAAAATCTACGCCGAAGGCACACCTGACCGACCGATTATCTTCACGTCGGAAAATGATGATTTAACCAATCCGCTGGTCCCCTCCTGGGATGCCAAAGGTCTCTGGGGCGGTGTGATCCTGTTGGGACGAGCTCGGATC
>Ga0209018_1000607_pt1 | contig 32563 bp, 33 predicted proteins | sample YNPBryBLVA2012_FD_185814 | JGI IMG/M metagenome (GOLD analysis project Ga0209018, IMG submission 185814) | Anoxygenic and chlorotrophic microbial mat microbial communities from Yellowstone National Park, USA - YNP Bryant BLVA 2012 (SPAdes)... ...
GTTTCAAGCGCAGAAGAAAAATGTAACCGTGGTCGATGTTTCTGAAGCCTATACCAGTAAAACCTGTACCAAGTGCGGGTATGTTCACAATCGGTTAGGTGGGCATAAGGTGTTTCGATGCCCAGTATGCCAAAAACATCGGTTGCCACGAGATTGGAACGGAGCTTTGGGAATTTTTCTCAGAGCATTGCGGGATATCGCCTTTCTGTTCAGCAATGGACAGAATGCTATCGCTTCACCGTTGAACAGTAATGTTCAGCAGTGTTCAGCGTAAATGTATCAGCGACCGTTTTCCCTGCCTGCTCCTGCATCCTGAAACCGGGGCGTGACTTTTGGGGCGCCTTTACCGATCAAGAGATTAAATTTGGGGAAGTTGCGGTCATTCTTGGGGTAAATTACAAAAAATCTTTATTTTAGGTGAACCGAGTGATTCCCAGTTCTGTTGCCAGCACCACATCCTATAACAATCGGGTGTTTCTTGTGGAAGTGGTTGGTCTGCGGCAAAGCCAAGCCACGGACAGCCTCAACTATGCGATTCGGCACAGTGGCTCCGTGTGGTTGCAGGTGCCCTACCCCCGCCTCAATCAGGAAATGCGGCGCATCCATCGCCTGGGGGGGCGGATTGTGAGTATGCGTCCCCAGGATGGACCCCTCCCTGCCCCGCCGGTGGCTTCCCCAAACCCCGACCCCGCCCCAGTTCCCGCCAAAACGGAAAATAAAGTGAGACAAACGGGCAGTTCCCCTGCCAAAACGACTAAAACTAAAGAGTCCGTCTCACGAAGTAAACCCATGACGCAAGCCAAGGAAAAAACCGATATTCCCGTTAATATCTATCGTCCGAATGCGCCCTTTGTGGGGCGGTGTCTGAGCAATGAACCCCTGGTTCAACCCGGCGGCATTGGCATTGTCCAACATCTGAAATTTGACCTGCGGGGCGGCAATTTACGCTACCTAGAAGGGCAAAGCATTGGGATCATTCCCCCCGGCACCGATGCCAACGGCAAACCCCACAAATTGCGCCTGTATTCCATCGCCTCCACCCGTCACGGGGATGACCTGGACGACCAAACCGTGTCCCTGTGCGTGCGCCAATTGGAGTACGAACACCCGGAAACCAAAGAAAAAGTCTATGGGGTCTGTTCCACTTACCTGTGCCATTTGGAGCCGGGCGCAGAAGTGAAAATCACCGGGCCTGTGGGCAAGGAAATGCTCCTGCCGGACGACCCGGACGCAACCATCATCATGATGGCAACCGGAACCGGCATTGCCCCATTCCGGGCTTACCTGTGGCGGATGTTCAAGCCTGGGGAAAAAGCCCTCAACCCGGACTACCAGTTCCGGGGGTTTGCCTGGTTAATTTTTGGCATTCCCACCACCCCCAATATCCTCTATCACCAGGAATTGGAAGCCCTCCAGGCGGAATTTCCCGACCATTTCCGCATCACCTATGCCATCAGCCGGGAGCAGAAAAATAGTGAGGGCGGGCGGATGTACATCCAGCACCGGGTGGCAGAACACGCCGAGGAAATCTGGGCCCTTTTGCAGGAACCCAAAACCCACGCCTATATGTGCGGTCTGCGGGGCATGGAAGATGGTATTGATGCCGCTTTGAGCGTGGCCGCCGCCAAACAGGGGGTCACCTGGGCGGATTACCAAAAAGACCTGAAGAAACAAGGGCGCTGGCACGTGGAAACCTACTAAACCCACCGGATTGACCCCAGGGCCCAGCCACTCCTGGGGTTGACCCCCCCAATCTCGCCGGGGATGCTTAAGACTTGCGCCCTTTATTGCTAAATTATTATATAGAACTGTAAAGTTTTTTTGTAAGCGGGGGTCAAAGTATGGTGACCACAACAACGGCCAGCATTTGTTTCCAAAAAGAGGGCAAAGAGGTGATTGTCGCCAAGGGGGCTAATCTGCGGCAACAGGCTCTGGCCAATGGCATTGACCTGTACACCTGGACGGGCAAATTGATGAACTGTGGGGGCGTGGGGCAATGTGCCACCTGCGTGGTGGAAATTCTGGACGGCATGGAGCATTGTTCCCCCCCGACCGAATTTGAGCAGAAAAAACTCCGCAAAAAGCCCCAATGTCGCTTGGCCTGCCAAACCCGGGTGTATGGCCGGGTGACGGTCAAGACCAAACCCTAGCCACAATCCTTAAAAATTCCGCCCCCCATTCTCCGCTAGAGTAGAATCTGGAGAATTTGAGGCCACCACCGATGGAAGTGAACATCCTGGCTTTAATTGGCACTGCCCTGCTGGTGCTGATTCCCGCCGCTTTTTTGATCATCCTGTACGTGCAGACCGCCAGCCGGGGGGAAGGGCAACGCTAACGCACCAACAGCACCGGGCTATCCGCATGCACCCGCACGTAGTCCGATAGGGAATTGCCGAGCAGGCGATCCAAATCCACCAAACTGCGGGCAATCGTGGGGCGGCGGTCCGGGGAACCCAACAGCACCAAGTCGGCGGCCACTTCCTTGGCCAAACGACAGAGGCTCACCCCCGGATTCCCTTCACTGACGACACAGCGGTATTTCAGCCCCCGTTGGCGCACCTTTTGGATCGCCTCAGCTAGGACAGGGCTGGCCGCTGGATTTTGCATCAATTCAGCCAGGGTCACTCCCTCCAGGTTGGGGTTCACATCCGCCAGCACCAATTCTCCTCCCTTCAGGTCTGTGAGCAAAAACAGGGCCAGTTCCAGGCTTTGTTTGGCGCTGGGGGAACCATCGTAGGCGACGAGAATGCGCTGGATTTTTTCCACATAGGTATCATCTTTGACCAAGAGCATGGGGCGGGAAGCCAGTTGAAACACGTACTGACTGACGGAATTTTCCAAAATCGCCCGCAGTCGCCCCAACCCCCGGGAACCCATGATGATCAAATCCACCGCCAATTCATCCGCCACCCGGGGCACCACATCCTTGGGGTCGCCCTCCCGGAGCATGGTGGTCACCTGGGCGGGTTTCAAACAAGCGGTGGTATCCCCCTCCTGCCGACAGACATGGATTTTGGCGAGGGAATTTTTGAGGATTTCCACCCCCTCCGCCTGTTTGGCCACCATATCCTGGGCGGAAGCCTGGGGGGTGACCACATGGAGTACCGTCACCTGGGTCTGGGCGATGCAGGGCAGGTCAATCAGGGCATTGAGCATTTCCTCCGTGTGACCCGTACCGGACACCGCCACCAATATTTTGCGAATCATGGGGTTAACTTCCTCTGCGTAGATGCTATTTATAGGCTTAGACCAGAAACCCCTCTACCGTCCCATTTCTTCAGGTTTCTTCAAATTCCCAGTTGATTTAGATTTGTTTAGATTTGTAACCAGAGCAACTGCCGTTGTTGCAAATCCAGCACCTGGGCGGGGGTCGCCTCTGGGATTTGGGTGCATAATTCTTCCACCGTCACCGCCCCCGTACTCTCGGCCAGAATTTGCTCCTGCACCGGGGTCAAATCCACCGCTTGGTAGTCATAATCCAACAGGGAACGCCCCGGCCACCCCATCATACAAGGGGAGCGCAAAGGTCGAGCCTGACGGAGCAAAGTCGGGTTGCTCCAATCGTGGCGGGTCAGGGGCGGTCGTCCCAAAAACAATTCAAAATGGGTCAACTCCGGGTCAAGGGCTTCCATCAGTTCATACTGTTGCTGTATGGGTAACTTCCGAGCCGTCTCCAACCATGCTGGCAAGGGGGCAAGCAACCGTTCCAACTGCCAGTAACGGGGATTGGAAAACCCCAAAAACTCCAGCCCAGAATCGGCAATCAAGTCAAACAATGTCTGTACAGTATAATCAATTTCCTGGGGGTGGACATACATATCCGCAAAGGTGGCATCCTGGAGATTATCCCAAGCCCACCGTTCCCGTTCCCGCCGCACCAACCGATTATCCGCCGGGAGATGGGCAAACAACTGCCGCCCCAGCGCCACCCCCGCCCGATAGTCCCCCGCTGGTTGGAGCAAACGGATTGCCTTTTGCATTAAACGGATTTCCCACCGCCCCCACTGGGCATAAACAAAAACGTGCATCAGCCCCCCAGGTGCCAACACGCCCGCCAGGGCCCGCAAACCCGCCTTGGGGTCCGGTAAATGGTGCAGTACCCCCACACAGTTAATGTACTGAAATTGTTTATCTAATTGCTGGACATCCGTCAGACTCAACTGCCGAAATTGCACCCGTTGTCCTACCCCAGAGCGTGCCACCCGTTCCTGGGCAATCCCCAAAGCCGCTTCACTCAGGTCAATCCCCGTCACCTGGGCCGTCGGGTTCAAATGCGCCAGATAGTCCGTTCCCACCCCCGTTCCACACCCCGCATCCAGGATATGCAGTTCCCGCCACTGTGCTGGTACCCAACCCAAGGCAAAGTGATGCGCCGCCGGGACACTCCACCGCCAGTTATACCCTGGGGGTGCCCCATCCGTGAGTGGCTCCGGAGGAAATGGATAGGTATTGTATAAATTTTGTACCGCTTTGGTAATGTTATGAGGATGATCCATGCTCAGTCCCAGGGAAACCAATTCAACCAAAACTGGTAACGCCAACCATTGGGTAAGGTCGCCCCTTGGCAGTGGGCACGCAGGAGGTACATTCCCTGGAGTTTTGCCCCGGTCAAATCCGCTCCCCGCAGGTCAGCCCCCCGTAGATTAGCCGCCGTCGGACTCCGCCAGAGGATCGCCACCAGATTGACCAACAGCGCCAAGCCCAAGAACCCCAAACCAGCGCCCCAGCGCCCTAGGAACACCAGGACACCCATCGCTACTAAAAATAATAAATTGATCACCATCATCAGCCAGCGGGGGGGGTGGGGGCGGGGCTGGTCCAAAATGGCATTGCGCAGGTCCACTTCCCGGAGATCCGCACCGCTCAGGTCACACCAGACCAGGGAGCAAAGGCTGAGATTGCTCTGGTGCAAATTAGTCCGGCGCAAATTCGCCATGCGGAGGGACGCTCCCCGCAGGTTGGCACCACTCAAACGGCAACGGCTCAGGTTGGCACCATTCAAATTCGCCGCCTGTAGGTTACTGCCCCGCAGGTCTGCCCCCGCCAAGATAATCCCGCTCAAGTCCGCCCCAGCCATATCCAGACGGCTGAAATTCTTTTCCCCTTGGGCGTACCGTTGGCTGAGGGTTTGGGGGTGCATTGCCCATTGTTTGCGCCAAAATCACTAGGATTGTACCGCAAAACCACAGGGGTTATCCCTGATCCCAGCCGGAACTGGGGGGAGTGGTCGTAAGGTTTTGGATAAATTCCTGGTGGGCGGGGGTATGGATGCCCTGTGCCAGCACCGATAAAACCTGGGCTAAATCTCCCTGCACCAATGCCACCGGGTCCAGCCACAGCCCTGGAAACACCTGACTGCGGAAAATGCCATCCCCATTGGGACTTTGCGCCTGATACTCCCCATCCACCCAGCGGAACCAGTCCAGGGTTTGCTCCAAGGTACGCCAGACCAGATATTCCTGCACCCGATTGCGGGCGTAGGCGGATTTTTTATCATGCACATCAATGGCGGCACTACTGGCGGCAATTTCCACAATCAATTCCGGTGCCCCCACAATGAAATCATCCTCGCTAATGGTAGCCTGCCGACCGGGGATAAACAGCACCGCATCCGGTTGGGGTTCATTGTCCGGGTCAAGCCGCACGGTGGGTTCAATCCCCAAGACCACTCCCGGTGTCGCCACCTTGTAATTGCCCAGCCAAATGACCACATTGCCATGCGGTTCGCCGTGACTTTTGATCCGCAGGGGTGAGGCCATATAAACCACTCCTTCGATGAGTTGGGCATGGGTGCCGGGGGGCATGGACTGATAACGGCGTTCAAATTCCGCCCGAGACAGATGATCCCCGTTTTCTAAAGGAGGAAGGGTGGGCGTGGGCAAAAGTACCATAGGGTTAGGTCATGGGTATTCAAGTGGCAAGGAGACGGTTTTTAGGCAATCTTAACGCCTCTTTTCCCTTTTAGCATAAGGGTTAGGAGCAAAGGTGAATGTCTCCAAGTTATTTGGCATAACCGGAGCAATTACGCTTGAATTACAGTCTATTCATCAATTAAATTAAAGGCACTTCTAAAAATTAGGTCGCAGGGGGTATCTCCCGCCTTTGGTTCTGGACTAATATAGGCATTCCCACGATGGGATTGATGATTGGCTCAAATAAATAGAGGTTCCCCTAAATTCAAAGTTAGCGGTCGCAGGGGGGCACCCCCGTTCTTGGTTCTGGCGAATTTCTATTCGTTAATCAAGTGAATCATCATCGTTTGCTCAACATTAAAAGAGGATTACACTGATATAGCAATCCTAACTGAGAATGGAACAGGGGTCGCAGGGGCACCGCCCCCCTATTTGGTTCTGGCGAATTTTTGCTGCGTAATGGTTGAGGATTGCTATAGAAATACCCTAAAACAGGGGTAACTGTTGCTCCGGCGGTTGTTTGCCCAAATGCACCCAAGCGGGAGCCAAAGCCACTCGTCCCCGGGGCGTGCGCTGGAGATAACCGATTTGCATCAGGTAGGGTTCATACACGTCTTCAATGGTCTGGGGGTCTTCACCACTCATCGCCGCCAGGGTGTCCAAACCCGCCGGACCGCCTTGAAATTGCTCGATTAAAATACTCAGCAATGTCCGATCCAGCCCGTCCAACCCCTGGGGGTCAACCGCCAATAGCTCTAAAGCCGTAGCGGCCAATTCCGGGGTAATTACGGGAGCCTGTTGCACCTGGGCATAGTCCCGCACCCGTTTCAAAAGCCGATTGGCAATCCTGGGGGTTCCCCGTGACCGTTGGGCAATGGTTTCCGCCCCGGCGGGGGTCAAACGAACCGCCAACCGTTCGGCCGTGCGGGTGATAATTTGCGCCAATTCCGGCACGGTATAAAATCGCAGTCGTTGTACCAACCCAAACCGGTCCCGCAAGGGGGAACTCAAGGCACCCACCCGGGTCGTCGCCCCCACCAAAGTAAATTTGGGCAACGCCAAGGAACGGGTACGGGCACTGGCGCCCTTGCCGACCGTGACATCCACCCGAAAATCCTCCATCGCCGAGTAGAGGGTTTCCTCCGTCACCCGGGGCAGGCGGTGAATTTCATCCACAAATAAAATATCCCCGGCTTCCAAATTCACCAAGAGACCAACGATGTCCCGGGGGCGTTCCAAGGAAGGCCCGCTGGTAATATGGCACTGGCGACCCATCTCCTGCGCCAGGATCAACGAGAGGGTGGTTTTCCCCAACCCCGGTGGGCCGTACAGCAACAGGTGATCCAGGGGTTCGCCACGACTTTTGGCCGCCCCCACCGCAATTTCCAGAATTTGCTTCAGTTCCGTTTGCCCCAGGTATTCTGCCAAGGACTGTGGACGCAGGGAATCCTCCGGCAGAACCTGGGTCTCCTGCGCCGTCACCTGGGGCTTTAAGAGCGGATTGCGCCCCCCCTCACCCTGGGAGGAGACAATCGCCATGACTAGGTGGGCAATTTAACTTCAATATCCACCCCCGCCGGTAAGTCCAGCTTCATCAGCGCATCAATGGTCTTGGACTGGGGCTGGTAAATGTCAATGATCCGCCGGTGGGTGCGGCTCTCGAAATGCTCCCGGGAGTCCTTGTCCACGTGGGGAGAACGCAAAAGGCAGTAAATCCGCCGTTTGGTGGGCAAGGGAATTGGGCCGACCGCATGGGCTTGGGTGCGGTTGACCGTGTCCATGATCCGCTCACAGGAGGTATCCAACAGGCGATGGTCGTAGGCCTGCAGGCGAATGCGGATTTTTTGTTTGGTCAAAGGGGTCATCACATTTACTCCCAAAAGGACAGGGAACCGCCCAACTGCGGCTCCCCCACAGGAACTAGGTGAGGATTTTGGTCACCACCCCGGCACCGATGGTACGCCCACCCTCCCGGATGGCAAACCGCATCCCCTGCTCGATGGCGATGGGATGGATCAATTCCACCGTCATTTTGATCCGGTCACCGGGCATGACCATCTCCACATTTTTGCCATCGTCGGAGGTGTAGGCCTTGATGGTGCCCGTCACATCCGTCGTCCGCACGTAGAACTGGGGTTTGTAGCCGGAGAAAAAGGGCGTGTGCCGTCCCCCTTCCTCCTTTTTCAACACGTACACCTCGGATTCAAATTCCGTATGGGGTTTGATGCTTCCGGGTTTGGCCATCACCATCCCCCGCTCAATGTCGGTCTTTTGCACCCCCCGCAACAGCATCCCCACGTTGTCCCCGGCAATCCCCTCTTCCAGGGTTTTTTGGAACATCTCCAGACCGGTGACCGTGACCGTGCGGGTTTCCCGTAAACCGACGATTTCCACGGTTTCCCCGACTTTGACCTTGCCCCGCTCAATCCGACCCGTCGCCACCGTCCCCCGCCCGGTGATGGAGAACACATCTTCCACCGCCATCAGGAACGGCTTATCAATCTCCCGCTCCGGCGTTTTGATGTACTCGTCCACCGCATCCATCAGCTCATAGATTTTGTCCACCCAGGGGTTTTCCCCCCGCACCGTGTTGGGGTTTTTCTGCATGGCTTCCAGGGCTTGCAGACCCGACCCCCGGATGATGGGAATCTCATCCCCCGGGAAGTCATAGTTGCTCAGCAATTCCCGGAGTTCCAATTCCACCAACTCCAATAGCTCCTCGTCCTCGGCCATGTCCACCTTGTTCAGGAAGACCACAATGTTGGGCACCCCCACCTGTTTGGCTAGCAGAATATGCTCCCGGGTCTGGGGCATCGGCCCGTCCGTGGCGGCCACCACCAGGATCGCCCCATCCATCTGGGCGGCACCGGTGATCATATTTTTCACGTAGTCGGCGTGCCCAGGGCAATCCACGTGGGCATAGTGACGCTTCTCCGTCTCGTACTCCACGTGCGCCGTGTTAATCGTGATCCCCCGCGCCTTTTCCTCGGGAGCGGCATCAATTTCATCGTATTTGCGAGCCTTCGCCTTGCCCAGCGCCGCCAAGGTCATGGTAATGGCGGCAGTCAGGGTGGTTTTGCCATGATCCACGTGGCCGATGGTGCCGATATTGACGTGGGGCTTGGTCCGTTCAAATTTTGCGCGTGCCATGGATGTCGTGTCCCTCTTTGGTTAAGCGTTCCCTTTTGCTTTGATGATGGTTTCGGCCACGTTGCGCGGCACCTCATCATAATGGCTGAACTCCATCGTAAACACACCCCGTCCCTGTGTCATGGACCGGATGTCCGTAGCGTAGCCAAACATTTCCGCCAGGGGGACTTTGGCCGTAACCTTCGCCAACCCAGCTTCGGAGGACATACCCTCAATTTGACCACGGCGGGAGTTCAGATTACCCATAATATCACCTAAGAAGTTTTCTGGCACCTCCACTTCCACTTTCATCATGGGTTCCAACAGCACCGGGGCGCACTTCATCACCCCTTCCTTGATGGCAATGGAACCGGCGAACTTGAACGCCATTTCCGAGGAGTCCACATCGTGGTAGGAACCATCCACCAGGGTCACCTTCAGGTCAATCACGGGATAACCGGCCAGAATGCCCCCCTCGCAGGCCTCCCGAATCCCCTGCTCCACCGGCGGAATATACTCCTTGGGGATCACCCCGCCCACAATCTTGGAGACAAACTCCAACCCGCTCCCCGGCTCCCCTGGGGCAATTTCGATCACCACATGGCCGTACTGCCCTTTCCCGCCGCTTTGACGGATGTACTTGCCCTCCTGGGTGGTGGATTTGCGGATGGTCTCCCGGTACGCCACCTGGGGATTGCCCACGTTCGCTTCCACGTTAAATTCCCGCAACATCCGATCCACCAAGATTTCCAGGTGCAGTTCCCCCATGCCGGAGATGATCGTCTGGTTGGTCTCCGCATCCACCGCCACCCGGAAGGTCGGGTCTTCCTTGGCAAGGGATTGCAGAGCCTTGGAGAGCTTGTCAATATCGGCTTTGGTTTTGGGTTCAATGGCCACCGAAATCACCGGTTCCGGGATAAACAGGGTTTCCAAAATCACCGGGTGGTTTTCATCGCAAAGGGTATCCCCGGTAATGGTGTCCTTTAACCCCAAGACGGCACCCAAATCCCCCGCCCGCAGTTCCTCGACCTCCTGCCGGTCATCGGCTCGCAGTACCACCAGCCGGGACAGACGTTCCTTCTTGCCCTTGGTGGAGTTGAGCACGTAGGTACCCCGCTGCATCACCCCGGAGTACACCCGCACGAAGGTCAAATCCCCAAACTTATCCGACATGATCTTAAACGCCAGAGCCGCCAGGGGTTCGTTGTCATCCGCATGGCGTTCCACCTCCTCCCCGTTGGGCAAAGTCCCCTTGATCGCCGGGATGTCAATGGGGGACGGCAAATAGTCCAATACCGCATCCAACAGCAACTGCACGCCCTTGTTTTTGAAGGCAGAACCGCAGAGCATAGGCACCATTTTCCCGGCAATCGTCGCCTTACGGATGGCAGTGCGAATCTCCTCCTCCGTGAGTTCTTCCCCTTCCAGGTACTTTTCCGTCAATGCGTCATCGGTTTCCGCCGCCGCCTCCACCAATTTGGCCCGGAACTCTTCGGCTTTTTCCCGCAGTTCCGCCGGAATCTCCACCTTGCGAATGTCCTTGCCAATGTCGTCAAAATACTGGAAGGCACACATCCGCACCAGGTCAACCACCCCTTGGAATTGGTCTTCCGCACCAATGGGCAGTTGGATCGGCACCGCATTCGCCCGCAGACGATCCCGCACTTGGTTGTAAACCTTGTAGAAATTCGCCCCGGAGCGGTCCATCTTGTTCACAAAAATAATCCGGGGTACCCGGTAGCGATCCGCTTGCCGCCACACGGTTTCGGTCTGGGGTTGCACCCCCCCCACGGAGCACAAAACCGTAATCACCCCATCCAACACCCGCATGGAGCGTTCTACTTCGATGGTGAAGTCCACGTGCCCCGGCGTATCAATGATGTTAATGGCATATTCTTCCGCCCCGGGCATGGGTTGGGAGGGGTCATCCGGGTTGCGCTTGGTCCAGCGGGTACTGATGGCGGCGGCGGTAATCGTAATCCCCCGTTCCCGTTCCTGCGCCATCCAGTCGGTGATCGCCGTGCCCTCATGCACTTCCCCCATTTTGTGCACCAGCCCGGAATAGAATAAAATCCGCTCGGTGGTGGTGGTCTTACCGGCATCAATGTGGGCGGCAATGCCCATATTTCGCACACGTTCAATCGGGGTAGTTCGAGCCACGGGTTCCTCCTGGATTGCCTGTGATAAGAATACTAGCGAGTCTGTTACAAATTTTATCCTTTTTTGGCAAGTGCCGGGGTGCCCTAGTAACGGTAATGGGCAAAAGCCTTGTTGGATTCCGCCATCCGGTGGGTTTCCTCCCGTTTTTTGATGGAGGCTCCGGTTTCGTTCGCCGCATCCATGAGTTCGTTCGCCAGTTTGATTGCCATGGTTTTACCGTTGCGTTGGCGGGAATAGTTGGTCAACCAGCGCATCGCCAGGGCGGTTCCCCGTTCGCTCCGCACTTCCACCGGCACTTGGTAGGTGGCTCCCCCCACCCGGCGGGCTTTCACCTCCACCAAGGGGGTGGCATTACGCACCGCTTTTTCCAGGGTTTCAATCGGGTCGTTGCCGGTTCGTTCCTGGATGGTGGCGAGGGCTTGATAAACCAGACGGTAGGCGAGATTTTTCTTGCCACATTTGAGGATATGGGAGACCAGGATGTTCACCAGGCGGCTGTTGTACTGGGGGTCGGCTCCCACGGAACGGCGTTTGACTCGGCGACGACGGGACATAGGGTTGGGAAAGGGATAAGTTAACGGCTAACTCAACGTGCTACTTTTTCTTGGCTCCGCCTTTACCGGCAGGGGCGGCAGGTTGACCGGGTTTGGGGCGTTTGACCCCGTATTTGGAACGACCTTGGTTGCGGGGGGAAATCTGGTTGGGATGTTTGACCCCGGCGGCATCCAGGGTACCCCGGATGATGTGGTAGCGCACCCCCGGTAAATCCTTGACCCGACCGCCCCGGATCAAGACCACCGAGTGTTCCTGCAGATTGTGCCCGATGCCCGGAATGTAGGAAGTGACCTCAAACCCGGAGGTCAGCCGTACCCGTGCCACCTTCCGCAGGGCGGAGTTGGGCTTTTTGGGGGTGGTGGTGTACACCCGGGTGCAAACCCCGCGCCGTTGGGGACAACTTTTCAGGGCGGGGGATTTGGTCTTGCGTTTGAGGCTTTCACGCTCCGAACGCACCAGTTGTTGAATGGTGGGCATACAATCTGAGTTTTAAGCGGCAGTTATCAATCATGCCAAAAATCCTAGTGGCTTGTCAAATACCCCTGGGGTAGGATGGAACTAAACCGCCTAGGAGGGGAATGGAGGTGCGGTTTGCCGATTGGCTTCAGAACCTGCAACGGTATCGGGTGATCGGGGTGGTGCGGGCGGGGGAACCGCAGTTAGCCTACCAGCGGGGGGCAATTTTGGCGCAGGCGGGAATTCGGTTGCTCGAAATTACCTGGGATTGCCCGGAGGCGGATCAGGTGATTCCCCGGTTGCAGGTGGCGTACCCGGACTGTCGGGTGGGGACGGGCACGATTTTAACCCAGGCGGATTTGCGGGCGGCGTTGGCGGTGGGGGTGGACTTTGTGTTTACGCCCCACACGGAGCGGGAGTTGATTGCCACCAGTACCTCAGCGGGGGTGCCGTTGGTACCGGGGGCGTTCACCCCCACGGAAATTGTGCAGGCGTACCGGTGGGGTGCCCCGGCGGTGAAGGTGTTTCCCATCGGCAGTCTGGGGGGGGCGAGCTATCTGCGGCAATTGCGGGCACCCTTGGGGCATATTCCCTTGATCCCCACCGGGGGGGTGACCCGTGCCAATGCGGGGGAGATGTTGGTTGCGGGTGCCGTTGCCGTGGGGTTGAGCCGGGATTTGTTCCCGGAACCCTGGTGTTCCCAAGGGAATTGGGCAGGGCTACGGGAGGAATTGGCGGTTTGGCTGAAGAGCTTGGGGCTTACAGGGGTTGCAACAGCGGGTTCGCCGTAACCAGTTCTTCCCGGGTGAGGGTATCGCCGTCCGCTTGGGGGAACCAGATAATTTCCAGCGCCAGCAGGTCATCGGCACCGATACTGCCCAGGGTGGTGAGGCTGTTTTTTACATCCGTCAGGGTTTGGATCACCGGCAATTTCACCGGGGTCGTGGTTGCCACCAACAGGGTGACCAACAGGTATTCCCCCGGCTCGGTACCATTGAGATTCACGGTCGGAGCTTGTACCGAGGCATTCACCAGGGTTTCCTGCTGGACTTGCGCCCGTACCCGCAGTGCCAAACGGTTAAACTCCGCTTCCGCCTGGTTGAGGGGCACTTTTTCCTGGCTAGTGTAGGCGTAGCTCCAGTATTCCGGGTGACGGAGGAGCGCCAAGGTCAACCCCTGCACCAATTCCACCCGTCCTTTCCCCGTATCCGCCCGGCTGGTTTGTGCCAGTTGGTTCAGTTCCTTTTGCAAACTGCGGGCTTGGGCGAGGAGGGCGACCTGCATTTGCGCCACGGTGACGGTGGGGTTGAGGAGTGCCTGTTCCTGCCGTTGTTCCTGGAACCGTTGTACCGCTTGGACGATGAATCCCGCCACGCCCAGGAGTAAAATTATGGAAAATAAACCGCCGCCCCCGAAGAAGAAGGGGGTAAAGATGGGAAAGCCAATGCCGCCGCCCCCGTAATAGCCCCGGTTATAGCTGTAGCTGGGGTTGGCACTGCGGCTGGGCAGACGATAACTGCTGGTGGGCGGACGAAAGGAACCACCGCTAATGCGTCCGCCGGTACGAGCCGCCCAGGCGGGGGAGACACTGCTCAGGGTCAAAATGCCGACCAAAACCAAAAGGCATAAAATCCGTACAAAAGAGCGTTTCACGATAACCACCTTTATCCAGGGAATGCAGCTTCTATATCATTCTTATTGTAACGAGTCTGCCTGCCCCTGGTTTTCCCGGGCGATTTGTTGGAGTTGCCAGCGCAGGTCTTCCGAGAGGGAAATGAATTTGCCTAAGCCCCGGATCAGCCGCTTCAGGTCTTCCCGGATTTGCGGGTCGCCGGTGATTTGATCCACGTCAGTGGCGACTTTACGAAAGGCGACGAAGGTGGATTGCGCCGTATCCAGGGTTTTATTCAGACGCAATAAACTGCTCCGAATTGTCTGTTGATTGGTGCGCACCAAACCGGTCATGCTATCAGCGGCAATGCCAACTTTGTTAGCAGACCTATCCACTTCCTGGGCGGCGGCTTGCAATTCCTTAAAGGCAGTACGGGCATCTTGAGTGACCTGTTTCACATCCTTGGTCAACCCGTCCAATTCCTTGGTCACTTGCACTAAACTTTCCAGCAATTCGGAATTATCCAATTGTTTGACAATTGTAGCCGTTGCTTGGATCAGGTCATCAAAGGTGGGGCTGGTTTGACCTACCAATTGGGCACCCTGGCAGACAATTTGTTCCGCATTGCAATCCTGGCTCCGGGGACCGGCATCAATCGCTGTCACATCCAAATCTTGCCGGGGGCTAATATCCACAAAGGTTTGGCTGACCAACCCGCCGCTGAGGGCACGAAACTGGCTATTTCTGGGAATCAAAATATCCTTATTCCGAATTTCCACCGTCACCAGCACCTGATTCACCCCCGGCTGGATCGCCACTACCCGCCCCACCTCCACCCCCCGCAGACGGACGGCGGCACCCACACTCAAACCGCTGGCATGGCGAAACGCCAGTTGAAACCGATAGCGATTGGCATTGAGGGAGATATTTTCCACCCACAGCACTACCCCCACTAGCAGAGCGATGGTGCCTACGACAAATAAACCCAATAGTCCTTCCCGTTGGCGGCGTGAGGGTTTGACGGCGGTGGTCATAGGGCGATGTTCCTCAAGTTTGTTTTCAGTATAACGACACCAGCCTCAGAGGATGTTAAGAAATTTACGAGCTTTTAATTCTGGTCGCACTAGGGGCATCTCACTCAGTTGATGAACCGTAATTTTGGATCATTGGGCTAATTGAATTGACTAAGTAAAGCGTGGGGCTGCGGGGGCAATAGGGATGTTACTAAGAATTAAAAATGAGGCTTGATCCCTGCAACTATAGCAGTCCTATTTGATTTAGTGAACAGAAATTCTCCAGAACCAAGTACGGGGGCAGTGCCCCTGCGACCTATTTTTAGAGATACCCATAACCCATATTTCAGCGCATATAAAAATCCCCTAAAAAGTCAGGCTGAGGATGATCCCGCCAATGATTGGTAATTGCCTGCCCGGAATGGGGTATCATCAAAGGCGAAGATTGTTGCGTGGTTTATGCGCCGTCGCCGTTATCTCTACCTCAGTACATTCGCCGGGTTGGGGGCAGTGGCGTGCCAATCCAAGCCAGTTCCCCCGCCAGAAACGTCCCCTCCGCCAGGGCAACCCGTGTTTTTGAATGGGGCAGGTGCTACATTTCCCTCATTTTTGTACCTGAAATGGTTCGCCGAGTACCAGAAACTCTATCCCGAAGTCCAGATTTCCTATCAACCCATTGGCAGTGCCGCCGGGATTCAGCAATTTCTCACGGGCACGGTGGATTTTGCGGGCAGTGATGTGGCGATGACCGATGAAGAAGCGGCGAAAGTCCAACGGGGTGCCCTGTTTGTCCCCATGACGGCGGGGAGTGTGGCGGTGGTCTATAACATTCCGGGGGTGCCTACCGGTTTGAAACTGTCCCGGCAGGTATTACCCGCCATTTTTCTAGGGCAAATCACCCGTTGGAATGACCAGGAACTAGCGGTTTTGAATCCTGAATTAACCCTACCCGATTTACCGATTACGGTGGTGCATCGCTCTGATGGTAGCGGTACTACAGCCATTTTTACCAGTCATTTGAGTGCTATTAACCCCCTCTGGCAAAATCAGGTGGGTACAGGTTTAACGGTAAATTGGCCGGTGGGGACGGGGATTAAAGATAATGCGGGGATCAGTGCCCAAATCCAGCAGGGGGAAGGGGTGATTGGCTATGTGGAAAACGCCTATGCCCTGCAATTGAAATTGGCAACAGCGGCTCTGGAAAATCAAAGTGGGAAGTTTCTCCTACCGACGGAAAACTCGGTGGAAAAAGCTGTGGCAGATGTGAAATTAGATGCGAAATTACGGGGGTTTATCCCTGACCCAGCCAGCCCGGAAGCCTATCCGATTGTGAGTTATTCTTGGTTGTTAATTTACCAAAAATACGAGGATAAAAATAAGGGGGAAACCTTGAAAAAGTTTATTAAATGGGCATTGGTGGAAGGACAGAAATTTGGTTTGGCATTGGGCTATGTGCCTTTACCAGGGGCAGTGGTGGCGCAGGCGCAAAACCTGATGCAACAGCATACCCTCGTGGCATCTCCTTAATGTTAAGAACAATCTTAGAAAAAAAGAGGTAAACCGATGGTACTACGGCTTCATATTGGTGGCACCCGCCCCCACCCGGATTGGAAAATTGTGGATGTGGAACCCCGTCCAGAGGTGGATTATGTGATGAATGCCGCTGATTTGAGTGCTTTTGCGGATGAGTCGGTGGATGTGATTTACACCAGTCATGTTTTAGAGCATTTTCATCACACCTTGAATAATGAGTTGCTCCGGGTACTGATTGAGTGGCGGCGGGTACTGAAACCGGGGGGTAAGTTATTAATTAGCGTGCCGGATTTGCGTGTCCTGTGTTGGCTGTATGGCAATCCCAATTTACTACCCGAAGAACGGATGCATTTGATGCGGATTATGTTTGGGGGACAAACGGATGAATATGATGTGCATAAGGCGGGGTTGGATTTTGAAATTTTGGGGATGTATGTGGAACAGGCAGGCTTTAGTAACTATGAACAGGTGAGTGAATTTAATTTATTTCCCGATTGTAGCCGGATTAGAATCCTGGACACCCTGATCAGTTTGAATGTGATTGCTACCCGGTAAGGTTAAGAACTGGTTCATTAATGGCAAAAACTGATGAATTTTGGGTGTGAATTTTTTGAGTTTTGCTAAATAACTCAAGGGCACCTCTATAAATTCAAAGTTAGCGATCCCCGCCCTTGGTTCTGGGTAATATGGGCATTCCCAGGATGGGACTGATGATTGGTTCAAATAAATATAGCATTCCTAAATGAGAATGGAACAGGGGTCGCAGGGGCACCGCCCCCGTACTTGGTTCTGGAGAATTGCTGTTTGTTAATCAAGTAGGATTGCTATAGAGGTTCCCTTAACTTGTTTGCTCCTGCCAAGCCTGAAACATTAACACTGGCCAGAGTTGCGCTTGCCAATTAAAATCTCCCTGTAAATGTTCGTGCCATTTTTGGTGAATGATTTGGGGTTCCCAATACCCCTGTTGTTGCAATCGCCGGGGGTTCAGCAATCCTTCCGCCCAATCCCGCAAGGGGGGCTGACGCAACCATTCATCCAGGGGCAGGGCAAACCCCTGTTTGGGACGTTCGATCAACTTTGGGGGCACATATTGGTAGAGAATTTGTCGCAAAATCCATTTACTTTTCCCCTGGTGAATTTTATATTTCAGGGGCAATTGCCAGGCTAATTCCACCAGATTTTGATCTAAATAAGGGGCACGGGATTCTAACCCCACCGCCATCGTTGCTCGGTCCACTTTTACTAAAATATCATCCGGTAATTCCATTAAACAATCGGCGTACATGAAGGTGTGAATGGCATCTTTACCTAACCGGGATAACTGGGGGTCAGTGGTTAATTTTTGCCAAATGGTTTCGCTTCTTTGTCCTAAACTCATAGCGAGATCAGGGGCTAAGGGCGACACTAACCAACGACGGCTTAAATAGTCATACATACCCGCAGGATGGGATTCCCTAAAAACAGCAATCAAACGGGCTAAATTATCCTCTGGAGAATAGTAGGGTGTGGTGAAGAATGAATTGACCCAATGAGCAGGAATTTTTTGGCATAAATGGGCTAACCTTTGCCGGATTGGGAGAGGTAACCAGGCGATTGATTGCCAGATGGTGCGCCCATATTGATATTGACGATAACCACCAAATAATTCATCCCCCCCATCCCCAGACAGACTGACGATAACGGATTGGCGGGTTAATTCTGCCACTAAAAATGTGGGAATTTGGGAATTATCCGCAAAGGGTTCATCGTAGATGTGGGGAAGTTTGGGGATCACCGCCATCGCCAGTGCCGGTGTGGCAATGAGTTCCGTATGGGCGGTTCCCAAATGCTGAGCTACTTGCTTTGCCCAAGGTGCTTCGTTATAGGCAGTTTCAGTAAATCCAATCGTAAAAGTTTGCACAGGTTGCGGGGATTGTTTTTGCATCAACGCCACGATTAACGAAGAATCCACCCCCCCTGATAAAAAAGCACCCAACGGCACATCGGCAACCATCTGTTCCCTAACTGTTTGAGTGAGTAATTCTTCTAGGGTTTTTACTGTTTCTGCGGGGGATAAACGCCAGGGAGTTTGAGTAGTAATGACCTGCGCCAGTGACCAATAGGATTGGGGTTGCACAACCGCTGTGGGATGGGGGATTTTTAACCAGGTTCCGGGCGGCAATTTATAAATGTTTTGGTAAATACTGGCAGGACTGGGAATATAGCCGTAATTCAGGAATAAATCCAGAGCGTGGGTATTTATTTCACCAGACCAACCAGGGCTGTACCGCAGGGCTTTTAATTCTGAAGCAAAGACCAACCCTGCTTCCGTCCAACCGTAGTACAGCGGTTTTTCCCCCATGCGGTCCCGGGCGAGGTAAAGACACCGTTCCTGGGGATGCCACACCGCCAGGGCAAACATTCCCCGGCATCGCTGTAAACAGGGCACCAACCCCCACTCGGCAATGCCCGCCAGCAGGACTTCCGTATCCGAATGCCCCCGCCACCCCTGCTCCGCCAATTCCCGACGCAGGGCACTATGGTTATAAATTTCCCCGTTAAACACCAGCACCAGCCCATTGGCCGCCACCATCGGTTGTGCCCCCAGGGGCGACCTATCCAAAATCGCCAAGCGCCGATGCCCCAAACCCAGCCCCAGGGATGGCTCCACCCACACGCCCCCGTCATCCGGCCCCCGATGGGTTAATTGCGCCGTCATTTGCTGGACCGCCGTCACCACCTCCTGCCCGCCGGATCGGAGCCACACCCCGGCAATGCCGCACATCTACGGCTCCCGCACCTGCACCAACCGCCACCCCTCGTACACCCCTGCCACCCGATAGCGACTCCGGGGTTGTAACGTCACATTCGGTTGCACCCACGCCCAACTCCCCCCAGGCAAAGCCGCCGGGTCGGGATACCATTGCCCCAGGTGGGGGGTATAAATGCTGAGCAAAATCTGCGCCTCATCCCCCGTCCCCTGACGGACAAAATGCACCGGCTGAACCGCCAACACCTCTGCCATCGGGGTTTCCTGCAACAGCCATTTCACATCGGGACGAAAATTGCCCACCAACCCCATCGCCCCCAACAAGGTCAACGTCAACCAGGGCCCAGCCACGCACACGCCCAGCCACCCCCGCATCCCCGGCCACCTTTGCCGCCAGCGATACCGACCCAGCCAAACCAAGGGCAGTAACCCCCAGCACAGCCCCAACCCCAAAGCCGGCCAGCGGTAGGGCATCACCTCCGGCACCTGGTCGGCAAACCGGGGGTAAAAGACCGTCGTCAACAGCACCAACACCCCCCCCACCAACCCCAGCCCATAGGCCCAACTGCGCGCTAACCACCGGGGTTTCAGCCCGCCCGCAAAAATCAACCCCAGACGGACCAGCCCCAACCCCGCCAACAGGGACAGCCAGGGCATCACCACCAAACTATAGTGGGGCAAACGGGTGGAAATAGCACTCAACCCCACCAGCACCACCAGCGGATACCCCCACAGCAAACTCCGTGCCACCGGCGGCGTTACCATCCCCCCCACCAACGCCAACAGGGGCCAGGGAAACCCCTGCAACGGCACATTCCAGAAGTAATAGAACCAGCCATTCCCCTGCCGGGTCCGCACCACCGCCCGCCCCACAAACCCCAGCAACGCCTGCACGGGTGCCCAGCCATCTTGCCGCATCACCAACCCCAGCCACATCCCCGTCGGTGCCATACCCAACAGCACCCCCAGCCACAGCCACGGACTCCGTAAATGCCCATGCCGCCGTCGTTCCAGCACCAAATAGGGCAAAAGTCCCACCAGGGGAATCAACCCCATCAGACTGCGAAATAAAATCCCCAAACCCAGCGCCACCCCCGCCCCCAACCGCCACACCTGCCCCCGTTGCTCCGATGCTTCCGCCCGAATCAGCGCCCAGACTGCCCCCACCCCCAACAGCACCGTGAGTATATCCGGGGTCGCCTGCCGACTGTAGGAAAACCAGACAAAATGCAGATTGAGTAATAACGCCCCCCACCAGGCCGCCGGTGCCGGGATCAACCGTTTTCCCAAATCATAAAGTAATAACGTTGTAATAATGCTTGCCAATTGGGACGGCAGTCGTGCCACCGACTCACTCAGCCCCCCCATCTGAAATAGGGTCGCCAACAGCCAATAAAATCCCGGCGGTTTGTGGTAATGCACCGTATCCCAGGAGCGGGGCACCAGCCAATCCCCGGACAGCACCATGCCCCGGGCCCGCCACACATACAACCCCTCATCGTAGGGCAAAAAACTCTGTTCCCCCCCATGCCCAAACAGCAGTGGGATCAGCAACAGAATCAGGCTGATGTAGGGAAACCAACGGGACCAACGCACAGCGGTTTACGAAAAAAATCTAGGGGTAAAAACTCAATTGGGGTAACCCGGTGATTTCCGGCCAGCCCCGGCTGATATTCAGACATTGTACCGCCTGCCCCGCCTGCCCCTTGAGCAAATTATCAATCGCACTCATGACAATCACCCGGTCCGTGTGAGAGTCCAGTTCCAGACCGATGTAGCACATATTGGTTCCCCAAGCCCATTTGGTATGGGGATAAACCCCCGGCGGCAGTACCCGCACCCAAGGTTTTTCCCGGTAAAAGGCGTGGTAAATCAGCAGTAAATCCTCCGTGGTCAGCCCGGGGTCCCGCACTTGGGCATAGACCGTCGCCAAAATCCCCCGCACCATCGGCACCAGATGGGGGGTAAACTGCACCTTCACCGGTTGCCCCGCCAAATCGGCGCAAATTTGTTCAATTTCCGGGCGATGCCGGTGGCGACCCACCCCATAGGCACTGATGGAATTATCCGCCTCCGCCAGCAGGAGATGGGTTTTGGCCTGCCGTCCCCCGCCAGAGGTTCCCGATTTGGCATCAATCACAATGCTGTCCCAGTCCACCAACCCCTGCCGCAACAGGGGCGCCAACGCCAACAAACTCGCCGTCGGATAACACCCCGGACAACCCACCAAGGTCGCCTGGAGCAGGGACTCCCGATACAGTTCCGGCAGACCATACACCGCCTTGGCCGCCACTGTCCCATCCGTGCGCTCAATCCCATACCAGGTTTGGTAAATCTGCATATCCCGGAAGCGGTAATCGGCGGACAGGTCAAACACTTGGCATCCCTGCGCCAACAAATCCGGCACCAATTTGGGCGCCACCCCATTGGGCAAGGAGAGAAACACCACCTGGGCTTTTTGGGCAATCACCGCCACATCCACCGGCTCCACCACCCGATGCACCTGATGCCCCAGATGGGGATAAATATCGGCAAATTCCTGCCCCGCACTACTATCGCCGCCCAAATAAGCCAACTCCAGGTAGGGATGGCTGAGGATGAGCCGCACCAACTGCACCCCCCCGTAACCCGAAGCGCCCACCACTGCTACCGGAATTTTGTCCGTCACGCTGTCCCCCAGGGTTTTGCCGTTAGCCTAACATGAGTTTACGTTCAGGGGCATCCTCAAATCCCCATTTCCCCCATTGGTACCGATGCTCCAGCCATTTGGGAAAAAGATATGCAGGAAATCGGCGTTCCCCAAGCCAGTTCTCACGCCTGCAACGCCTCCACAAACCAGCGGGTAATCTCCACCGGGCGAGTGATTGCCGAACCAACCACAACCCCATAGGCTCCGGCATCAAGGGCTTGGCGGGCTTGGTGGGGCGTACGGATGCGCCCCTCAGCGATGACCGGGATGGCAACCGCCTGGGTGAGTTGCTGGATGAGGGTCAAATCCGGGGCAGAGGGGTCACGGTTGGCCGTAGCTGGGGTGTAACCCGATAGGGTCGTGGCAATGTAATCTGCTCCTGCCGTCGCCGCCTGTACCCCCGCCGCCAACGTATCCACATCAGCCAGGATCGGCACAGCACCCAACTCTTGTTTCAACCGGCGGACAAACTCGGTTCCCGACATCCCCCAAGGACGCTGACGGGTGGTGGCATCTACAGCGATCACATCCGCCCCGGCGTGGATTAAATCCAGCACATCCTGCATCGTCTCCGTGATCAACACCGAACCGTCCGGGTATTGGTGCTTGGTCAGTCCAATGATCGGCACCGTTACCTGGGAACGCACCGCTTGCACATGGGCCACCCCACACAGGCGCACCGCCCCCGCTCCCCCCAACACCGCCGCTTGGGCAAACGCTCGGATAAATTCCTCCCCGTAGAACGGACTGCCCGGTTCCGCTTGACAGGAGACGACCAACCCAGGCGGTATGTGCATCATGCTCCCAGCATCCCGAACCTAGTGGTAAAAATGCCGCATCCCTGTGAATATCATGGCGATACCCCCCTCATTGGCGGCCTGGATGGACTCCTGATCCCGGAGACTGCCCCCCGGTTGCACCACCGCCGTAATTCCCGCCGCCCCTGCCGCCATCACCGAATCCCCAAAAGGAAAAAAACCATCGCTGGCCAACACCGCCCCCTGCGCCCGTTCCCCCGCCTGCGCCAAGGCTAACCGCACCGCCCCCACCCGCTGGGTCTGCCCCCCGCCAATCCCCAGGGTCACTCCATCTTTGGCGACCACGATGGCATTGGATTTCACCGCCTTTACCACCCGCCACGCCAACCATAAATCCGCCAATTCCGAGGGCGTGGGTTGTTTTTGCGTCACCACCTGCCATTGCTGGGGTTCTACGGTTCCTAGGTCGGGAGTTTGTACTAAAAATCCCCCGCTAATCATTCGTATCTCTGCCTCTGGCGGTACCCCCAACTCCGGCATGACCAACACCCGCACCTTGGATTTCCGTTGCAAAATCGCCGCCGCCGCTGGGCTACATCCGGGGGCCACGATACATTCCAAAAATAATTCCGTCATGGCCGTCGCCGTTGCCTCGTCCAGGGGCTGATTCACCGCCACGATGCCCCCGAAGGCTGAGACCGGGTCGGCCTGCCAGGCCTTTTGGTACGCTGTCAGTAAATCATCCGCACAGGCCACACCGCAGGGGTTGGTGTGTTTGATAATGGCGGCTGTGGATTGGGTAGTGGGAAATTCCCTGATCAAACGCCGGGCGGCCTCCAAATCCACCAAATTGTTAAAACTTAACTCTTTCCCCTGAAGCAATTGGGCACTACACCAGCCCGTAGGCATTTCCCCAGTCCGGTACCAGGCCGCCTGTTGGTGGGGATTTTCCCCGTAACGCAGGGGTTGGACCAGGGTGCCCTGACAGGCCCAATGGTGGGGCCAACGGCTGGGGGTGGGGGTCAGGTAGGCGGCAATCATCTGGTCGTACTGACTGGTATGGCAAAAGGCTTGGGCGGCACAGGCTTGGCGAAATTCCCGCTGGGTCTGTCCCTGGTGCGTCCGCAGGTGGTTGAGGTACTCCGGGTACTGGCTGGGTTCACACAAAACCGTCACAAAGGCATGGTTTTTTGCCGCCGCTCGGAGTAGGGCTGGCCCGCCAATGTCAATCTGTTCCACCGCTTGGGCGTGGGTGGTCGCCGGATGCTTGACCGTCTCCACAAAGGGATAGAGATTCACCACCACTAAATCAATCAAATCTATCCCCAAATGTTCTAAATCCGTTAAATCCTGGGGCACATCCCGCCGGGCGAGAATCCCCCCGTGAATTTTGGGATGTAAGGTTTTCACCCGTCCGCCCAAAATCTCCGGCGAACCCGTGTAGTCCGATACCTGGGTCACCGGCAAGCCCGCCTTGTGCAAAACTTGCGCTGTACCCCCACTGCTCAATAATTCATAGCCAAATTCCTGTACCAGGGCTTCCGCCAAGGCGACCAAACCGGTTTTATCACTCACACTGAATAGGGCTTTCCGAGTCATTGCTTAGTATCCATTATCGTCCATCCCTGCGCCCCTGCAAAAATTCCAGAATCGTTTGTTGAATCTGGGCTAAGGGCAAAGGCTCAGCCATCAAAAATTCGGTGAAACTTAACATCAAATCTGCCGTTCCCGATAGGTGCCATTCACCAATTCTACCCCATGAAATCCATGCCCGACTGTCCGCATCCGCAAACGATTATTCACCTCCGAAAGTCCATGTTTTTTGTGGTGGGCTTTGATGCGATCCAAATTGGCGACATACCAATCCTGGGCGGTGCGCCGGTCACAGTGTGCCTGGAGTTCTAAAACCGCAATATCAATGTAAATTTTTTGGTTAATATCCGTCGCCTGGTCGTTAAATCCCACCAGCATATTAAAGGCTTGTTCCACACTGGACATAGGGGGGGAAGGGGATGCCTCCGGGTGAATTTGAAGCATCAAACCCTGTTTCACCAATTCCAATAAAGGCTTACCCGAATTGAAGATCAATTTCTCCAAACTCGCCCGGTCCTCCGGGGTAAGTTCCAGGGCATCCAGGCTGAATGGGGTTGCCGTTTGGCTCTGGGATTGGCGATAACTGGACACCAGCAGGTCAATCACCTGGGCAGGGGGCAGATGCAGTTCCTCGGCGAGGGCGGCTAAACCCGCATGGGTCGGTTGGGCGGTGGGGTTGTCCAATTTGGTGAGCAAGAAGGTCAGGACATCGTTCCAAGACCCCCCCAATTCCGATTTCAGGTCACTGAGCCGTTGATACTCTTCATCCGTCGGTGCAAAGGAAATTTTGGTAGTCATGCTCGCCCCTTGACGTGCCAGTTCATACTTTTATTATGGGCGTTAATGCGCCGTTTCACCGATAAGTTATCCCATGAGTTTCACCAGTTTTTTTGCGCCGGTGCGGGGACAGCCCTTGGCGGTGATGCTTTTGGAACGGGCTTTGGCGTGCCAACGGGTAGCTCCCGCCTATCTCTTTCAAGGTCCAGCGGGGGTGGGAAAAGCCCTGACTGCCCGCTGTTTGGCGCACCATTTACTAGGCAAGAACCGGGATCATCCCGATCTCCTCTGGGTGGCACCAGTGCAGAAAACCCAGGACTCAGGGCGGGTCACCCAAGCCCAAATTCGCCTGGAGCAGGTGCGGGAAATTACCCAATTTGTGGGGCGTACTCCCTGGCAAAGCGACCGTTCCCTGGTGGTGATTGAATCCGCCCAATGCCTGAATGAACCAGCGCAGGATGCCCTCTTGAAAACCCTGGAAGAACCCGGTCATAGCCGCATCATTCTCCTCGCTGACCGCCCGGAGGAGTTGTTGACCACCATTCGTTCCCGGTGCCAGGTGATCCCATTTCGCAATTTGGACAGGCAGGATATGGGTGCCATCCTCAACGAACAGGGCTACGGCGAAATTACGCACCATCCCGAACTATTGACCCTCGCCTGCGGTTCCCCCGGTGCCGCCATCGCCCATTGGCAACAGTGGCAGTCCCTACCCCCGGAATTGCCCCCGCTGTTTGACCCCTTGCCCACGTCCCTAGCCCAAGCTTTGGAACTTGCCCGCCGTTTGACCCAAGCCCTGGAATCAACAGCGCAACTGTGGCTGACGGATTACCTGCAGTGGTTCTATTGGGAACGCTACCAGCGGCAGGAACTGATCCAGATTTTGGAGCAAACCCGTCAAGCCTTATTGAATTATGTGCAACCCCAGTTGGTTTGGGAAGTGACCTGGATGCGGATTTACCAACTTCAGTGTTCTCTTCCCTGAGGGCAAAATTGATGCGGAGTAAAACCTAATTAAGGGCATCTCTAAAAATAGGTCGCAGGGACACCGCCCCCGTCCTTAGTTCTGGGAAATTTCTCTTCGTTAATCAAGTAGGATGGGTATAAATTTGTTATTTTTAGTCCCTCGGGCGGCAAATCCGCTGATGTATGATCAAGGTATAAATACCAGGAAAAATTGAACGATGAGTTCTCCCGTAACCCTCGAAACTATTGCCGCTAGTCTAGAGAGTATTGCTCAACAGGTGCAAGCCCTAGACCATAAAGTGACGATGTTGGATCAACGGGTGGAAGCCCTAGAGCATCGGGTAGAAACTTTAGAGCATAGTGTAGAAGCTTTGGATCAAAAAGTTACCAAACTAGAGGCGGAACAAGCCAAAACCAACCTCATTGTTGAAACCTATCAAAAAGCCTCAACTCAGGTGGTTAATCTAGCCTTTGGATTACTAGCGACTGCCACCATTACCGTCATTGTCACCAGCGTTTTTAAGTAAAAACTTTTCTACCGATAACATCCCCTAGGCAATTGCTACTGACTGTAACAATCACACTTCAATTATGAGTAAAATTTGGCGTTGCTGAATGTAGATATGATTTTCCTCATCCCCCGCTTTTTCTGTAAGGAGAAAGGAGCCAGAATCTCGTCCCCTCACCCATTGGAAAAGGGTTAGAGTAAAGGCACATTTTAAGAATTCATACCTCTGTTCAGCAACACCACAGACCCTAATTTCCTACCCCGTACCACCGTTGGGGCGTTTGGGGGCGACGCTGGGATGGCTTGGTCGCCGCCGGGGCGTAGAAGCTCCCCACACTGGGTTCCGCCCGTCGTTCTAGCCGAGGGGCTGGCTCGTAAAATACGAGGGTTCGCCAGTGGTACACCGCTTGATATAGGGTGGTTTTCACCCCATTGATCCCCCGCAGGGATGGAGTGTGCCAACCCCGCACCGGTTCGTACATAGCCTCCGTGCCCTGGGGTGTGAGGGCGGGAGCAGGTACCAAGCGTGGCTCGTACACCACATCCAGAAGCGGTTGGGGTTCACACTCGAACTGGGGTTGGTACACCGCCTGGGCTTCCGCCCGCCAGGACTGGAACATTTGCCCCACATCCAGCCCCATCGCCCGCTGGAAATGCCATAGCCCCCCTTGCAGGAAAAAGAAGGCTAGGTAAAAGTGGGCATTTGCCAACCACACCCGGGAGGAATAGCCCCCGGCTCCCGTCGGGTCGAAGTAGTAGGGCGTGAACTGGGACTTAAGTTGCAGAGCAGGGCCGTAAAATTCCACCGGGTAGGCGAGGGTGTTAAACCCGCAGTAATAGGAAGCGGCAAACCCCGCCAGGGCAATCCCAAACAGGGAATAGCTCAAAATCCCATCGGCAGAAAATAAAAAGCGGTTTTTCACCCAACCAAAAGGTGGCACCAAAATATGCCACGTCCCCCCCACAAACAACAGCAATGCCACAAGGATATGCCCACCCACCAGGTCTTCCAGGTTATTTACATCAAATAGATGGGTGCGGTAATCCCACAGGGCAAATACATCTAAATTTGGCTGGCTCACCACCCGCACCTGCCCCAAGGTGGCATCGTACAAACCGCCCAAAAACATGGCTTTGGCAACCAAAAGTAGGGCACCGAACCCCAAGATCAACAGGTGGTGCCCCAAAATGAACCCCAACTTCGCCTCATCATCCCAGCGAAAATGAAATTTGCCCACCGGCGGTCGGGACATTTCCAAACTAGCGGGTAGGTTTTGCCGATGGAACCAGGCACCCCACGCCAATACCCCGGCGGCTACCAGATGAAAACCCGCCACCGCCACGAAGGGAAACGTATTGACAATCTGCCCGCCCTCGCCCACGCCCAGCCCCAAGGTCGCCAAGTGGGGGAGCAAAATTAACCCCTGTGCGTACATCGGGACTTTGGGGTTATACTTTGCCAGTTCAAACAGGGTAAAGGCACCCGCCCAGAGCATGATCAATGCCCCCTGCGCCACGTGTGCCACAATAAACGTATTGGATTGGTGAATAAACCGGGCATTACCCGCCCACCAAGGATAGGGGGACAGGCTGGAATCTCGTTTCATAACAGCACCTTTTGCATGAATAAACATGAGTTATGGCAATCTCAAATGATTTATCAACATCGCCAATTACCTCAGAATCAGAGCGGGAAAATTTCCTTCAACTCTGGACGATTCAAAGAATTAGCTTCGCTCACGATTCACATGAGATTGCCATCCTTCTCTTGGCGATTAGGTCAAACCAGCGATGATGTGATCCAGATAAACTGCGAGTTCCTGACCCGCTTCCGCCCCCACGCTGGCATTGAGCACTTCTTTCATCGCATTTAGAGCTTCCACCACCCGGTCAATCGGCACCCCCAGCGCCGTGTAGGTTTCTTTCAAACCATTCAATACCCGCTCATCCAAAATGGACGGATCAGCCGCCAACATGGCATAGGTGGCATAGCGCAAAAAGTAGCTCAAATCCCGCAAACAAGCCGCATAGCGACGGGTCGGGTACATATTTCCCCCCGGCAGGGTAATGTCGCCGTAGAGCAAACTTTTTGCCACCGTCTTGCTAATAATGTCACTGGCGGTCGCACTAATAATACCGGCGGCTTTGACCCGCATGGCACCCCGTTGGAAGTATTTATTGAGTTGATCCAAGGCGGCACTATTGAGATATTGCCCCTGCTCATCGGCGGGGTTAATCAGGGCAGTAATCGTATCTTGCATGATGTCTCCTCTAGGTAAATCATTGGGCTAAGATTATCCATCGGTATCCTGGCAATGAACCCCATAAAATTCACCATTGATTGGCTGGAGCATGGGGTTTGATTACAGGAATTTTCGAGCTTAAAATGCACGGATCAAACGGTCAAAATAGGGAGCGGCTAACGCCATTTCTTCCGCAGACATCAGACCAGCGGCTACTTCCTTGAGACTTGCCATCGCCATCCGCAAATTGGCTAAAGGCACCCCCAAAGATACATACATTTCCCGCATCCCATTCAAGCCAATATCTTCCAAAGGTTTATCATTCCCAGCCAAGACACAATAGCTCACCAAACGGATGTACCACCCCTGATCCCGTTGGCAGAGGGCGGTTTTTTGAGCATTGCCCCGATTGCTGGGAGTATTGGGACATTTTGCCCAAAAACGCTTGCTCCCTTCTTCCACAATCTTCTTTTCGTTGGCGGCGAGTTTTTCTGCCACCCGAATCCGCAATGCCCCCTTGCTAAAAAACTCTTCCAATTTGTTCAATTCGGTACTGCTGAGGAACCGTTCAGCAACGTCCGACTGGGCGATCACCTGCGCAACAAGACTCATGGTTTTTGATTAAGATAATTGGACTACAGATAACACAATAAAATGAAGCCTAAAGCAATGGAACACATTATGAAGAAAAAGTTGTGATTTGAAATAAATGTGCAACAAACAAATCCCGGTTCATGTATTACGAATTATGTGACAAAAATGTAACAAATTGTGTGACAAAACCGTAGGGTGCTGCTCCTCTATATTATTTGAACCAATCATCAATCCCATCGTGGGAATGCCCCTATTACCCAGAACCAAGGGTGGGAGTGCCCCCCTGCGACCTAATTTTTAGAAATGCCCTTATGGGAGCCACGCACGACCCAGGTGTCCGCTAATCCCGATGCCATGCCCGCAATGCCATAATAAACGGGATGGGCAGGAACCTTTATGGCTGATTTTATCGCCGCTATTGCGGAAAGTTGGCAGACCTGCGTGACCGCCTTGGCAGACCTATCCCTAGCCTGGCGGGCGGAGTTGGTGGCGGAGTCCAGCGATTTTGTGCGGTTTAATGGGGGGGCAATCCGTCAAAGTGGGACGGTGCAGGATGCCCAGATGCAATTAACCCTGATGACCCAGGGACGCAGTGGCTATCGGCGGTTCCCGTTGATGGGGGTGCCTGCTGTAGATGAGGCGCAATTGCGGGAAGCGGTGGCGGCACTGTGCCAGGAGGTGCCCGAATTGCCCCCGGACCCGTTTTTGGTACTGCCGGAGGGGTCGCAACACAGCCGGGTTGAGCAAGAGGGAGCGATTCCCCCGGTGACGGAGGTGATCCCCGCCATTGTCGGTGCGGTGCGGGGTCTGGATTTCACGGGATTGTATGCGGGGGGACCCCAGGTGCGGGCCTATGCGGACAGTGCGGGGCAATCCCACTGGTTTCAAACCACATCTTTTAATTTGGACTATTCTCTATTTAATGCCCAGCAACGGGCGGTAAAGGGTTATTACGCTGACCGGACGTGGGATTTAGCCGCTTTTTGTAGCCAAATTCAGGGGTTAAGCACCCAGTTGCAGTTCCTGGCTCAACCGGCGAAAACCTTGTCCCCCGGTCGTTACCGGACTTATTTTGCCCCAGCGGCGGTGGCGGAATTGGTGGGGATGTTGTCCTGGGGGGGGGTGAGTGAGGCGGCGATGCGCCAGGGTACCAGTGCCCTTTTGCCGCTCCGGCGGGGGGAACGGCGATTGGCGGACAGCTTCCATCTGCGGGAAAATTTCCAGGCGATTCCTGCGCCCCGGTTCAATGACCAGGGGGATTTGGCTCCGGCGCAGTTGGACCTCATTTCCCAAGGGGAGTTACGGCAAACCTTAATTAGCACCCGCACGGCGAAGGAATACGATTTAACCCCGAATGGAGCGGTGCAGGGGGAGTACCTGCGGGCACCGGAAATTTTACCGGGAACCTTGGCTGAGGATGAAATTTTAACCACCCTTGACCGGGGTTTGTATGTGTCCAACTTGCACTATTTGAACTGGAGTGACCAGGCAACGGGGCGGATTACGGGCATGACCCGCTATGCCTGTTTTTGGGTGGAGCAGGGGCGGTGGGTGGCTCCCATTGAAAATCTCCGGTTTGATGAAAGTCTTTATCATTTTTGGGGTGAAGGTTTGCTGGGGTTAACCGTAACCCAAACCCTCATTCCCGCTACGGATACCTATGAGCATCGGAGCTTGGGGGGGGTGTTGGTGCCGGGGATGCTGGTGCAGGATTTTAGCTATACGTTGTAATGTGTAATTCACGCCGGGGATGAATGATTGACCAGGGCTTTGTTTGAGCAATTCTGGGGCACTTCTAAAAATGGGTTGTAGGGACACCGCCCCATCCCTGCTGTTGCGGAACTTCCGTTGATGCAATCACCTGGGCAATCCAACCGACAGGATTAAACTAGAATTAGCCACCCCTGGGGGAAGCAGATGGCTGTATCCTACCGGCAACTTTTATTGGAACGGGATGGGCAACCGCTCAATGAGTCCCAGGTGCAACTGTTGTTGCGGCAGGTGCTGAGCCAATTGCGGGGATACCACGACCGGCATCAGGCGCATGGGGGGGGTGAGTTTGAGTACGATCCAGCAGGTGCCCCACGGGTGTCAGTTGGTGCCCCCAACCCGCACGCCAGCGACCACTACGCCCCAGCAGGATATTGTGGCCTTGGCACGGGCGGCGGTGACCTTGTTGACCGGCTATCCCCCTAGCCCGGATTGGGTCTGGCAGGAACATTGTGAGATTGACCCCACCCTGGCGCAGGTATTGACCCAGATGTTGGCCGGGGGGTTTGACCAAGCGGGGCAGGTGTTGGCGGTGTTGGTGCCGGAGGATTTTCAAGCCACCGAATTTGACACGGTACCCTACCCAACGCCGGTGGTTTCTGCTCCCACGCCCCCGCCACCCACCCAGCCGCTGATGGCGCAGACGACACCGATGCCGCATCCCATTAACCCCCAGGGGGCGACCAAGGTGCCGGTAATGGTGCTGTTGCTGTTGGGGTTGGGATTGGGGGGAATGCTGACGGTGACGGGTGGGTTGGTCTGGTTTATGTTCCGGCGGCATTCGCCAACAGTGGTAGTCCCCGCTCCTGAGCAAACCTCCGTGCCATCCCCGCAGGTGGGGGGGAGTGGGGGACAAAAAAGTGCCGCCGCACCGACGACCAGCAGTTTTTCCCCTGAGGATGGGGTCGCCCTGGTGGAAGCCTGGTTAGAGGCGAAAAAAAACATCTTTGCCCCGCCTTATGATTTGGATTTGGCGGCCAATTTCCTGACGGGCCCCGCCTGGACTGATGTTTCCAAACCGGATGGTTCCGTAGATTGGTTGCGTAAAAATAATACCTATTACCGCTATGGGGGGCATCAAGTGACCCTGCAACGACTGCGGAAATCTACTGCCAACCAAGTGGTTTTAGACCTTACCATTCAGGAGCAGTTAAATATTTACAAAAACGGGCGTCTGCGCCAAAGTAAAACCGACCGGGATACTTATCGCTTTGACCTGCGCCGGGTGGGGGATACCTGGAAAATCTATGACCGCCGTAGTGTGAAATAACTAAGCAATTAAACCCATGCGTTTCCCTTTATATTCAATCTATAGCAATCCTCCTTGATTAACAAACAGCAATTCTCCAGAACCAAGTACGGCGGCGGTGCCCCTGCGACCCCTGTTCCATTCTTATTTAGGATCACTATATCTAACTAAACCCCAAGCCCGTGAGGTCACCTGTGTCCCGTCGTTCCCTCCCCAAATTCATCAAACAAGCGAAGCGACTGCGGGAACGTTGGCGGGTTTCCCCTGGGTTACGCAATTTACTGACAGCCTTAGCCC